>Ga0302347_1002616_pt1 | contig 17741 bp, 18 predicted proteins | sample PhyWR1_FD_202178 | JGI IMG/M metagenome (GOLD analysis project Ga0302347, IMG submission 202178) | Leaf surface microbial communities from wheat plants in UC Gill Tract Community Farm, Albany, California, United States - DLSL W.R1 (v2)... | ecosystem: Host-associated > Plants > Phyllosphere >...
CGGGCGGATCAAGGGAGATTCCGGCGTGGGCGCCAAGCTACACGGCGATCGTCGAGATCCAGGCTCACACGGCGGCCCACGCCGGCTCTCGACACCTAAACTGCCAGATTCCGATCAGATAAGGCTCGTGAGCGCCATCCATGGCGCCCAACGGTCCCGCCAACCCACCCGCACCCGCCCCAGGCAATTGGCCGGTGGCCATGCAGAGAGCCAAGCAGGTAATGCCGGCCGCTGGCCGGCTCCTCGCCATTCCGAATACGTCCTGCACGGTTCTCCACACCCGACGTGGAGAGGCGTGGGGGTTTGGTGTGGACAAGTAGGTGCAAGCCAACCACCGCAAGGTTTTCGGGACGTGGTGATTTTTTGTCCACGCGCGTGTGGAGTTTTCCACATCGTACGTGGAGAGCGATGGGGGTTTGCTGTGGACAACCCGGTGCGAGCGATGCGCTGCAAGGGTTTCCAGCGGTGGTCAGAAAGTGTCCACGTTGCTTTCGGGGTGGGTGTGCGGGTTGCCGGCCAGCGGCCGGCACTACCGGGGTCGGGGTTTTCCACATGGGGCGTGGAGAGCGGTGGGTGTTTGTTGTGGACAAGTGGGTCGGAAGCACCTGTGGCAAGGGTTTCCGGGCGTGATCAAATAATCACCACCATGTGCTTGCCAGCGGCCAACCTGTCGCAGAGTGGCACCCCATCCCGACTATGCTGCGTTCCCCCTTATCAATGGAGAGCACCGCGTGCGCAAAGGCAATCCCCGCATCGCCGTTGTCGGTGCCGGCATCATCGGCGCCTCTGTAGCGTGGCACCTGACGCGCGCGGGTGCAGCCGTCACGGTGCTGGAGCGCAGCGCCACTGCGTCGAGCGGAGCGACCGGCAGCTCGTACGGCTGGGTCGGTACGGGCAGCATGCTGCCGGGCGACTCACCGTCGCGTTTTGCGATGATCCGCGACGCCTTGCCAGAATTCGCTCGGCTGACGAAAGCGCTGGGGCCATTACCGATCGCAGCGCGCGGTGCGCTCGATGAGGGCCGCTCAACGGCCACTGACTGCCACGGGCATGCCGATCCGGGGTTTCATGCCGGGCATTGACGGTCTCTACGCTGTCATCGCCCACCCGGGCGTCATGCTGGCGCCTTGGCTGGGCCGGCTGGCCGCGGAGGAGATCGTTACCGATTGAGCGCGGGTACGGGGTGCTTCGGCGAGGTGGCATGCGCGGACAAAGAAAAGGCCCCGCGCTGCGGGGCCTCTCTTGTACCGACCTCAACGTGCGATGCGCTCAGACGTTGAAGCGGAAGTGCAGGATGTCGCCTTCCTGGACACGGTATTCCTTGCCTTCCAGGCGCAGGCGACCGGCTTCCTTGGCGCCGGCTTCGCCCTTGTACTTGATGAAGTCGTCATAGGCGATGGTTTCAGCGCGGATGAAGCCTTTCTCGAAGTCGGTGTGGATCACCGCGGCGGCCTGCGGGGCGGTGGCGCCCTTGCGCACGGTCCAGGCGCGGACTTCCTTCACACCGGCGGTGAAGTAGGTCTGCAGGCCCAGCAGCTGGTAGGCGGCGTAGATCACGCGGTTCAAGCCCGGCTCGGACAGGCCCAGATCGGCCAGGAAGGTGTCGCGGTCCTCGTCGTCCAGCTGCGACAGCTCTTCTTCGATCGCGGCCGACACCGGCACCACCTGCGCGCCTTCGGTGGCGGCGCGGGCGCGCACGGCGTCCAGGTGCGGGTTGTTCTCGAAGCCGTCTTCCAGCACGTTGGCGATGTACATCACCGGCTTGAGCGTGAGCAGGAACAGGTCGCGGACCAGCGCCTTTTCTTCCTCGTCCAGGCCCGCCGAACGGCCGGCCTTGCCGTCGGCCAGCGCGGCCTGCAGCTTGGCCAGCACCGGCTTGCGTGCCGCCGCGTCCTTGTCGCCCCCCTTGGCGGCGCGCTCGGCGCGATTCAGCGCCTTCTCGACGCTGTCCAGGTCGGCCAGGGCCAGCTCGGTGTCGATGGTGTCGATGTCCGAAAGCGGGTCGACCTTGTTGTTGACGTGGATGACGTCGGCGTTTTCGAAGCAACGCACCACGTGGGTGATCGCATCCACTTCGCGGATGTGCGCCAGGAACTTGTTGCCCAGGCCTTCACCACTGGCGGCACCGGCCACCAGGCCGGCGATGTCGACGAACTCCACCGCGGTCGGAATGACCTTCTGCGGGTTGATGATCGCAGCCAGCTCGTTCAGGCGCGGATCCGGTACCGGCACGATGCCGACGTTCGGCTCGATCGTGCAGAACGGGAAGTTGGCCGCAGCGATGCCCGCCTTGGTCAGCGCATTGAACAGGGTCGATTTGCCGACGTTGGGCAGGCCGACGATGCCGCATTTGATACCCATCTTTGACAACCTCTGGGGTGAACGTGATTGGGAAAAAGGCGCGGTGTGTTCGCCGTTTTACCAATCATTCTCCGTACCGACCAACGGTCGGTACCTACTTGGGGGTGTGCAGCCGCTTCATCGCTTCGCTGAAATCGCCCTTCACTGCCAGCGGCAGGACGTCGATCGCATCGTTGACGGCATGACCGATCAGCACATCGTCGTCCTTGCTCGCGCGCCCCAGCACCCACGGGACCACGCGGTCCTTGTGGCCGGGATGGCCGATGCCGATGCGCAGGCGGTGGAACTTGCCGTGGCCGAGCAGGCGGATGGTGTCGCGCAGGCCGTTCTGGCCGCCATGGCCGCCGTCGAACTTGAGCCGGACCACGCCGGGCGGCAGGTCCAGCTCATCATGCGCCAGTAGCGTTTCTTCCGGTTCGATCTTCCAGAAGCGCTGCGCGGCGGTGACCGATTTGCCACTGAGGTTCATGAAGGTGGCGGGCTTGAGCAGCCACACCGATTGCCCGGCGATGTCGACCTTGGCGGTCTCGCCGAACAGCTTGCTGTCCACGCTCCAGCGCGCGCCGGCCTGTTCAACCAGGGCGTCAATGAAACGAAACCCGGCATTGTGCCGGGTCTGGGCGTGCTCGGGTCCGGGGTTGCCCAGACCAACGATCAATCGCAATCCTGTCATCACTCTTCTTTCGTCGGTACCGGCACTGTGCCGGCACATACAGAAACGGCGCCTGCCCCGAAGGACAGGCGCCGCAATCACTTACTCTGCAGCCGGCGCTTCGTCGGCAGCTTCTTCCTTGCCGAGCTTGGCGGTGACGATCGCGTCGTCATGGTCCTTGCCCTGGGCCAGGGCCGGGATCTCGACGCCCTTCGGCAGCTTGATGTCCGACAGGTAGATCACGTCGCCAGCCTTCAGGTCGGCCAGGTCGACGTCGATCGATTCCGGCAGGTCCTTCGGCAGGCAGGTGACGGTCACTTCCTTCAGTTCGTGGGTGACCACGACGTCGGCAGCCTTGCCAGCCGGCGAGGTGTCTTCGTTGACGAAGTGCAGCGGGACGCTGGCGGTCAGCGCTTCGTTCTCGTTCACGCGCAGGAAATCCAGGTGGATGATCAGCTGCTTGAACGGGTGGCGCTGCATGTCACGCAGCAGGACCTTGGTGATCTTGCCATCCAGGTTCAGGTCCAGGATCGACGAGTAGAACCACTCGTTCTGCTGGGCCAGCCAGGTGGCGTTGTGGTCCAGGTTGATGTTGATCGGAGCGGCGTCGCCGCCGTACACGACGGCCGGGATCACGCCGGCGTGACGCAGGCGGCGGCTCGCACCCTTGCCCTGCACGTCACGAGCGGTGACCTTGATTTCATGGGTCTTGGACATTGTATTGACTACCAGTTGGTGCCTTGCCGGTTGGCTTGGCGATTGAGGGCACGTCCGCGACCAGACGTACCCGGGGCCCGCCCACCGTTGCTGGCGGGCGGAAAAAAAATCAGTCCACGTACAGCGAGCTGACCGACTCGCCGAAGGCGATGCGACGCATCGTTTCGGCCAGCATCTCCGCCACGCTGAGCTGGCGGATCTTGCTGCACACCCGCGCCTCTTCACGCAGCGGGATGGTGTCGGTCACCACCAGCTCGTCGAGCTGGGAGTTGTTGATGTTGTCCACTGCCGGGCCCGAGAGCACGGCGTGGGTGCAGTACGCGGCCACCTTGAGGGCGCCGCGCGCCTTCAGCGCCGCGGCAGCCGCACACAGGGTGCCGGCGGTATCGACGATGTCATCGACCATCACGCAGGTCTTGCCTTCGACGTCACCGATGATGTTCATCACGGTGGAGACGTTGGCGCGCGGGCGGCGCTTGTCGATGATCGCCAGGTCCGCATCGTCCAGACGCTTGGCCACCGCACGTGCGCGCACCACGCCGCCCACGTCCGGAGACACCACGATCAGGTTTTCGGTGCCGTAGGCGCGCCAGATATCGGCGAGCAGCAGCGGCGAGGCATACACATTGTCGACCGGCATGTCGAAGAAGCCCTGGATCTGGTCGGCATGCAGGTCCACCGTCAGCACCCGGTCGGCGCCCACGGCGCTGAACATCTTGGCGGCCACCTTGGCGGTGATCGGCACGCGCGAGGAGCGCATGCGGCGATCCTGGCGCGAGTAGCCGAAGTACGGCACCACTGCGGTCACGCTGTTGACCGAGGCGCGCTTGAGCGCATCGATCAGCACCAGCAGCTCCATCAGGTTCTCCGCGCTGGGCGCGCAGGTCGGCTGGATCACGAACACGTCCTGCTTGCGGACGTTTTCCTCGATCTCGACCTGGACTTCACCATCGGAGAAGCGCGACACCAACGCTTTGCCCGGTCGCACCCCCAGTTCCTTGCAGATGCTCTGAGCAAGGCGCTTGTTGGCGTTGCCGGAAAATACCAGCAGGTTGGGGTGATCTTGCATCATGACGGTCTCGGGCGGGAGCGATTGGAGAACTCGGCCGCCGGCACCCTGGAGTGTCTGCGGTGACAACACCGCGGATCATCGGCCGTGCCCGCGCAGATATGCGCATGGGAACGCGGCTGACATCCGCAAGTGGCAGGGGCGGGAGGATTCGAACCTCCGAATGCCAGGATCAAAACCTGGTGCCTTGGGCCTCTTGGCGACGCCCCTGCATCAAAATCAATAACGCTCGAGTACATCAAGCAGTGGCGAGCGCTCCACGCCCGCAGCCACCCATGCCCGCAGTCCTTCCGGCAACTGCGCCAGGCCCTGCTCTGCAGCAGCGCGCGTGGCGAACTCGACGAAACAACCGCTTCCCGACCCGGTGAGTCGTGCCCGGCCGATCCTGCTCAACGCTGCAAACGCTGCCTCTACGGCAGGCTCGCGACGGCGCAGTACCGGCTCGAACGCATTCCCGAGCAAAGACCCGGAAGCGAAGTCCGCTATTTTCGCCACTGGGGCGTCGCGCGTCAAATGCGGATCTGCAAAAAGTCCGGCGGTCGGCGCATGCACGCCCGGATCGGCGATGACATACCAGGCCGGCGCGCGGGTGATCGGGGTGAGCTGCTCGCCGACGCCGTCGGCCCAGGCGTTGTGCCCCCGGACGAAAACCGGCACATCCGCGCCCAGCTGCAACCCCAACGCGGCCAGCGCATCGACGTCCAGGCCGGCGTTCCAAAGACGGTTCAAGCCCACCAATACGGTGGCCGCGTCGGAGGAGCCGCCGCCGAACCCGCCGCCGGCCGGAATGTGCTTTTCCACGCCGATGTCCGCACCTTGTGCGACATTGGCGGCACGTTTAAGCAGCAGCGCTGAACGCACAGCGAGATCATCCGCCTCTGCCACGCCCGCCACCGAAGGCCCGTCGCGGCGCACCTGGCCGTCCTCACGTACCCGCAGCCGGATCCGGTCGCCCCAATCGAGCAGCACGAACACGGTTTGCAGCTGGTGGTAGCCATCGGGTCGGCGGCCAGTGATGTTCAGAAACAGATTGAGCTTGGCCGGGGCCGGCCAGTGCGACCAGCCCGCGTTCAGGTCCGGAGCACTCATGGGCGGCCGAGCGTCCAGCTGTCGACCAGCACGCGCACTTTGGCGTCCCCGCTGGTCGCTTCGATCCGCCGGGGCAGCACCGGGCGGTCGCCTTCGGCCGGGTACCAGTCCAGGTACTGGATCTGCCAGCCCATCTGCTCGACCCGGCGCGGCCGACCGTCGCCGTCACGCTCGACGTGCTCGGCGGCGCCGGTGTCATCGGCCACCAGGCCACGTACCCAGTCGGGCAGCTGGTTGACCGGAATGTCCCAGCCGGTGGCCTCCAGCAGCACCTGCTGGGCGTCCTCGCCTTCGCGCGGGCCGCCCTCCAGGCCTTCCAGGCGCCCGCCTTCGTGGTGGCTGTCGCCGGTCAGCTTCCAGCTCTGGCGGGTGACCGGCGCGCTCAGTTCCACCACGTAGCGGCGCGCATCCTGCTGCCAGTCGATGCGCCCGTTGCCGCCGTTGCGCCCCTTGTTGACCGCCACGCGGCCCTGGAAGCTCCACTGCGGCTGCGCACGCACGGCAGCCACGCGGGCCACTTCGGCGTGCTCGGCCTCGGCTGACACGGTGGTCACCACGGTGGGCGCGGCCGGGGCCTTGCGCTCGTCCAGCGACACGCAGGCCGACAACGATGCGGCCATCGCCAGCGCGGCGCCGGCCTTGAACAGGTTCAACGTCATACGCCGTACTTCTCGATCACGCGCTGCAGGGCGCGGTTGTCAGGGTCCAGTTTGCGTGCCTCGTCGAGGAAACGCCGTGCCTCGTCCTTGCGGCCCAACACCCACAGCACTTCGCCGACGTGCGCGGCGACCTCGGCGTCCTTGCTCAGGGTCCAGGCGCGGCGCAGCTGCACCAGGGCTTCTTCGTTGCGGCCCAGGCGATACAGCACCCAGCCGTAGCTGTCGACGATGGCGGCGTTGTCCGGCTCGGCGACGCGGGCGCGGTCGATCAGCTCCAGTGCTTCCTGGTAGCGCTGGGTGCGGTCGGCCAGGGTGTAGCCCAGCGCATTGAGCGCGGCCACGTTCTCCGGGTCGGTGACCAGGATCTTGCGCAGGTCGGCTTCGGCACGCGGCACGTCGTCGCGGCGCTCCCAGGCCAGGGCGCGGGCGTACAGCAGCGCGTTCTCGTCCGGGTAGGCCGCCAGGCCACGGGCCAGGGCATCCAGCTCGCCGGGCAGGTCGTTGCCGCGCTGGCGCAGCTCGGCCTCCAGCAGGTAGGCGTCGCGGCGGGCCTCGTCATCGACGGTGGCGTCGGACTGGATCGCATGCACTTCGGCGAAGGCCTTGTCCGGGCGGCCCGCGTCGTACTGGGCATTGGCCGCCCGCAGGCGCGCTTCGGCCAGTTCCTCGCCCCCCGGCACGCTGTGGTACCAGTCCACTGCTTCGGCCGGGCGCTTGAGGTACTCGGCGATCTTGCCCAGCAGCAGGCGCTGGGCCGGGTCGGGCTTGGCCGCCTTGGCCGACAGTTCCTTATAAAGGAGCAGCAGGGCCGCATCGTCCTTCTGCTTGGCCAGCAGCGAGGCACGCATGCCCCAGGTCTGGACGTCCTGCGGCCCCACCGCGAGCACGCGGGCCGCCGCGCGCGGGTCGCCCATGGTGTCGTAGGCGATCGCCAGCGCGTTGCGCAGGTCCGGGTCCTGGCGGCTCTTGGGCTCGACGCCGCGCAGCAGCGCCATCGCCTCGTCCTGCTTGCCGGCCTGGGCCAGCTGGCTGGCATTCAACAGCGCCACGCGGGGTTCGTTGGGAAAGCGCCGCACGACTTCGTCGACCATCCGCTTGGCCAGGTCCGGGCGCTCCATGCGCATGGCCAGGCGGCCCAGCTCCTGCCAGACCTCCAGTTGATCGGGAATCGCGTTGTCGTCCACCAGCCCGCCCAGCACCTGGGCCGGCACGGCCGGGTCGCGCCCGCCGCCGATCAAGGCGGCAATGGCGAACTTCCAGCCGCGCGGGTCCGGATCCTTCAGCAGCGCCCCCAGTTCGATGCGCGCGCCGGCGATGTCGGCCTGGCGCATGTCCAACGCAGCGGCGGCGCTGCGCATGGCCAGGCTGCGCGGGGCGCGCGCCTCCCACAGCGCCAGCGCCCGGGCGGCGCGCTTGTCGTCGTCGGCCAGCATGGAGATGCGGGTGGCGCGCTCGGCCAGCCCGGCGTCGTCGGTGCCGGCCTCGGCTGCTTCCAGGTACCAGCGCGCGGCATCGCCAAGCTTGCCGGCCTGCAGGGCGAACTCACCGGCCATGACCGGGGTCAACGGCGCGGTCGGGGCCGGGGTGGCCTTGGCTGCGGGGGCTGCCACGGGCGCCGGCGCCGGCGCTGCCAGGGCGGTGGCGACGGACAAGGACAGCAACAGAACGCTGGAGATGCGAATCAATGCGGGCATCGGGGGCTTCTGGCCTTAAAATGACGACTTGAATGGCCAGCAGCTTATCGCAAGCAACTGAACAATGACCCTGTGGGTGCTCGGACTGAATCACCAGACCGCGCCAGTGGAACTGCGCGAACGCGCGTCCTTTGGCGGCGACGCCCTGCCCCAGGCATTGGCGTCGCTGCGCGATACCCCGCAGGTGGCCGAAGCCGTGCTGCTGTCCACCTGCAACCGCACCGAGCTGTATGCGGTGGCCGAATCGGGTGAGGCACTGGCGCAGTGGCTGGAATCCCACGCCGGGAAGCTGCACGGCTACCTGTACCAGCACGCCGACGCCGATGCGGTGCGCCACCTGTTCCGGGTGGCCACCGGGCTGGACTCGATGGTGCTGGGCGAGCCGCAGATCCTGGGCCAGGTCAAGGACGCCTGGGCCATCGCGCGTGACCACGGCCTGCTGGGCCAGCGCCTGGACCGGCTGTTCCAGCAGACCTTCTCGGTGGCCAAACGCGCGCGTACCGATACCCGCGTGGGTGCCAACCCGATCTCGGTGGCCTCCACCGCGGTGCGCCTGGCGCAGAACTCGTTCGCGCGGCTGGAAGACTCCACGGTGCTGCTGGTGGGCGCTGGCGAGACCATCGAACTGGCCGCCCGGCACCTGAGCGAAGGCAAGGTGCGCCGCCTGCTGGTGGCCAACCGCACGCTGGCCCATGCCCAGGAACTGGCCAGCCGCCATGGCGGCGTGGCCCTGCCGCTGACCGAGCTGGAGCGCCACCTGGGCGAGGCCGACGTGGTGTTTTCGGCCACCGCCGCCCGCGAGCCGGTGATCGCCCGCGCGCATGTGGCCGCCGCACTGAAGACCCGCAAGCACAAGCCGATGCTGCTGTTCGACCTGGCCGTGCCGCGCGATATCGAGGCAGGCGTGGGCGAATTGCCCGATGCCTTCCTGTACACCGTGGACGATCTGGAGCGGGCGGTCGAAGACAACCGTCGCAGCCGCCGCGAGGCCGCTGCCGAAGCCGAGGCGATCATCGAGCTGCAGGTGGCCCGCTTCGTGGAAACCCTGCAGGCCAGCGCCCACCAGGCACCCCTGCGGCAACTGCGCGCGTACGGCGAAGCGACCCGCGTGGAAATGCTGGACAAGGCCCGCCAGCAGCTGGCCCACGGCAAATCACCGGACGAAGTGCTGGAACTGCTGGCCCACGGCCTGACCAACCGCCTGCTGCACCCGCCCACCGCCGCGCTGCGCGCGGCTGCGCTGAGCGGCGATACTGAGCTGACCCGCGCCGCCGAGCGCCTGTTCCCGGCCAAGCCGGGCTACCAACATCCTGCTGTGAAGACTGATGACGCCGACCCTGCGCCGTAAGCTGGAAGCGCTGGCCGAACGCCGCGAAGAACTGGAACGCCTGCTTGCCGACCCGGCCGTGGTGAACGACAACGACCGTTTCCGCGCGTTCTCGCGCGAGTTCGCGCAGCTGCAGCCGATTGCCACGGCCCTGGCCGATGAGGCCCGTGCGCTGGCCGACCTGGCTGCGGCCGAAGCCATGCGCGGCGACCCGGACCTGCGCGAGCTGGCCGAAGAGGAAATCACCGCCGCCCAGCAGCGGCTGCAGCAGCTGGACCAGGAACTGGCGCTGCTGCTGGTGCCGCGCGACCCGCGCGACGACGGCAACCTGTTCCTGGAAGTGCGGGCCGGTACCGGGGGCGATGAGGCCGCGATCTTCGCCGGCGACCTGTTCCGCATGTACGCCCGCTACGCCGAGCGCCAGGGCTGGAAGGTGGAGATCGAGTCGGACAGCCCCGGTGAACACGGTGGCTACAAGGAAATCGTGGCCCGCGTGGTCGGCCGCGGGGCCTATTCCAAGCTGAAGTTCGAGTCCGGCACGCACCGCGTGCAGCGCGTGCCGGCCACCGAGTCGCAGGGCCGCATCCACACCTCGGCGGCGACGGTGGCGATCATTCCCGAAGCGGACGAAGTGGATGACGTGGTGATCAACCCGGCCGACCTGCGCGTGGATACCTTCCGCTCCTCCGGCGCCGGCGGGCAGCACGTCAACAAGACCGAATCGGCGATCCGCATCACCCACGTGCCGTCCGGGGTAGTGGTGGAATGCCAGACCGAACGCAGCCAGCACGCCAACCGCGACAAGGCGATGAAGCGCCTGAAGGCCCAGCTGCTGGATGCCGAACGCAACAAGCAGGCCGCAGCCACCGCCGAGAGCCGCCGGCTGCAGGTGGGCAGCGGCGACCGCAGCCAGCGCATCCGCACCTACAGCTTCCCGCAGGGGCGCATCACCGACCACCGCGTGGAAGGGCTGACCCTGTACGACCTGCCCAACATCATCGCCGGCGAGCTGGACACCCTGGTGGAACGGCTGATCCACGAGCACCAGGCCGACGAGCTGGCGCAGCTGGCGGCGGGTACCTGAGGATGGAGGCGGACCGGCAGCAGCTGCGCCTGGCGGTGCAACACCAGCCGGCCGATTTCATCGCCTGGGTCATGCTGGCCGATGCCGAACTGGAGGCCGGCGATGTTCCGGCCGGCGAGCACGCCGCCACGCGTGCACTGCAGTTGCGCGACCATCACCCCGAAGCGTTGGCCCGGCTCGGTCGTGCGCGCTGGATGCAGGCACGCCACGCCGAGGCGGCCGCGCTGCTGCGCCAGGCGTCCGACCGCGCGCCGCAACACCCCGGCATCGCGCTGTGGCTCGGCCACGCGCTGGAGGATGCCGGCCAGCCGGAGGCCGCTGCCGATGCATACCGGCATGCGCACACGCTACTGCCGGGCGAACCCTACATCACCGCGCAACTGCTCAACTGGCAGCGTCGGCTGTGCGACTGGCGCAACATCGAGCGCCTGTCGGCACAGGTGCGCCAGGCCGTCGCGCAGGGCCAGGCCGCAGTGGAGCCGTTTGCGTTCCTGAGCGAAGACGGCAGTGCCGCCGAACAACTGGCCTGTGCGCGGCAACGCGCCGCGGTCATCAGCGCCAGCGTGCGGCCGTTGCCCGCCACCACCGTGCGCCGCCAGGGCCGCCTGCGCGTGGGCTTTCTGTCCAACGGCTTCGGCGCGCATCCCACCGGGCTGCTGATCGTGGCGCTGCTGGAACAGCTGGCCGCCGCCGGCCGCCTGGACCTGCACCTGTTCGCGCTGACCGCCAGCGATGGCAGCCCCCTGCGGGCACGCCTGCAGGCGGCCGCCACGCAGGTGCACGAGGTGGGCGCGCTGCCGCACCCGCAGGTCGCCGCGCGCATCCGGGACACCGCCATCGACGTGCTGTTCGACCTGCGCGGCTGGGGCGGCGGCGGTACCCCGCAGGTGCTGGCGATGCGCCCTGCCCCGGTGCAGGTGAACTGGCTGGCCTATCCGGGCACCTCCGGCGCGGACTGGATCGACCACGTGCTGGCCGACGCGTTCGTGCTGCCCGCGTCGCTGGTCGCCGGATTCAGTGAGCAGGTGCGTTACCTGCCACGGGCGTTCCAACCGTCGGACACCACCCGCGTGCTCGCCGCGCCGCCGTCGCGCGAGGACTGCGGACTGCCGGCACAGGGCGTGGTGCTGTGCTGCTTCAACAACAGCTACAAGCTCAATCCGCACAGCGTGCAGCGCTTGTTCGCGGTGCTGCATGGGGTACCCGGCAGCGTGCTGTGGCTGCTGTCCGGCCCGGGCAACGCCGATGCGCGGCTGCGCAGCGCGGCGCGCCAGACGCAGCTGGATCCGGCACGGCTGGTGTTCATGCACAAGCTGCCGCACCCGGACTATCTGGCGCGCTACCAGCACGCCGACCTGTTCCTGGACACCCACCCCTACAACGCACACACCACCGCCTCCGATGCCCTGTGGGCCGGCTGCCCGGTGCTGACCTGCCCCGGGACGACGTTCGCCTCGCGCGTGGCGGGCAGCCTCAACCATCACCTGGGGCTGCCGCGCATGAACGTGGCCGACGATCGCGCCTTCGTGGCCACCGCCATTGCGTTGGGCAACGACGCACAGGCACTGCAGGCCTTGCGCGCCGAACTGGCGCAGCGCCGCACTGACAGCGGCCTGTTCGACATGGCCGGGTTCGCCCGTGATTTCAGCGCGGTGGTGGAAGACCTGGCGCGCGAACGCGGTTGGCAGGGCGCGGCGTGACATCCGCCGCTGGATCGCCACGCGTGCTGTCGCTGCTGGAACAGGCGCGCGCGCAGGCGATCGCAACGCTGCGCGAAACGGCTGGCGACCCTGCCGCGTTGGCGTGGAAGGCCGAGCTCGACCTGGCCATCGCCCGCCTGCAGTGGTGCACACAGCATGCGATCGACGGTCGTGCCGTGGCCACGGTGCTTCCCTGGCCGGCCGATGCGTTCGGGTCGTTTGCCGTGGTCGAATGCAACGATGAGGGCGAGCCGGTGGCGGACCGCATGCTGCAGAGGGCTGGCGAACCGGTGGTGCTGATGCCGGGCGACCTCCTCGTGCACCGGCCGCGTGCGCTGCCCGACGACGCCGACAACGGCTGAACCTTCGCTGCGCTAGGCTCGGGGTTCCCAACGATGACCGAGGCACGTGGATGGGCAAGCTCAAGCGCAAGGAGTACGAGGCCCTGCTGGAACCCATGCAGCTGGAACTGATCGCGATGGCGCGCTGGGTGCAGCACACCGGCCAACGCGTGCTGGTGCTGTTCGAAGGCCGGGATACCGCCGGCAAGGGCGGTGCGATCCAGGCCATCGCCGAGCACCTCAATCCGCGCCAATGCAGGGTGGTGGCGCTGCCCAAGCCGACCGACCGCGAAAGCACGCAGTGGTATTTCCAGCGCTATCTCGCGCACCTGCCGGCCGGCGGCGAGATCGTGCTGATGGACCGAAGCTGGTACAACCGCGCCGGGGTTGAACACGTGATGGGCTACTGCAGCGAACCGGAGTACCACGCGTTCCTGGCCCAGGCGCCGGTGATCGAGAAGCTGCTGGTGGACGACGGCATCCTGCTCTTCAAGTACTGGCTGGGCGTGGACCAGGCGCAGCAGGAAAAGCGGTTTGCCGAGCGCCACCTGAACCCGCTCAAGGGCTGGAAGCTGTCGCCGGTGGACCTGGAGTCACGCAGCAAGTACAGCGCCTACACCGACGCGCGCGAAGCGATGCTGCGCGCGACCCACCGTGACGAGGCGCCGTGGACGCTGGTGGACTTCAACGACCAGAAGCGCGGTCGGCTGGCGCTGATCCGCAACCTGCTCGACCGCCTGCCCGACACCCGCGTGGACGAACCGGAACTGGCGTTGCCGCCGTTGAAGGGCAAGCTGCACAAGGAGCAGTTCGGGGTGCTGCCGCCGATCGACGCGTTCGAGATTCCGTAAGGCTGCAGACACCTGCCGCGGTGCATCGGCTTCGTGGAGCAGAACCCGAGAGGGTAGAGCCGGGCCCTGCCCGGCTGCAGCGCGCAGCACGGTGGAAGCGCCATAGGCGCATGGCCTGCGAAGAGCAGCCTTCGTAGAGCCGGGCTCTGCCCGGCTGCAGCGCGCAGGATGGCGGAAGCGCCGCAGACGCCACTCGCAGATACATCGCCTTTGGTAAAGCAGCCGGGCAGAGCCCGGCTCTACGCTTCAGCCTTCCTTGATGCGCGACTCGATGTCGTGTGCGGTGACCGGGCCGAGGAACTCCTTGGCGACCTTGCCGTCGGGCGCGATCAGGTAGGTCAGCGGCAGGCCGCGCGGGATGGCGAAATCCTCGGGCGGGTTGTAGGTGTCCACGATGACAATCGGATAGGTTACCGGGCGCTTTTCAAGGAACGCCTTCATCTCGGCCGGCTCGATGTCCTCGTACGCCAGGCCGACCACCTCGATCTCGCTGCGCATCGCGTGCAGCGCCGACAGCTCCGGCATCTCCTTGCGGCACGGTGCACACCAGGTGGCCCAGAAATTGACCACTACCCACTTGCCGCGATGTGCGGCCAGGTCGTAGGTGCTGCCGTCCAATGCCGGCAACGTCAGGGTGGGACGTTCGACGGTCTTGCGATCGGTCGGCGCAACCTCGGTGGCCGCTGGCGCGGCCGGTTCTGCGACGGCGGCCGGTGGCGCGGTCGGCGCGGTCGGCGCGGATGCGGTGGCGTCGGGCTGGGCGGTGGGCTTGTTGCAGGCAGCCAGGGCCAGCAGGCCCACGGCCAGCAGCAGGAGCTTGGCGGTCATGGTGTATCTCCGGGAGTCGAGTAGATATCGCTGACGCGGCGCTTGAGCAGTTCGCGCAACGGCAGGCGCAGGGCATCCAACGCCAGTACCGAGGCCTGGCCCAGGCTGTCGTCGCGGTACGGCAGGTAGGCTTCGCGCACCGGGATGCGCATCTGCGTGGTCTCGTACAGATCGGCCAAGGTCAGCTTGTCCAGGTCGCGCGCCAGCAGCCATTCGCCGCGCTCATCGCGCCGCACCACACGGATGGCCTCCAGGTCGCAGAGCATGGTCTGCAACAGCGAGTCGGTGAGCATGGGCTCCAGCCGCAGGATCTCGTCATCATCCAGGCTGTGGCCTTCGGCACGGGCCTGCTGGAACCGCCCGATCAGGCGCAGCAGGCCGTAAATCTCATAGCCGGTGGGCAGGCGCAGCTCGGCCGGCTGGTAGCGGAAGGCAGCGACCGAGGACGCGAGCGAGGCTCCGAGCAGCACCGACACCCAGCACAGGTAGATCCACAGCAGCAGGATCGGCACGAAGGCGACCGTGCCATAGAGCTTCTGGTAGGACTGGAAGCTGCCCAGGTAGGCGCCCATGCCCCACTTCACCAGTTCCAGCATCACCGCGGCCAGGATCGCGCCGGGAATGGCGTGCCGCCACTTCACCGTGTGGTGCGGCACCACGCGGTAGACCAGCGTGATGCAGACGAACTCGATCAGAATCGGCGCCACGGTCAGCGAGAAATTGGCCACCCAGCGGCCTTCGCTGGTGCCGAACAGGGGCAGCGCGAACACCCGCGCCGATACCGCCAGCGAGGCGGCGGCCAGCATCGCGCCGAGGGTCAGCACGGTCCAGTAGACCAGGAAGCGGGTCAACTTGGGCCGGGTGGAGCCCACGCGCCAGATCTGGTTGAAGGTTTCTTCCACGCTGTTAAGGGTGATCAGCAGCGACACCACCAGCGCGATGAAACCGGCGGCGGTGAGCTGGCCGGCACTGGCCGAGAACTGGCGCAGGTAGCCTTCGGCGGCGCGCGCGGCGTTGGGCACGAAGTTGGAGAACACGTAGTCGCTGAGCTGGTCGCTCCAGCGGTCGAACACCGGGAACGCCGACAGGACGCCGAAGACCACGATGGCCAGCGGCACCAGCGCAAACACGGTGGTGTAGGCCAGCGAGGCCGCGGCCTGGAACAGGCGGTCGTCCAGGAAGCGCCGCCACAGGAAGCGGCCGAAGCTGGCGGCACGCTTGCGATCGCGCACGCGCTCCATCCAGAGGTTCACGGTGTCGAGGGGTTCCATCGGCGCAAGGGTACCCGAAGAGGGGTGTGCGGGACTGCATCGCATCGCCATACTGGCCGCTGGTCCGGAGGAGATGACGCGCGATGGCGGAAATACTGGTGCTCTACTACAGCCGCGGTGGTTCGGTGGCCCGGCTGGCCCGCCAGATCGCACGGGGCATCGGCGAGGTGCCGGGCATGAGCGCGCGGCTGCGCACGGTGCCGCCGGTGGCAGCGGTGACGCAGACTGCCCGCCCGCCGGTACCCGAGGATGGCGCGCCCTACGTGGACATCGGCGATCTGGCCGAGTGCGACGGCCTGATCCTGGGCAGCCCGACCCGTTTCGGCAACATGGCCGCGCCAGTGAAGCACTTCCTGGATGGGCTGGGTACCGAATGGGTCAATGGCACCCTGGCTGGCAAGCCGGCGGCGGTGTTCACCTCGACGGCCTCGTTGCATGGTGGCCAGGAATCGACCCTGCTGTCGATGCAGGTGCCGCTGCTGCACCACGGTTGTCTGATTGTCGGCATTCCCTTCACCGAGCCGGCGCTGAGCCATACGACCACCGGTGGCACGCCCTACGGGGCCAGCCACGTGGCCGGGGCCGACGACAATCCGGTACCGAGCGAGGATGAGGCGATCCTGGCACGCGCGCTGGGCCGGCGCGTGGCCGACATCGCGCGGCGGCTGGCATGAACGGTCGCGCGCAGGACGCGATCCTGGCCCTGCTGCTGGTGGCGCTGGCGGCGGTGTATGCGCTGTGGTTCGCGCAGGACCGGCATTGGCTGGCCACGCAGCTGGTGTTTACCCTGCCGCCGCTGCTGCTGGCGCTGGGGGTGTGGCTGCGGCGCGGCAAGGCGGCCTTCTGGGCCGGGGTGCTGGCGCTGTTCTGGTTCAGCCACGGGGTAATGAGCGCCTGGAGCCACCCGGAAACGGCCGGCTGGGCATGGGCGGAGCTGCTGCTGGCGCTGGCGGTGATCGGGGTGGGCAGTGGTCCGGGGCTGCGCCGCCGCTTCGGGAAGCGCTGACCGGTTGGCAGCCTGCGGCTGCGGGGCGGCGCTGGCGGTCGTATCATCTGCATCCCGGCGCGGGCTGCCCGCACGGTTCTGACCGCTATCCAGGAAGCCTGCAATGGACGAACTACTGATCATCACCACCGGTGGCACGATCGACAAGATCTACTTCGACGACAAGTCGGACTACCAGATCGGCGATCCGCAGATCGGGATGATCCTGCGCGAGCTGGGCGTGACGTTCCGTTTCAATGTGATTCCGATCCTGCGCAAGGATTCGCTGCACATCACCGACGAGGACCGCGAGCTGATCCGCGCGACCATCGCCGCGCAGCCGACGCGCCACGTGCTGGTGACGCACGGCACCGATTCGATGGTGCAGACCGGCCAGGTGCTGCGGAGCATCGCCGACAAGACGATCGTGATGACCGGCGCACTGAGCCCGGCCCGCTTCCGTGGTTCAGACGCGGAGTTCAACATCGGCTGCGCGATCGGCGCAGTGCAGTCGCTGGCCAGCGGCGTGTACATCGCCATGAACGGCCGCATCTGGAACCCGGAGCACGTGCGCAAGAACGTGGCAGCGAACCGCTTCGAAGAAGCCTGATCGGAGGGGGGAAGGTTTTTTGGCGGCTGCCGGCAGAAGCCGGGGCCAAAGCTACTTCCAAAACCACGTCTGGAGCCACGTCCAAAGCGACACCGCCTGCGTTCCGGGCCGGGCGGGGGTGTGCGGGTTCGCGGGGCACGCCGCAAGTACATCCGTGTGGCTCGTGCGCCGCATCCATGCGGCGCAACGGCCCCGCGCCCCCACACACCCCCACCCCAGACAGTTGGCCGGTGCCCATCGAAGACCAACCCCGTAGAGCCGACCGTTGGTCGGCTGCTTCGCTGCTCTGCTTTCGGCTGTTCGTTGCGCACCAGCAAATTTTCGGGGCTGGGTACGGGTGGGTTGGCGGGACCGTTGGGCGCCATGGATGGCGCGAACGAGCCTTATCTGATCGGAATCTGGCAGTTTAGGTGTCGAGAGCCGGCGTGGGCCGCCGTGTGAGCCTGGATCTCGACGATCGCCGTGTAGCTTGGCGCCCACGCCGGAATCTCCCTTGATCCGCC
>Ga0302347_1002618_pt1 | contig 17729 bp, 15 predicted proteins | sample PhyWR1_FD_202178 | JGI IMG/M metagenome (GOLD analysis project Ga0302347, IMG submission 202178) | Leaf surface microbial communities from wheat plants in UC Gill Tract Community Farm, Albany, California, United States - DLSL W.R1 (v2)... | ecosystem: Host-associated > Plants > Phyllosphere >...
TGGGCGGCCTGCCCGAAACCGCGGTTCCCCTGCATGCCTTGCGCATCACGATCTCCGTTGAAAACCGCAGTTGGGTCTTCGAGACCCTGCGCCCGCAGCGGCCCTTGCAGCCAGGTGAGGTGACCCGATGAAGCTGCGTGGCATGTCGTCCTCCGGGCAACGTGGCTTCACCCTGGTGGAGTTGCTGGTGGTTATGACGCTCCTGTCCCTGCTCATGCTGGGGCTGGCGTCGGCCATGTCCACAGTCTCGCAGACGCAAGAGCGTGTCGATGCGCGACTGGACCGCATGGACCACCAGCGTGTGTCCATCAGTTTTTTGCGTACGGTGCTAGGCCAGGTCTCTGCGGAGCGGCGCCGGGGTGGGCAGCGCATGCAGGGACAGAGCCCATTCTTCTTTCAGGCGGGACCCAAGGGCATGCAATGGCTGGGGATCATGCCGGCCCGGTTCGGGCTGGGGGGACGAACACATTTCCAGTTGGCACTTGAGGGGGATGCGTTGGTGCTGCGATTCACGGCCTGGAGGGGTGCGAACATGGAGCCTGATTGGGGCCAGAGCCAGTCCTACGTCGTCGAACGTGCCGTCTCGGCCTTTTCATTGAGCTACCAAAACGCCAAATTGGGCGCGTCCAGGTGGACTCCCCTGTGGGAGGATGAAAAGGAGCTGCCCTCGGCAGTGCAGATTCAGTTGCAGACCTCCACTGGCGCTTGGCCTCTGATGGTGGTTTCCTTTCTGACGCCTTCTGCAACGAACCCGAGTGTGGGCGGTGGTGGACCGGCATTTGGCGGGGGGCGTTAGTGGTGCAGGATCCTCAGATGCGCAAGCATTCGCAAGCCCGGGGGATGGCGTTGGTCTTGGTCCTCTGGATCGTGGCGGCGCTCGCCGTTTTTGCATCCAGCTTGGGCGGGGTGGTGCGCGAGGAGGCAAAGGTGGGGGGAGTGACACGCGACATGGCCCTGGGGCGAGCCATGGGCGAAGCTGCTATCTACCAAGTTTTACAGAGAATGGCGATCAACCCCGCCGATTTTGCGCAATACCAGGTCGTGAGCTTGCCTGGGGCGCATCAGATAATAGAGGTCGAAATCGTGCCCTGGAGCGGATTGGTGGACATTAACGCAGCATCTCCCGTGCTGATGGCCGCAGTCTTCTCCCGCCTGGGTATAGGCTCGGGTGAGGCGCTCGCGCAGGCCTTGATGGATGCGCGGCAGGCAGCGCGCAGCGCAGCCTTTGGAGGAGGGGTCGCCTGGGAAGCCCCTGAAGATCTTTTGCAGGTGCCCGGCATGAGCTACGGCATCTATGCGCAGATCAAGTCTTTTGTGGTGGCGGATGTTGACGGCCGGGTGGGAGTCAACGCCAAGGCTGCGCCGCCCGCGCTGAGACAGCTTCTCGAGGGAGTTGGCCCGGGTCAAGAGGGTATTCCCAGCACACGCTATCGATTGACTGCCCGGGTCATTTTTGAAGGCCAGGGTGCCGCCATGGTGATGCGCGATGTGGAGATCGCCGGCGGCGTTGGCAAGGCAGCGCTGCCATGGACAGTGCTTTCAGCAGCCCAGGCGTGGGCCGGACGGATATAGGTGCATCGAAACCCTGGAATGCGCGCGCGTTGCGGCGCCGTCCTTGGCGGATGTGGCTCAAGAAGGATTCAGCAAAAGTGAAAACGAATTTGTTCATCAGGGATGGGGATCTATGGCGTTGATGACATCCGATGCGAAGCTGTTCGGGCTGGATTTGCGCGGACTTTCGGCTGAGCTGGGAGATGCCTTGCGCAAGCTCTCCCAATCGGCCTGGTTGCGCAGGCTGGCTCCCACATCGTTGGTGGGCGTGTGGGCAAATGCCTCGGGGCCTGTGGGGGCCAAGGTGCGCGGGACCCATATTGAGTGGATCGATTCGGCCCGGGAAGCGCTGGAAAAAACAGCTTACAAGGCCGTATTGCTGGACCCCGAGCAAGTGCTGCAACGCGTGGTTGTATTGCCTGTCATGGCTCCGGCGTCGTTGCGCGGTGCCATTGAGCTGGATGTGCATACCATGACGCCTTTTGCACCACAGGACACCTTGTGGGCCTACGCGGAAAGCACCGGCCCACAGCCGCCTGGGCGCCTTCGCATCGAAATAGTCATTGCGTCGCGCGGCCAGGTCGAGCAGGTCCTGCGCCAGCAGTCCATGCTGCTGCCTGCCGGCAGCACTCCGGAGGTCTGGGCTCCCGCCAGCACCACCACGGTCATATTGCCCAACTTTGGGGAGTCGCGACGGCGTCACGCCGAGGTGCGGCGGCGTAACTGGATTCTGGTGGGGCTGGGATGTGTGCTGCTTCTGGCGGTGGCTTTGGCTGTCACGCCAACGCTGCAACTGCAGCAACGTGCGCTGGACGCCCGCCAGCAGTTTTCCAAGCTGGCCGAGGCGTCCAAGGACACCGTGGCCAAACGTCAGCTTCTGGTGGAGGAAGGGCAGGAACTGGGCAAGCTGCAGGAGCGCCTGCAGCAGCAGCCGGATCATCTGCGCGTACTGGCCGCCTTGACGGAGGCCTTGCCCGATGATGCCGCCACGCAGCGCATCGTCCTTCGAGGGAGCAAGCTCACCATCCAGGGCCTCACCGGCAACGCCTCCAATACCGCCGCCATGCTGGCCAAGGTTCCGGGATTCCTGGAGGTTCGCCTGCCAACGGCCGTCACGCGCGTTCCCGGATCCAGCAAGGAAAGCTTCGCGCTGGAGGCCAATATCGACCCCAAGGTTTTGGGTCAATACGTGCGTGAAGAAGACAAGCCGGCGGACGCTTCGGAGGAAGAAGGCGGCACAGGTGTGCAAGCCGAGGCAGTAGATGCAAAGCCAAAGCCGGCAACCAAGCCTGAATCTTCCAGTGGGAGTAAGACGGATGCCGCTGTTGGTACAAAGCCCGTGAGCGGACCGAAAACTGAAGCTGTCACCGCTGCAGATGCAAAGCCGGCGGCCAAGCCTGAGTCTTTGAGTCGGGGCAGGACAGATGCCGCTGTTGGTGCAAAGTCCGTGAACGGATCGAAAACTGAAACCGGCACTGTCGCTGGTACCAATGCCAAGACGAAGGAGCCGCAATGACGGGCTCACGCAAACTGACGCCTCGCCAATGGCTGCTGCTCGCGGGGATTGCTGCCTTGCTGGTTGTGCCTCCTGTGATGTTGGGGTCCTGGGTCCATGCCAAGCACACCTGGGCGCAGGAACAACTGGACACCATGGAGCCACGATATGCACGCCTGGTTGGCTTGCAGGAACAGGTCGATGAAATCCAGCAGGGCCTGGAGCAGATCGCCGAAGCAAAAGCCGCCTATGTCTACCCTGCCGAACAGGACAGCACGCAGACCGGCAATGCACTGCAGCAGAGGCTGCGTGCGGTACTGGACAAGTCGGGCCTGGCAGTAGTCAGCAGCCAGATGCGCCCTGCGTCGGAGTCTGAGGAACAGGGGCAGAGCCTGGGCCCCTATGAGCGAATCACCGTCGCCATGACAGCCGAAGGCAATTGGCCAGCCATTCAACTGGCCATATTGTCACTGTCTGAAGTATCTCCCACGGTGTGGCTTGACGAGTTGCAACTGAACCTGGTGGGCAATCTGGTCAACAACAATCCCAAGGTCCTGCCCAAGATCAGTGCGCAATTTACCTTCAGCATTCTTCGGAGCAAGCCGTGAACCAGCGCATTCTTTGGACCGCAGGACTTGCCGTGCCCATGGTGTTGTTAGGGGGGGGGCTCGCGTGGACCTGGCTGACGCCCCAAATGCAACTTAAAGATACCGTCTGGATACCTCCCGAGCCCATAAAGGCCGACATCCAGGCACTGGTACCCGCACCGTTGCCGGTGGTTGACCACGCTCGTCGTGATGAGCAATTGCTGTTGGAAATGCAGGAGCGGCCCCTTTTCGCCATCAGCCGCAGGCCACCACCACCTCCTCCGCCACCTCCTCCGCCACCAGAGAAAAAGCCTCCAGAGCCCCCGGATGTCTGGAAACAGGCGCGCCTGACGGGTACCTTCGAGGGGGATGTGGCGGGGATCATTTTCTCCCTCGACGGCAAGGAGCAGCGCCTGCTGCTCAACCAGGTCCTGTCCGGATGGAAGCTGCAAAGCGTGCAGGGTCGCAGCGCTGTACTGGCACGCGGCGGGCAGACACGTACGTTGCAATTGGTGAAGGCTTCCATGGACAAAGGCCCTACCATCCCGCCCGGCATGCGAGTGCCTGCATCCCTGCGTGAGGCAGCGGCCCAGGCGCAGGCTTCGGCACCACCCGCCCCGCCTTCGCAGGCGCCATCGCCTGGCGGTGCAGGAGCACCTGCTCAGGCCGATCCCGAGCCTTCCTTTGGCGGACGCTGAGCCATCACCCGCCGAGAAATGAAAGACTGGTCACGAACACCATGAAATTGCATAACAGACCCCTTCAAACCGCCTTGGCACTGGCCGTGTGCCAACTGCTGCTTGCGTGCGCCCAGCAACCAAGGAGCAACTTCGTCAGCCACTTCAGTTCCACTGGGCCGCAGGAAAGCTATATCTTCAATGGCGACGATGGCAGCAAGAAGGACGACGAGGACAAGGACGCCGGTAGCGAGCCCCGCATCCTGAAAGGCACGGGCAAGCTGCTGGGAGATGCCAAGCCGGCGCCAGCACTCAAGACGGCCCAGGTCAAGCTCAGCTTCGAGGATGCGCCCCTGGCCCAGGTGGTACGTACCGTGATGGGCGACATCCTGGGGCTGGACTATGTGCTGCATCCCCCCATTGCCGGAAACGTGACGCTGCAGACGCAAAAGAACATCTCCGGGGACCAGGCGCTGTACCTGCTGGAAGCAGCCCTGCAGGCCAATGGGCTGGCCATGGCCCGTGATGCGCGCGGCACCTACCATGTTGGGCGAGTCGACGCGCTCAAGAGCCTGGGCGCTCCGGTGCGCCAGGCCTCGGCTTCGGCGCCGCTGGCTCCGGGCTATGGCGCCATCATCATTCCGCTGGACTACATAGGGGCCAACGAGATGGCAGCCATCCTGCGGCCCATGGTGCCGGGGGATGCCATCGTGCGGGTGGACACGGTACGCAACATGCTGGTCATGAACGGCTCGCGTGCCCAGGCCGAGGGCTGGCTGGAAATGGTGCGCACGTTTGACGTGAACCTGCTCGAGGGCATGTCGGTGGGCGTGTTCCCGCTCAAGTATGTGTCCATACAGGAGGTGAACACGGCACTGCAGGTTATGAGCGGTGGGGCGGCGGCCGCAGCTGCCGGTGCAGGAGGCCCAGCCATTGGCTCGGTGGGGGGCCGGCCTGCACAGGGCGCGGCTGCCAACGCGGCCGCGGCGGCGGGGCTGGGCGAAGGCAACCCGATGTTTGGCGCGCTGCGCATCATGCCCATAGAGCGGCTTAACAGCATTCTGGTCATCACGCCGCGCGCCGCGTACCTGGAGGAGGCGCGGCGCTGGATCGCCAAACTGGACCAGCCGGGGACCGGCGGCGCGCTTCCCCAGCTCAACATCTACCATGTGCGCAACGGCAATGCCAAACACCTGGCCGGGGTGCTTGCTGGCATCTTTGGTGGAGGAGCGGGTACGGGTTCAACCAACAGCGGTGTGGCGCCGGGCCTGGGCACCTCGACCAGTGGCGCGAGCGGCTTCGGCAACAGCGGGTTCGGTAACAGCGGGTTCGGTAACAGCGGCTTCGGCAATAGTGGCTTCGGTAACAGCGGCTTCGGCAATAGTGGCTTCGGTAACAGCGGCTTCGGCAGTAATGCGGGCACCGGCCTTAGAGTGGGCGGCACGGGCTTTGGCCAGACCGGAACCACGGGGCAGGCGCAGGGCACGGGTTCCACGGTGGCCAATGTGGGCGGTATCCGCGTCATGGCCGATGAACTCAACAATTCGGTCTTGGTCTGGGGTACGCCTGCCGAGTTCGAGCGCATTGAAGCTGCGCTGAAGAAGCTGGATTTGCCGCCCACACAGGTATTGATCGAAGCGAGCATAGTAGAGGTCACACTCAACGATACGCTGCGGTATGGCCTTCAATGGGCTTTTAGTGGCGATGTGGGCAACAAGGGATACTCGGGCAACGGGGGGGTGCTTGAAGCAGGAGGAACTAATGCTGGGCCTGGCGCTTCGTCAATGACGGATAGTGGGCTTGGCAGCGTTCTCCTGGGGCAGGGTTTCAACTACACCCTCAAGAATTCCCTGGGAAATATCAAGGCTGTTCTCACAGCCTTGGCAGGTAAGACCCAGGTCAAAGTGGTTGCCAGTCCCACTCTGATGGTGCTTGACAATCACCAAGCCGCGATTTCCGTGGGTACACAGCAGCCCTACCAGTCGGGTACTACCGTCGTAGGAACATCGGGTACTCCCATCAGCAACTATGCTTTCAAAGATACGGGTGTCAACCTTCAGGTCACACCATCGGTCAATGCTGGAAATCTTGTCACCATGACGGTCAATCAGTCGGTGACAGACGTGGGAGCAGAGGACAAGGTCACTGGCCAGCGCTCATTCTTGCAACGTCAAATAGCAAGTCGCTTGGCTGTGCGGTCGGGTGAGTCCATTGTCATGGGGGGGTTGATCCAGGAGAACTCCAGTTCTGGACGAGCCGGTATTCCTTACCTGTACGACATGCCAGTGATCGGAAATCTATTTGGTTCCACTAACAACTCTGGCGCACGTACCGAACTGATCGTCATCATCACGCCCCGCGTGGTGCGCACCGATGTGGACGTGCGCGAGGTCACGGAAGGATTGCGTGACTACATGCAGGCGCTCACTCCATTGTTGAAGTCTCCTTCGTCGTCAGCGCCTGCACCTTCGGGGGAACTTGCAGACGTTCCCGCGCGTCAGTCAACCCAGCCTTGAGGCCTGGACGTTTCAAGGCCTTGAGATGCAACCAACGGAAAAAAGTAAGATGAAACAATCAATAAATGTAAGATTGCGTGGCGTTTGTGCGGTTTTGTTCGCTGCTGGGGTGCTTGCAGGTTGCGCCAGCATGGGGGATGCGCAGGCTCCCGAGGCGGCCGTGACCCAGCGTTCTGCCGACTACTGGAAGGCCCGCCTGTCGGGCGATGTGGACAAGGCCTATGCCCTGACCTCGCCGGGCTACCGGGCCATCAATGATCGCGAGAAGTATCGCCTGTCCTATGGGGCCGTGCCTGTACTCCAGGGTGGCGAGGTGGTGACGCTCGAGTGTCAGCCAGACCGTTGTGACGTTCGCAAGAACTTTGTGACCTATGTCCCGCTGATGAAGGACACCCCTGTTCCCCTGATCATCAAGGAGATCTGGATCAAGGACGAAGGTCAGTGGTGGCTGATGCCGCAGTGAGGCCGTGATTCCTTGCGCCAGGCCAAGTTCCCCTCTGCTGTGTCCAGGTGTACACTCGGCGCCCTGCATCAGAATCAGGCAGGGTGTTGTTTTTTTTCAAAAATGCTTGGCAGTCCCTTGGAAAGCGATGCAGGTGGACGAATAAGCTGTGCTACGATTCCTCGGCGATCTTTCGTGGTGGCGGCTTTAGATGAACAACGCCCCTTTCTTTTCTTTACTGGAGATAGTTTTATGAAGAAAAATGTTCTGGCCCTGAGCATTGCCGCCATGGTTGGTGGCCTGGGCTTCGCTGGCGCCGCTTCGGCTGCCGTGATCCCTGGTACCGGTGCTAACCTGACGGCTACCGACGCTACCGAACTGCAAGTCGACCCCTCCAACATGGGTCACATGCTGCTGGTGCCTTACTTCAATGCTCAAGCTGGCAACACGACCGTGTTCCACGTGGTCAACACCGACACCAAGAACGGCAAGGCCGTGAAGGTGCGTTTCCGCGGCGCTAGCAACTCCGACGATATTCTGGACTTCCAGCTGTTCCTGTCGCCTGGCGATGTGTGGACCGGCGCCGTGTCCGAAGGCGCCAGTGGCGTGGCCCAACTGGTGACCAACGACGGCACCTGCACGGCCCCCGCCATCGCCAAGGGCGCAGCTACGCCTTTCAACACCCAGCGCCTGAACAGCAGGCTCAGCACCGGTGAGAAGGCCAACCAGACCCGCGAAGGCTATCTGGAAATCTTCAACATGGCTGACATCCCGGCGACTGCCAGCGGGACCAAGGACCTGTACAACGCCATCAAGCACGTCAAGGGCAATGCTCCTTGCGCCGTGGACGGCTCGGATGCACGCAAGCTCCTGAACGGCATTGCTGTGCGTGACTTCTCGGTTGTGCCCGCAGGCAGCACCAACACGGTGGAGCAAGAAGCTCGTGCCGCTGGCTTTGATACGCCTACCGGTGGCCTGATGGGTGACTGGTACATCATGAACGTGGCCCAAACCACCACGTTCGCTGGTGCTGCCACCGCTGTTGCTGCCAAGACCCCTGCTGGCGTGAATGGCCGCGGCAACTTCGTGCACTTCCCTCAAGCGAACTCGGTCATTGCCACCGGTAACATTGCTAACTACACGTCCGATCCGCTGCTGGCTGCTGGTTTCATCTATGATGCGACTGCGAGCACTTACTCGCCTAAGCCCTCTACGGCTACGGTTGTTGCTCGCAACTATGACTTGCCCGACATGTCCACCCCTTACACGGTGAGCGCTGGCACGTCTACCCCTGTGGTTCCTGCTGTGCAGGCTGACAACCTGACTTCGGCCATCGCCGTGACGTCGGTGACCAACCAGTACGCTATGGACACCGTGGTGTCGGCCAAGACTGACTGGGTGTTCTCCATGCCCACACGTCGCTACCAAGTTGCTGCCAACTACGAAGCTGCCACGAACGCTAACGCTTACCGCGTGTTCGCCAAGCAAATCGTTTCTCCCGCTGTGCCTGGCGCTACCAACTGGTTCCACGGTGCCAACACTTCGGTGGACACCGCCGGCAACATCTGCGTGAAGGCTGATGGCCAGCAGTTCTGGGACCGTGAGGAAAACACTCCGGAACCTGGTGCTGAAGAGCCCGTGTTCTCGCCTAGCACCCCCGGTGAAGCTGCTGTCGTCCGTTTCTGCGGCGAAGTCAGCGTGCTGACCTTCAAGGACGCTAACACCTCGGTGCTGGGCGCTGCGGTTGCCCGTCAGAACGTGGATGAAGGCCCGTACGAAAACGGCTGGGCTGTGGTCTCCACGGCCAACGGCACTGCTGGCCTGCCTATCCTGGGTAGCTCGTTCATCAAGCTGACGAACCCCCAAGCTGCTGCCGGCACCGTTGGTACCTACGGTATCACTTGGCCCCACCGTTTCACGCGCAATGTTCCTTAATTCGCGGGAAACTTAATCACGCCTAAGTGATCTCAAAAAGGCGGGAGGTAACTCCCGCCTTTTTTTATTGTTGATGTTGTGTGACCATGAGTAACTCCATTCGCCGATTTCGCCATCTGACCCTTGCGTCCCTGGTTGTGCTGACAAGCCAGTTGCTTCTGCCGGCTCATGCTACCCCCTTGATCCAAGGAGAGGGTGTTGCCGTTACGACCGATGACCTCAAGGCCGATGCCATACTGCGCGTGCCCGAGCACATGCGTGCCGAGGTCTATTCCAAGCCCCAGTCCGTGGGGCAGATTGCCGGCAATCTGCATGTGCGGCGCGTCATGGCGGAGCAGGCCCTCAAGTCAGGCCTGGGCGACCGGCCGGAAGTGAAGGCCGCAATCCAGATCATGCGCGACAAGGTGCTGTCCGATGCAATGCTGGCGGACTTCGACCTCAAGCATGCGCCTTCGGAGCAGGATGCCGAGCGCCTTGCCCGCAATCTGTATGCCGCCCATCCCGAGCGTTTCAAGACGCAAGAGGAAGTTCGCGCACGCCATATCCTGGTGTCCGGCCAGGATGACGCAGCCAAGGCCAAGGCCGAGCAACTGCTTAAGCAACTGCGCGATGGCGCCGATTTCGCCAAGCTGGCAGAGCAGGAGTCCGCAGACAAGAGCAACGCCAGCAAGGGGGGTGATCTGGGCTTCTTCGGCAAGGGCAAGATGGTGCCTGCGTTCGAGAATGCCGCTTTCGACCTCAAGAACAAGGGTGACATCAGCGATGTGGTGGCCACCCAGTTCGGCTTTCACATCATCCAGCTGGAAGAGCGGCGTGCTGCCGGCACCAAGCCTTTTGAGGAAGTGCGCGCTGCCCTGGTGCGCGAGGTCCGCAGTTCCGCCCTGCGTGATGCACGCCAGGATATGGTGCAGCGCATTCAGAAGGATGCCAAGCTGGATCAGGCCGCAGTCGATGCCTATGCGGCCGGTTTCCAGAAGCAGCTTGATGCTGCCAAGGCCGCTGCCGGCGCCGCAGCAACAACAGCCAAGCCCTGAGTTGGGTACACTTGATAGTTTGCTTTGACCGGCTTCATGTGCCGGCTTGGCCTGTCTGTTACTTGCTGAATTGACGGGCCCCGTGCCGCATATGCTTGCGGACGGGGCCTTTGTACTGCCCGAGTCTTTCTTCCTATCTTCAAGAATCGCAGGGACCGATGCGCTTTTTAGCCGATGAATGTGCGGCGCTGTGGCGTGCCCGCAGCCTGCTGTGGGTCATGACCCGGCGCGAGGTGGCCGCACGCCATGCCGGTACGGCCGCGGGCGTGCTCTGGCCCTATCTGCAGCCGCTGCTCACGGTGGCGGCCTACTACCTCGTGTTCGATGTGGTGTTTTCGATGCGCCTGGGCGACAACGCGCCCACGCATGCCGTGGGTGCCTTCCTCGTGGTGGGAGCCTTGCCCTGGATGGCATTCTGCGATGCCACAGCACGGGGCATGAACAGCCTGGTGGAGGCCGGCGGCATCCTGCAGAAGAATCCGCTGCCACCGGTGCTCTTTCCCCTGCGGGCCGTGCTGGCCAGCAGCGTGATCTTTGGCCCGCTGCTGCTGCTGGTGGCCTTGGCCTATCTGCCGCAGCATGGATTGAGCACGTCGCTGCTCGCCTTGGCGCCGCTGCTGTTGGGCCAGTTGCTGCTGTGCGCCCTGCTGGCCTACGTGCTGGCCATCCTGACGGCGGCGCTGCGCGATGTGGGCCAGTTGGTGACCTTTCTGCTGTCGGTGGGCATTTATCTGTCGCCCATTCTGTTTCCGCTGGCCTTGTTTCCCGAGCGCTGGCGTTGGGTGCTCTGGGCCAATCCCATGACCGCGCTGGTGCTGGGCTACCAGAATGTGCTGCTGCAGGGGCTGTGGCCCCAAGCCGCAGTATGGGTAGCGATCGGGGCCTGGGTGCTGGTGCTGGCCGTGCTGCTCAATGGTCTGGTGCGGCGCAGCCGCGATCAACTGGTGGACTGGCTATGAATGCCAAGCATGTGGAGCTGCCCGGCGACCTGGTCCTGCGTGTGCAGGGCCTGGGTAAGGAGTACAAGCTGTATCCGTCGCCACGCGCGCGCTTCAAGGCGCTGCTGACGGGTGCGGCCACGCACCGCAGCCACTGGGCGCTGCGCGATGTCTCTTTCGAACTGCACCGAGGCCAGTGCATTGGCGTGATCGGCGACAACGGTGCTGGCAAGAGTTCGCTGCTCAAGCTGTTGGCGGGGACCTTGCAACCCAGTTGCGGACAGATAGAACGCGTGGGCCGGGTGACGGCCATTCTGGAGCTGGGTGCGGGATTCCATCCCGATTTCAGTGGACGGGACAACCTGTATTTCGGCGGCAGCCTGATCGGCATCAGCCCTGAGCGCATGCGTGAACTCGAGCCCGAGATCGCGGCCTTTGCCGAACTGGGCGAAGCAATGGAGCGCCCGGTCAAAACCTATTCCTCAGGGATGACCGTGCGCCTGGCGTTTGCGCTGGTGACAGCCGTGCAGCCTGATGTACTGATCATCGATGAGGCACTGGCTGTGGGCGACCAGCATTTTCAGAAGAAGTGCATAGAGCGCATCATGGCGTTCCGCAACAGCGGCTGCACGATTTTGTTCTGCTCGCACAGTCCCTACCACATCCGCCATCTATGTGATGCCGCGCTGTGGCTGCGTGGGGGGCAGGTGGCGCAGTTCGGCGATACCGAGCAGGTGTTGGCGGCCTATGACCTGCATACGCGAGAGCGCCAGGAGCGCGAGCAGCAGGCCCTGGCCGGCGGCGGGGACTGCGCAGCCGAGGGCGAGACAGCGCAGTCGGCTCAGGCTGCGCCTGCCACCGATGTGCCGGCAGGGCCTGTGGCGGCTGTGGACAGCGGCTCGGCCTGCATTATTTCCGTGGATGTGAAGGATCTGGCCGAGCCTGTGGGTGACCAACCGGGCCTTTTGCAAAGCCAGGATTTGGTCGTGACGATCACCGCGCGCGGACGGGGGAGCGAGCGGCCCCATATCGGCTTCATGATCGAGCAGTCCAAGGGCGTGGGTATCACCTCCCTCGCCACGCATGAGGATGGAGCGGTCCCTCGCCAGTTGCCCGATGGAACCTGGCAGACCGTGCTGACGTTCCCGGAGCTGCCGCTCCACAGCGGCGACTACGTGATCAGCGCTTTCCTGTTCGATGAGACAGGGCTGGCCGTCTATGACGAGTGGTTCCAGTTCCTGCACCTGCGCTTCATCTTTCCCAAGCCCTTGCCGGGTTTGGTGCGGTTGCCCCACCACTGGAGCTGAGCCCGTACGGCGGGATACACGGCTGCCTGTCGTTGGCTCCATAATCCACACCCCATGACATCCGACAATTCTTCGAATCCCCTCGGTGAAGGGCAGCGATTGCTGCAGGAGGCTTTGCATCTCCTGGAGCGTGGCGATCGCGCAGGTGCTGCGCAGGTGCTGGTCCGTGCACGCGAAAACGACGACAGCCTGCTGCAGGCGCATGCACTTATAGAAGCCCATGGGCTTGTGGGCTCGTTCTCCAACATCATGGGACTGGACTGCAGAATTTCCCCGAAGGACGATATTTTTGGCTTCTTCCGAGGTCATCCGTCCAGCGTGAATCCGCTGCGCGACTACTTCGCCGACGGCTGGCGCACGCTGTCAGAACTCATGCTGCTGCTGGAGGCCGTGGACAAGCCGCTGTTGCGCACGGCCAGCATGCTGGAGTTCGCCAGCGGCCATGGCCGCTTCACGCGGCACTTGGTCAAGGCTCTGGGGGCTGAACGCGTCACGGTCTCGGACATCGTGGCCGATGCCGTGGATTTCTCGCAGCAGACATTCGGCGTGAAGGGCTTTGCGTCGGCCAGCGTGCCGGAGCAGGTACGCTGGCCCCAGCAGTACGAGCTGGTGTTCGTGCTGTCGCTGTTCAGCCATCTGCCGCGCTCGACCTGGACACGCTGGCTGAAGGTATTGCGCGATGCGGTGGCACCAGGCGGTTTGCTGGTGTTCAGCACGCATGGTGTGAAGGCGGCGGACTTCGATAGCGTGAAGCTCGATGATGATGGTTTTTTCTTCGCGCCATCCAGCGAGTCGAGCGCCATCGACGCCAATGAATACGGAACAGCTTTTACCTCTGAGCGCTTTGTGCTTGACCGCATTGCCGAGACCTGGGGCAGTGATGCGCTGCGCCATCGCTCGCTTGTGCATTTCTGGAATCACCAGGATGCCTATGTACTGCAGCGGTTGTAAACGTTATCTGGGCTAAAGAAAGAACAAAGAGGACGATCGCATGAGTTGGATGCTGCGTTTGCAGGAGCGACTGTTAGGCATTTCCCCGTGGAATGCCGACAAGAATGGTTTCGTGCGCATTTCAACTATGCGGCTGATCTGGCCCATGACTGGCTGGGACGGTCGCTGAATCTGTCCCAGGCCAGATTGCTGAATTTCGGCTGTGGCGACGGCATCACCGACCTGGCTTTGGTATTGCGCCACGGCGCGACATCCATCCACGGCATAGATATTCGACAGGAGTATGCCAAGCTGCCCCGGATTGCACGAGAGCAATTGGGCATGTCGCGCATTCCCGCCGCGCTGAGCTTCGAGACCATAGTGCCAAACTCGCCGTTGGCGGGCAGGCATGCAGGCTACGATGGCTTGCTGAGCTGGTCCACCTTCGAGCATGTGCAGCGAGACAAGGTGCTTCCCATCCTGGCGGACCTGCATGCCTGTCTGCGGCCGGGTGGCGTCTTCTTCCTGCAGATAGAGCCCCTGTTCCACTCTCCCTGGGGCTCGCATCTGCGTCGCTATGATGATTTGCCCTGGCACCATTTGATGGCCTCGGAAGAGGAGTTGTGGAACACCATCGAAAAGCATGAGGGCCCTCTTGATGCCGCCGAGGTGGATTTTGGCTTTGCGGACTTCGGTGCGGATGGCTACAAGCGCTTCGTGTTCAAGGAATACCAGGCGCTGAACCGGCTCACTGCTGATGAACTGATCGATATCGCCCGGCAGGCCGGTTTCGAGGTGTTGCGTGAGGAGCGGCGCCATGTGGACATGCCCATTCCCGAGGCATTGCAGGGACGCTATCCCGAAGATTGGTTGCGCAACAACGAGATCCTGCTGCTGCTGGGCAAACCATAGCCGGGATCGGGCCTCAGGCCCGTCCATCAATCTATCGTGCGATAGAAGCTCCAGCTGCCCTCGGACTTCAGGTGCCGCAGGTGCGGATTCTGATTCAGGCCCTGCTCATGTCGTTGCGGTGCTGCGATGTGGGTGGCAGCAATCTTCGAGAAGTCGAAGCTGCGTGTATCCACACGCAGCAGCACATGGTCCAGGCTATGGAGGACGGGCTCGAAATCCATGCCTTGCAGTTCGGCGCCTTCTATGGTCAGGTGCTGATAGCGGTTGTAGGTGCCGAAGTATTTCTTTCCGGGGTCCAGCTTCTCCCAGAAAGCCAGAGGCGGGTGGTAGAAGATGCCGGAGCTGATCCTGAGACCGGATGCCGCCAGCGCCATGGCCTGGCGATGATCGTCCAGCACGACCCAGCGGGTATGACCTGAGGTGGCATCGATGTCCAGCTGTCTCAAGACCTGTCCAGGCTCCACATGCGCAGGCGCCTGGAGCAGCGGGTTGAAGGACAGAGCCGTGCCCAGCATCCAGACCATGTAGATGGCCATCGCTGCAACGAATTGCCGGTTTGCCAGCAGCAGGGCCAGGATGGCGAAGGCAGCGGCCGTGATGACGGCTACGCCGGGACTGATAGTCTCAGAGATTGCCACAGGCAGCGTGGAATAGGTGAAGGCTGCCAACCAGGCGCAGGCTGCGGCACCCAGTGCCGCCAGTGTCGGCAACTGCCACGGCCTTGCCGTCAGCGGCTGGCCGGACTCCGGGATCCCGGGCCGGGCAGGCCATTGCTTGCCGAGCACGGTGGCCAGCAGCCAGGTCTGTGCCAGCAGCAGGCCGATATCCGTGCGGTAGACCGGGACCTTGGCCCATTGTGTCGCCCTAGCCAGCCAGAGAGGCACGCCATGGTATGAAAAGTACAGCGTCCAGCAGATGAAGGCCAGGCAGATGACTCCCATGAGATCCAATGGCAGTGGCGTGCGCTGCCGCATGCCCTGCGCTTGCTGCCAGGCAAACAGCAATGCTAGCGGAATGGCCAGGAAGATGTAGGAGGCGGCATCGCTGGGGACCAGCATGTCGGTGATGTGGAACATCTGGTCCGGGCCGAAAAGTCCCCGAGCCAGGTACCAGGGGTCCATATATCCCCCTGCCTCCATGCGCTTGCCCGGGTAGACGGTGGCGGCAATCGACGATACGGCGTCTGCAGCATGAAGCCACCATGCGTAGAGCAGGATGGCCGTCACAAGCGCCATGACCGCCGCGAGGAATGCCTGATGCCTGTTCCAGCGCCAGTCCTTGCGGCGCATGTACAGCCAGGCAATGGCCAGCGGCCCCAGCAAGCTGGCCACTACCACAAGCCAGGCCGGATACAGGGTGAGTGCAAAGCCGGCCAGCGCCCAGCCTGCCACCAGGGCTCGGGGCAGTACCTGCCGGATGGACTGCTTCGTCCAGGCGGTCAGGAACATGCCGAAGGCGAGCAGTGCGAAAAACAGGATGTAAACAGGCCAACCCGACCATCCCAAGGACATGGGTGACGCACTCAGGCTGAGTGCCAGAACGGCTGCAGGCTGCCAGCGCAGCTGTGCGATGCGTACCAGGACCCACAGGCAGGCCGCGAATCCGGCAAAGCAAGGGAACCACCAGTACCACGCCAGCGCCCTTCGCAAGTCGAGGGCAAAAAAGCCCCAGGTGGCTGGTCTGGCGAGCGCAGAAAGATTGGAGACAGGTACACCGCTCATGCCCACGGTGTTCATGTTGTGGCCGGCGCTGGAGAAAATCGTGCTGGTGTTCTCGAAGCGCTTCAGCAGGAACCCGGGAGCGGCGGCCTGGTATTGGCTGATGGCCATGGCGGTGATGACCTGCCATTCGTCGCTGCGAATGATCTGGGGGGAGCCAATCCAGGATTTCTCATCATGTATGACAAGTTCGTCATTCTGAAATAGCAGGGAGACGGAGGAGCCGGTCCATCCGCCTGCCACCAGAATGATGAAGGCCGCTGCGGTCGCTGCGCCAAAGACCCTTGCATCAATGCGTAGCCTGGATTGCCAGGCAGACATGGACAGCAGCAAGACCAGCGCGGGCAGCGCGAAGGCCGCAAATGCGCCTGCTCTGGATGGCGAGCTGGCCCGGGCGGGCTGGTGCAGCGTGATCTGCCGGGCCTTGTCCAGAACCGACAGATCAAAGTGCTGCCCATCCGTGGTCATGATTTTCATGCGGACGGCGTAGGTGCCGGATGCCATGTCCAGGTCGAGTGGGGCGCGGATGTGGAATCCTGAGTTGGCCCAGCCCGGGTTGCCTGTGGCCGCCACGACGTCCGGTCTGGGATAGGACAATGCGTTGAGCCGGCCTTGGTAGACCAGACGCTCGTCCAGGAAGATCGAGGCCTGGGTGGGAAAGGCCTGGCTGCGCGCTGACCCACTCCAGCCCTTCGCGACCAATTGCTGTTTGGCTGCGTCGAAATGGATCTCTTCCAGTACCCCCTGATCGTGGAGCAAAGCATCGGCCGCGGCCGCCGGCCACGAAAAGCAGCAGAGCACCATGGCACTCAGCAATGCTGCTATCTGATGAACGGTCCTGTAGAGTGACTGGCGTATGGGATACATGGCCGGAGCAGCGTTGTCAATCTGTGAGCGATCTGGACCTTGCCTCACGGCAACTGGCAAAGTCCAAGGCTGGATCGGTGGATTGGGTCGTAGCCCAGGGCAAGCTCCACCTAGGTGTCGCTTGTCCCGGTCAGGCTCAGGCCTGCAGCCAGTTTTTAACGCGCCGTTGCCAATGCGCGGGGATGTGCCTTGCCAAGCCGCGCAAGAGGGGCATTGAACGCAGCCTCACGAGGGTCGAAAGCGCCAGGGAGCTTGCCACATGTGCCTTGTGCTGCACCCGGTGGGTGGACAGGAAGGCAGGGGGAAGAGGCTGGAGCAGGGCTTGTTCCGAGGGCTGCAGACCTTGCAGGTAGCTGTGCGAATAGAAGTCCTGCCCAGGCAGCGCCTGGGCAGTGCCGCCCGCGGGCTGAATATCCGGGGCCTGCTGGGGGATGAATTGCTCCTGACGCACCTTGGCGAAGAAGTCCAGCCATTGGGCGGCGCTGGCGTCCCAGGGCATGACCCAGGACCAGTCGCGGCCCGCCAGCCTTTCGGGGAAGGCCCCTATGTCGGGCGCGACGATGGGCAGTCCGGCGGCCAGGCAGGCGCTGAGTGTGTAGCTGTAGGTCTCCGGCCATTGGGCGGGGAACCAGGCCAGGTCGGGCTGCAACCACTGCAGCAGAGCAGGCAGTTCTTCTTCCTTGTAGCCGCCGTGCACGGTCAGGCGTGCGCGCGGCTGGGTCTGCAGGCTGCGGTAGCCATAGCCCAGCAGATGGAATTCCACAGGAGCTCCCCGCTTGGCGGCTTCGATCGCCACGGCTTCCAGTACGTCTGCGCCCTT
>Ga0302347_1002619_pt1 | contig 17727 bp, 14 predicted proteins | sample PhyWR1_FD_202178 | JGI IMG/M metagenome (GOLD analysis project Ga0302347, IMG submission 202178) | Leaf surface microbial communities from wheat plants in UC Gill Tract Community Farm, Albany, California, United States - DLSL W.R1 (v2)... | ecosystem: Host-associated > Plants > Phyllosphere >...
TGAATCGGGAGAAAAAAGCGGGGCTGTGCTGCAACCCATACGCGGCAAGGCCGCTCCGACAGTGGAACGCGATCCCTTGTCGGAGCGGCCTTGCCGCGTATGGGCTGCAGCGCAGCCCCGACTCTTGGCCGGATCAGCGATCCGGCAGGGTGATGTTCAGCTCCAGAATGGAGCAGCTGCCCTGGTTTTCCAGCTCGATATGCACATCGTCATTGCCGATGTTCACATACTTGCGAATCACTTCCAGCAGTTCCTTCTGCAACTCGGGCAGATAGTCCGGTTCGCTGCGTTGTCCGCGCTCGTGCGCCACGATGATCTGTAGACGCTCTTTCGCCACCGACGCGCTGGTCTGTTTCTGTCTGCCACGAAAGAAGTCAAAAAGGTTCATGGTTTATTTGCTCCCGAAAATGCGCTCGAAGAATCCCTTCTTCTGTACATCGATGAAGCGCATCGGCTTCTCTTTGCCCAGCAGGCGGTCGACTGCGTCACTGTACGCCTGGCCGGCATCGCTCTGGTCATCGAGAATGACCGGGATACCCTGGTTGGATGCCTTGAGCACCGCCTGCGATTCGGGAATCACGCCCTTGAGCTTGATCGAGAGAATCTCTTCCACGTCGGCCACGCTCAGCATTTCGCCCTTGACGACGCGCTCGGGGTGGTAGCGAGTGATCAACAGGTGCTCCTTGATCGGCTCCTCGCCGTTTTCCGAGCGGCGCGACTTGCTCGACAGGATGCCCAGCATGCGGTCGGAGTCACGGACCGAAGACACTTCGGGGTTGGTGACCACGATGGCCTCGTCGGCGAAATACATGGCCAGGTGGGCACCTTTCTCGATACCGGCCGGCGAGTCGCAGATCACGTACTCGAACTGCTCCTTGAGGTCCATCAGGACTTTCTCGACGCCTTCCTGAGTAAGCGCGTCCTTGTCACGGGTCTGGCTGGCCGCCAGCACGTACAGGTTTTCCAGGCGCTTGTCCTTGATCAGGGCTTGTTGCAGGTTGGCTTCGCCATTGACCACGTTGACGAAGTCGTACACCACGCGGCGTTCGCAGCCCATGATCAGGTCGAGGTTACGCAGGCCCACGTCGAAGTCGACGATAACCGTCTTGTGGCCACGCAGTGCGAGGCCGGTACCGATGGCGGCGCTGGTGGTGGTCTTGCCCACACCCCCTTTGCCGGAAGTAACCACGAGAATCTTGGCCAAGGTGTTTCACCCCTAAAATGATCGGGACGCAAGTCCCTGCAAATAACTGAAATAACGGCAACGATAAAAAAGTTGCTCTAAAAATGCTGGCAAGTATCCGTTAAAGACGGGTGATGTTCAACACGTCGCCAGACAGGCTGACTTGTACGCCCGCCCCCCACAAAGGATCGCGGCGCAAGTCTTCGCACACTTTGTACTGGCCGGCAATGGAGACCATTTCGGCGGTCATCTGCTGGCAGAAGATACGCGCCTTGGTATTGCCCTTGATACCTGCCAGGGCACGGCCACGCATGGCGCCGTACACATGGATGTTGCCATCGGCAAGAAGTTCCGCACCCGGGCTGACCGAGGCGGTGACCACCAGGTCCCCCCCTTGGGCATAGATCTGCTGGCCGCCACGTACCGGAGCGGTGATGATGCGCGTGGGGCGCACCTCAGGTTCGAGTACCGGTGGCGGGGCAGGGGCCGGCTCGGGTTTCTTGGCCTCGGGCTCGGGTTCCAGTGACCGCTCGCGGGCGCCGGACGGGGGCAGCACTGGCAGATCGATGGCGATGGCCGCGGCAATGTCCTCGATGCGGTTGGCGCGGATGGCCAGGGTCCGCAGGCCATGGTGGCGGCAAATCCGCATCAAACCAGGCAAGTCGACCGCGCCTTCGCCGGCCGGCAGCTTGTCCAGCGCCAGCACCAACGGCGTGTTACTGAAGAAGTTCGGCGCCTGCGCCACTTTGGCCGCCAACTGGCGATCAAGGGCTTCAAGGTCGTTGCGCGCCAGTTCCAGAACGGTAATGGCAAGCATGCTGCCCTTGAGCTGGAACACGGAGGGGGTGTCGGGGGTGTGGTTTGGGCTCATGGTCTGCATAGACGGCTTGTTGCGGAAAAAGTGCCCTGACTTATAACGATAAGACCGGTTGCCCGCAACATGAGCCGATCCGTTGTAGAATGCGCGGCCCATGTCTTGCTGGAAGCTTCAATGGATCGCCCGCGTTTTCGTCCCTATTTCCTTCATCCCAAGTTCTGGGGCCTGTGGCTGGGCCTGGGGCTGCTGTGGCTGGTGGTGCAGTTGCCGTACCGGGCATTGCTCAAGCTGGGTGCGGCGTTAGGCGCGATCATGTACCGCTTTGCCGGTGAACGCAGGCGTATCGCCGCGCGCAACCTGGAACTGTGCTTCCCCGAGCTGTCGGCGGACGAACGGCAACGGCTGCTCAAAGCCAATTTTGCCTCGACCGGCATCGCCTTCTTCGAAATGGCCATGAGCTGGTGGTGGCCCAAGACGCGGTTGGCGCGCCTGGCCCATGTCGAGGGGCTTGAGCACTTGCAGGCCGCCCAGCAGGCGGGGCAGGGCGCAATCCTGATGGCGGTGCACTTCACTACCCTGGAAATCGGTGCGGCCTTGCTCGGCCAGCGTCACACCATCGATGGCATGTACCGCGAACATGGCAATGCCCTGTTCGATTTCATCCAGCGCAGCGGACGCGAACGGCACAACCTGGACTCACTGGCCGTCGAACGCGAGGATGTCAGGGGCATGCTCAAGCTGCTGCGGGCCGGCCGCGCAATCTGGTACGCACCCGACCAGGACTACGGCGCCAAGCAAAGCCTGTTCGTGCCCTTGTTCGGGATCCCGGCAGCCACGGTCACGGCCACCACCAAGTTTGCGCGCCTGGGCCGCGCCCAGGTCATTCCCTTCACGCAGAAGCGACTCGAAGACGGCAGCGGTTATCGGTTGGTGATTCATCCCCCACTGAGCGATTTCCCCGGTGAGAGCGAAGAGGCTGATTGCCTGCGAATCAATCAATGGGTCGAGCAGGTACTGCGCGAATGCCCCGAGCAGTACTTGTGGGCACACCGCCGGTTCAAGTCCCGACCGGACGGGGCCCCAAGGCTGTACGAAAAGAAAGGGCGTTGAAAGCGAGTGCGCCGCTGCCGTAATGGCAGTGGCGCTGCCGGCTCACTCGGCGATCTGCAGCTTGCGCGACTGGGTGTAGACGTAGCGCACCTTTTCATACTCGAACGGTGAGTTCATCTGCCCGTAGCGGAAGTTGGTGGTGTAGCGCTTGTCGATGACCCGCAGGCCGAAGAACTCCGGGTGCTCGCGGCTGACTTTGGCCATGTCCAGGTAATTGATCGCCTGCTCGCCGGAATAATCCACCACCAGCCCGGTGGTGTCGCGCAGGTTCGAAGGGCCCAACAGCGGCAGCATCAGGTACGGGCCTGCCGGTACGCCATAGAAGCCCAAGGTCTGGCCGAAATCCTCGCTCTGGCGCGGCAGGCCCATCTTGGTCGCCGGGTCCCACAAACCGCCTACCCCGATGATCGTGTTGAACATCAGCCGCGCTGTGATCTCGGCCGAGCGTTTGGCCTTGAGCTGCAGCACGCTGTTGAACAGGTTGGGCACGTCCCCCAGGTTGTTGAAGAAGTTGGTCACGCCACTGCGCAGAAAACGCGGGGTGACGTACTGGTAGCCATTGACCAGCGGCAGCAGCACCCATTGGTCCAGGCGGTAGTTGAAGTGATAGATGCGGCGGTTCATCGACTCGAGCGGGTCGTAGACGTTCAGCGCTTCGAGGGTCGAGCGCTCGAACTCACGCTGGTCCAGGCCCGGGTTGAATTTCAACTCGCGCAGCGGGTCGAGGAAGCCATCGGCTTCCGGTGCCAGCGGGGCGGTACCGATCACCTGCGGATCAGCCTCGATGACGCTGGCTCGGGGAGCGGTCTCGGCGGCCAGGGTATGGCCTGCGGCAAGCAGGGCCGTGGCAAAGAGCAGTTTGTTAACCACGGAAGAACTCCAGCATGGCGTCACTGTTGACGCGGTAGTTGATGTTGCCGCAATGGCCACCATGGGGATAAAGGGTCAGGCGATCACCGAACACCTTGCGCAGGAACCCGATATCGCCAGGGCCGAGAATGACATCGTCGGCATTGTGCATCACGGCGATCTTGGGGCTGTTTTGCAGGTAATCGGCCAGGGCGTATAGGCTGACCTGGTTGGTCAGCTCCAGGATGGTGCCCCCGCCGGTGCGGGCACGCCACATCGGGATTACCTGTTCGCTCATGTAACAGTCGAAATCGCACTGCAAGGCACGCTTGAAGTAGGGCGTCAGGCTCGTGCCTTCGGTGATCTTGACCTTCGGCGGGATGATCAGGCCGCGGCGGTTGATCAGGTCGGAGGTGAAGGCGATATCGGCGGCCGAGAAGCGGAACGAGGTGCCGATGAGCATGGCCATCTGCTCGTTGGACAGGTGCTGGCGCGACTGCTGGAAGTCGTACAAGAGCGCTTCGTTGAGGTCGATGAACCCCTTTTCCTGGAAGTAGCGCGTGAGTTTTTCCAGCATCAGCTCATAGAACGTGGTGCTGCGGTCGATCCCCTTGACTTGTGTCTGCACCAGCTTGTCCAGGTTGTTGATCGAGGTGTAGAGGTTCACGGGTGGGTTGAGCAGCAGCACACGCTTGAAGTTGAAGCTGCGCCGGGTTTCGTCCAGGTGGCTGACGAAGGCCGCATCGAGCGCGCCCAGGCTGTAGCCGGTCAGGTAGAACTCGGTCACCGGCAGGCGAGGGTGCTGGGCGCGGACCGATTGCATCACCCGGTACATGTCCTCGGCGTCATCCTGGCTGATGCCGGGCGTGGCGAAGCGAGACGCGGCGCTGATGAAATCGTAGCTGGTGGGCGAGGACAGCTGCACCACGTGGAAGCCGGCCTTGTAGTACAGCTTTTTCAGGTATTCGTTGATGCTGCTGCTGTAGGACGCACCGGTGCCGGCAATGATGAAGATCAAGGGGGCAGCGTGGTCCTGCTGGGCCATGCGGTACTTGAGTTTCTTGACCGCCCAGAAGTTGTCCGGCAGCGTGAATTCACGCTCCGGGCGCAAGGTGAGGCTGTAGTCGGACTGGTCGATCTCGTCATCGCTGGGCAGCATCGGGCGCTGGTCCGGCGGCGTCGTGGCGATGGTCGCCTCGAACGGGTTGGTCAGGGGGTAGCCATAGCTCGCGGCGTCGATATCCCGCGCAGAAGCGGCCACAGCCATGAGCAGGCTGCCGAGAACGGCAGCGAGGCGCAAAGAACGAAGCATGTAATCCCCCAAAAGAACGCAAGGTGGCGCGTGTGCAAGCTAAGACCACATGGGCCGTGGCAAAGTTGCCGGGCGTGATGGCCTTTGGTGTGCCAGTTATCTGAACCGTGTTGCAGGCAGGTATTTTGCCTTAGACCGTGATGTAAGCGATCATTGATTTTTTGATCAATCAAGTGGGAAAAGTCAATGAGTCGCAGGCTGCCTGGCGCACTACTGCTGATGTTCGTTGGGCTCTGGCTCGCTGCCAGCTATGGCGTGCGCTATGGACTGATGGAGGACGGCCAGTGGGTGGGGTTGTGCACGGAGCCAGCCGCCTATTGGCAGTGCAAGATGCGGGCAGTGCTGGGGTTGGGCATTCACCACCAGGTCCTGGCCTGGACCGGGCTGGCCCTGGCAGCGCTTGGCTGGCTGCTACAGGGGCGGACCGGTACATGGCTGGCCGGCATTGCCCTGCTGTTCGCAGTGCCAGCATTGGTGCTGTATACCGCGAGCATCGCCGTATTCGCATTGGTCCTGGCCGGGTTGCGCCTGGTCAGGTAAACGTGCGCCCGCCAGGGGGCGCTCCGTGACGCTGACAAATAGAGGTATCAGGCGCGGCCGAGTCTCTGGCTGCGCCACAGGGCGGCGGTCATCAGCGCGCTCACTGCTGCCCAGCGCCACGCCTGCCCGCTGTTCATCCCCTCGATGAGTAGCTGGGGCAGTATGCCAAGCCCGATGATACTTGCCAGAAAGGTGGCCTCCCGTCGCCGCACTGGCACGGGCCACAGGACGAACACCAGGGCTGGCAAGGCCAGCGCGGCACTGGGGAAACTGCGGTAGCGGGGGTCGAACACCATCGCCAACGTGCTTACGGCGGCAGCAAAGCCGGCCAGCAGCAGCAACCCGCCAGCTCGCCTTTGCAGCCAGGCAGACCAGCGCCCGCGCACGCCTTGCGGCTGGGACAGGTGCAGCAGTGCCCGGGCCAGTACCAGCACGTTCAACCCCGCCAACAGCCCTGCCCACATCCATTCGGGGGCGAAACGGGCGTGGCTGCGCATCAGCTCGCCCCACAGGCCCAGGCACGCCGCACCGAACATGGCCAGTATTGGCATGGCCCACGCGCCACGGCGTGTGCGTGGCCGCCCGGCCATGCACAGCATCAGCCCCGCCAGCGCCGCGCATGCCAGCCACCATGTGGGCCAGTCGGGCAAGTTGCTGACGGGCCCTTCAAGGATGCCCTTGTCCTGCCGGTCGGCATCGTAGAGGCCCCAATACCCGCCCACGGCACCTTCGTTGGCGCGTTTCCAGGGCTGGTCGAAGGCTTCGATCAGGTTGTAGCGCCAGCCGTTGTGCTCGGCCATGGCGACGAAGCCGCGAATGAAGCGCGCTTCGTTGACCCGGCTGGGCAGGGCGGTTTCACGCTGCCTGCCTTCGCTGGGCCAGCCGGTTTCACCGATCAGGATGTCCTTGGGCGCGAAGCGCTGGCCGAATTGTCGGCGTATGTCGGCGACATGGGCCAACGCATCGTCGATGCCCCGTGGCTCGTCTTCCCAATACGGCAGCAAGTGAACGGTGAGAAAGTCTACTTCAGGCGCGATCTCGGGGTGCTGCAACCAGAACTCCCACACATCGGCGTAGGTGACCGGCACGCTTACCTGGCGCTTGACCCGCGCGATCAACTCGGCCAGTCGTTTGCCGGTGACTTCCTTGCGCAGCAAGGTCTCGTTACCCACGATGACGGCGCTGACCACATCGGGGTTGGCATTGGCGGCGGCGATCAGCAGCGCGACTTCCCGGTCGGTGTCGGCCGGGTGAGCATTGACCCAGGCCCCGAGCATCACCTTCAGTCCATGCTTGCGCGCCAGCGCTGGGATAGCCTCAAGACCGCTCATCGAATAGGTGCGGATGCACTGGAATCGCTCAGCGAGCAGGGCCAAGTCGGCATCCATGCGCGCCGGGCGCAGTTGCATGGGTTGATCGTAGGGCGACTGGTCCTTGTCGAACGGGGTATAGGATGCGCACTGCAGCTTGTGCGTGGCATTGGCGGCGTCGGGCAGGTGCACCGGTCTGCCCAGCCCGTGCCAGAGCACGCCGAGCCCGAGCAGACCGATCAGGCAAGCAAGGGTGTACAGAAGTGTCAGCAGGCGGGTGGAACTGGGCATCGGGCGGTCCATCATCGGGGGCAAAAGGGTCAATAGTAGCCCGGCGCCAAACCTTTGGCATGCAAGGATCGCGCAGGCAGGTTCATGCCGCTGCCGCTAATGGCACAGTGCTGTCGCGTATGAGCGCCTGGGCGTCGTACTTGGATCAGGTCTGGCTTGGTTGCAGGCAGATGATGGAATCTCCGAGACCTGACGAGGGAATGCTTTGATGGCTACTTCAACAAAAATGCGTCGTTTCCTGGGCGTAGGTACCGCCCTGGCACTGGCCTTGAGCGGCGCACAGGCCATGGCCAAAGAAGTCAGTATTGGTTACGTGGATGGGTGGGCAGACAGTGTGGCGACCACCAACGTGGCCGCCGAGGTGATCAAGCAGAAGCTTGGCTACGATGTGAAGCTGCAAGCCGTGGCCACGGGCATCATGTGGCAGGGCGTGGCCACCGGTAAGCTCGATGCCATGCTGTCGGCATGGCTGCCGGTGACCCACGGTGAGTACTGGACCAAGAACAAGGACAACGTGGTCGACTACGGCGCGAACTTCAAGGATGCCAAGATTGGCCTGATCGTGCCTGAGTACGTCAAGGCGGTGAGCATCGCTGACCTGAAGACCGATTCCTCGTTCAAGCAGAAAATCGTCGGCATCGATGCTGGCTCGGGTGTAATGATCAAGACCGATCAGGCGATCAAGGACTACGACCTGACCGGCTACAAGCTGCAGGCAAGTTCCGGTGCTGCAATGACCGCCGAGCTGGGCCGTGCCTACGCCAAGCAGCAATCCATCGCCGTGACCGGATGGGTACCGCACTGGATGTTCGCCAAATGGAAACTCAAGTTCCTCGAGGACCCCAAAGGCGTGTATGGCGCTGCTGAAACCGTCAATAGCATCGGCAGCAAGGAGCTGGCCACCAAGGCCCCGGAAGTGGCCGAGTTCCTGAAGAAGTTCAGCTGGCAGTCCAAGGATGAGATCGGCGAGGTGATGCTGGCTATCCAGGAAGGCGCCAAGCCCGAAGCGGCTGCCAAGGACTGGGTGGCCAAGCACCCTGAGCGCGTGAAGGACTGGACGGGCAAGTAAAACGCCTGTGCGCTGATGCCCTGAAATGAAGCCGTTCGAGCCTCAAGCGTTCGAGCGGTTTCGTTGGCGTGGGAACGACCCCATTGCGCTGCGTTACGAGGCTGTCCAGTGCTCCGTGGATCAGCCTTGGCGGGGCGCGGATCGGCCGCGATGGGCGCAAATCGGCCCAGGCGACCTCAGCCAGTCGCACATCGCCTGCTCTCACCCACATCACCGTCCATCATCCCTGCACCCCCCAGCTACACCCCCGCCGAGAGAAACTGAACCCTCACACCGACCCGCCAGCCCAACCGCTCAAGCACCCCCAGCACGCACTAACCAAATCTGCGACAATCACACCTCTTTCGAATGCCGATCACACCGCAGGCCCACCTGCATCACCGAAAAGCCCAATGACTGACCACGCCATCGACAAACTGCTGCAAAACCTCGACCACGCCATGATCGCCGACCGCCACCGCCTGCGGCGCCAGTTGCACGAACTGCGCAAGCGCCCCGACGAGGCGAAGCTGGCGCAGTGGGCTGAGCGGGTGCAGGCGTCCTGCGCCCAGGTCACCGCCCGCCAGCAGAGCGTGCCATTGGTGCGCTACGACGACAGCCTGCCCATCGCCGCCAAGCGCGACGAGATCAAAAAGGCCCTGGCCGAACACCAGGTGCTGGTCATCGCTGGCGAAACCGGCTCGGGCAAGACCACCCAGCTGCCCAAGATCTGCCTGGAACTGGGCCGTGGCAGCCATGGCCTGATCGCCCACACCCAGCCACGCCGGATCGCCGCGCGCAGTGTCGCTGCCCGGGTGGCCGAGGAGTTGGGCACGCCGTTGGGCGGCCTGGTGGGGTACCAGGTGCGCTTCGAAGACCAGAGCGATGCCAACACACTGGTCAAACTCATGACCGACGGCATCCTGCTGGCCGAAACCCAGCACGACCGCTTCCTGGAACGCTACGACACCATCATCGTCGACGAAGCCCACGAACGCAGCCTGAACATCGACTTCCTGCTCGGCTACCTCAAAACCCTCCTGCACCGGCGGCCCGAACTCAAGCTCATCATCACCTCGGCCACCATCGACCTGGAGCGGTTCTCCAAGCATTTCGACAACGCGCCCATCATCGAGGTGTCCGGCCGTACCTTCCCGGTGGAAACCTGGTACCGCCCGCTGACCAGCGAACAGGACGAGGAGGGCAACCCGATCGAGGACGACCTCACCGTCGACCAGGCTATCCTCGCCACCCTCGACGAACTGGCCCAGCACGAGCGCGGCCAGGGCAAGGGCCCGGGGGATGTGCTGATCTTCCTGCCCGGTGAGCGCGAAATCCGCGACGCCGCCGAGATTCTGCGCAAGGCGCAGCTGCGCCATACCGAAATCCTGCCCCTGTACGCGCGCCTGTCGCCAGCCGAGCAGCAACGGATCTTCCAGCCCCATGCCGGGCGGCGTGTGGTGCTGGCCACCAACGTGGCCGAAACATCGCTGACGGTGCCCGGCATCCGTTATGTGATCGATACCGGTACGGCCCGCATCAGCCGCTACAGCTACCGCGCCAAGGTGCAGCGCCTGCCCATCGAAGCCGTGTCCCAGGCCAGCGCCAACCAGCGCAAGGGCCGTTGTGGACGGGTGGAGCCGGGTATCTGCGTGCGCCTGTACAGCGAAGAAGACTTCAACAGCCGGCCGGCTTTCACCGACCCCGAGATCCTGCGCACCAACCTGGCGGCCGTCATCCTGCAGATGCTGCACCTGCGCCTGGGCGCCATCGACGCGTTTCCCTTCATCGAGCCGCCAGACGGCAAGGCGATCAGCGACGGTTTCAACCTGCTGCAAGAGCTCTCGGCGGTCAACCGTGAAAACCAACTGACGCCGGTCGGGCGTCAGCTGGCGCGGCTGCCCATCGACCCGCGCCTGGGCCGTATGCTGCTCGAAGGCGCGCGCCTGGGCAGCCTGCAGGAAGTGTTGATCGTCACCAGCGCCCTGTCGGTGCAGGACCCACGCGAACGCCCCCCTGAGCGCCAGCAGGCCGCCGACCAGGCCCACGCACAATGGAAGGACGTGGATTCGGACTTCGCCGCACTGGTCAACCTGTGGCGGGGCTTCGAGGAACAGCGCCAGGCGCTGACGGCCAACCCCTTGCGCAACTGGTGCCGCAAGCAGTTCCTCAATTACCTGCGCCTGCGCGAGTGGCGCGACGCCCATCGCCAGCTGGCGCTGATCTGCCGCGAGCTGCAACTGACGGTCAACAAGGAACCGTGCGACTACCCCAAGCTGCACAAAGCCGTACTCAGCGGCCTGCTCAGCCAGATAGGCCACAAGACCGAAGACGGTGACTACCAAGGCGCGCGGCAGCGCAGGTTCTGGGTGCACCCGTCATCGGGTATCGGGCGCAAGCGTCCGCAGTGGGTCATGGCGGCCGAACTGGTGGAAACCACCAAGCTTTATGCCCGCGTGGTCGCGCGCATCGAGCCGGACTGGATCGAGCCGCTGGCCGGCCATCTGATCAAGAAGAACCACTTCGAGCCCCATTGGGAGAAGAAGCGCGGACAGGTCGTGGCCTATGAGCAGATCACCCTGTATGGGTTGATCCTGGTCGGCCGCAGGCCGGTACACTTTGGCCCCATTGACCCGGCCACCTCCCGCGAGCTGTTCATTCGTGAAGCCCTGGTGGGCGGTGAGATCCAGTCGCGGGCCAAGTGCCTGGCGGCCAACAAGCGCCTGCTCGAAACGCTCGACGCCCTCGAGGCCAAGGCCCGCCGTCGCGATATTCTGGCCGACGAAGAAACGCTCTATGCCTTCTACGAAGCGCGTCTGCCGGCCGAGATCCACCAGACGGCCACCTTCGACAGCTGGTACCGCATGGGCAGCCAGAAAGATCCCAACCTGCTGATCATGCGCGAGGAAGACGTGCTGGCGCGCGAGGCCAGTGAGGTGACCGCCGCGCAGTACCCCGACAGCTTGCAGGTCGGCCAACTGCGCTTGCCGTTGACCTACCACTTCGAGCCCAATCACCCCCGTGACGGCGTGACCGTGCGGGTGCCGGCACCCCTGTTGCCGAGCCTGCCGGGCGAGCGCCTGGAGTGGCTGGTGCCAGGCCTGCTCGAGGCCAAGTGCGTGGCGCTGATTCGCAACTTGCCCAAGGCCCTGCGCAAGAACTTCGTGCCGGTGCCGGACTTCGTCAAGGCCGCCTTGGCCCGCATGACGTTTGGCCAAGGCGCGTTGCCCCAGGCCTTGGGCCATGAACTGCTGCGCATGACCGGTGCGCGCGTGCCCGATGACGCCTGGGACGAGTCGGTCAGCCTGGTTGAAGGTCACCTGCGCATGAACATCGAGGTGGTCGACGGGCAGGGCAAGTTCCTGGGTGAAGGGCGTGACCTGGCTGAGCTTACGGCGCGGTTCGCCGCTGCCAGCCAGGCAGCCCTGGCGGTGCCAGGCGATGCCAAGAGCGAGCAGCCGGTGCAGGCCAAGGCCTTCAGCGAAGTGAAGCCCACGGCGCAGCAAAAGATCGCAGGGCTGTCGATGACGGTTTACCCGGCACTGGTCGAGGATAACGGCACGGTGCGTGAAGGCCGCTTCTCGACCCAGGCCGAGGCCGACTTCCAGCACCGCCGCGCCTTGCAGCGCCTGCTGTTGCAACAGCTGGCCGAGCCGGCCAAGTTCCTGCGTGGCAAACTGCCTGGCCTGACTGAACTGGGGCTGTTGTACCGCGACATGGGCCGGGTCGACGCGCTGGTCGAGGACATTCTGCTGGCAAGCCTGGACAGTTGCATCCTCGACGGTGAGCCGGTATTGCCCCGTGAAGGTGCCGCGCTGGCGGCGCTGGCCGAACGCAAGCGGGGCAGCTGGGCCGAACATGCCGAGCGCCTGGCGCGGCAAACCCTCGAGGTGCTGAAGCTGTGGCACGGGTTGCAGAAACGCTTCAAGGGCAAGATCGACCTGAGCCAGGCCGTGGCCCTGAACGATATCAAGCAGCAGTTGAGCAACCTTGTGTACCCCGGCTTTGTGCGCGAAACGCCGGCGGTATGGTTCAAGGAACTGCCACGCTACCTCAGGGCCATCGAGCTGCGCCTGGAGAAGTTGGGTTCTCAGGTGCAGAAGGACCGGGTATGGAGTGGCGAACTGGCCAATCTGTGGGCGCAGTACAAGGCCCGTGCCGACAAACATGCTCAGGAAGGCAAGCGCGACGAGCAACTGGCCCTGTACCGCTGGTGGCTGGAAGAATACCGCGTGTCGCTGTTCGCCCAGCAGTTGGGCACAAAAGTGCCGATTTCAGACAAGCGATTGAGCAAGCAGTGGAGCCTGGTGGAAGGCTAAACTCACACAGTTGTGGCACTATTGAGACAATGTCAGGCCGCTTGGCGACCCAGTGCGGGCAACCCTGCTTCGCTTGTCCATTCACCGTTCGCGGGGTGATGGCTTAAGTGAGGCAGGCTACTGTCAAACGAGGGCTTGGCCCTCGTCGTGAAGTTAGTACTAAAGTGCCACTAATCCAGTGTATTTCCAGCCAGCGCCGGGTGGCGATGGCCCACGAACAGAGGAACGACCGTGCATAATGTCGTGATCAGCGGCACCGGCCTGTACACCCCGGCCCAGAGCATCTCCAACGAAGAACTGGTAGCGTCCTTCAACACCTGGTCGCAGCAATTCAACCGGGACAACGCCCAGGCCATCGAGCGTGGCGAGGTCGAAGCCGCACCGCTGTCCGATGCGGCGTTCATCGAAAAGGCCTCCGGTATCAAGAGCCGCTTCGTCATGGACAAGGCCGGCATCCTCGACCCGCAGCGCATGAAACCGCGCCTGCCAGAGCGCGCCAACGACGAACCGTCGGTGCTGTGCGAAATGGCCGTGGCAGCGGCACATCAGGCGCTGGAGCGCGCTGGCCGCAGCCCGGCCGATGTGGACGGGGTCATCGTCGCCTGCTCCAACTTGCAGCGCCCGTACCCGGCCATTGCCATCGAAGTGCAGCAGGCGCTGGGCATCCAGGGGTTTGCGTTCGACATGAACGTGGCCTGTTCGTCAGCCACCTTCGGCATCCAGACCGCCGCCAACAGCGTGGCGCTGGGGCAGGCGCGGGCCGTGCTCATGGTCAACCCCGAAGTGTGCACCGGCCACCTTAACTTCCGCGACCGTGACAGCCACTTCATCTTTGGCGATGCGGCGACTGCGGTGCTGCTCGAACGCGCCGATCGAGCCACATCGGTGCACCAGTTCGACGTGGTCAGCAGCAAGCTGTGGACCGAGTTTTCCAACAACATCCGCAACAACTTCGGTTTCCTCAACCGCGCAGCGGAGGAGGGCGAAGGCGCCGCAGACAAGCTGTTCATCCAGGAAGGCCGCAAGGTGTTCCGCGAGGTGTGCCCGAAAGTGGCGGAGCTGGTAGGCGAGCATTTGCAGGAAAACGGCCTTCAGCCCAGCGATGTGGCGCGCTTCTGGCTGCACCAGGCCAACCTCAGCATGAACCACCTGATCGTCAAGAAGCTGCTGGGGCGCGAAGTGAGTGAACAGGAAGCACCGGTGATCCTGGACCGCTACGCCAACACCAGTTCGGCAGGGTCGGTCATTGCCTTCCACTTGTATCAGGATGACTTGCCGCAAGGTGCGTTGGGGGTGCTCAGCTCGTTCGGGGCGGGGTATTCGATTGGCAGCGTGATATTGCGCAAACGCTAAGCCGGCAAGGCAGGCGATGCCCGCATAAACGCGCAAACGGCCGGATGGGGACGGCCGTTTGCAGCTTGGCGATGCTTAGAACTTGGCTTCCAGGTCCACCTGCAGCGTATCCACATCGGCGTTGCTGTTGGGCAAGTTGGAGTAGTCGGTTTTGGCCATCATGTAGGCCGCACCGAGTGCGAAGTTCTTGTCGATCTCGTAGCCAACCTTGAACTTGTGGCCGCGCGAACCGGTGAAGCCGTTGCCGAAGTCCGAGTCTGTGAACAGGCTCACGACGCCATTGCGCTGCACGTCGCGGTAGTTGTAGTCCAGGCTCCATGCCCCGATCTTGCTCTTCAGACCCGCCAGCCAGGCCTTGTCCTGACCATCGGTGCTCTCGGTGTTCTTCACGAATTGGCCATAGGCCGACAGCGGGATGGCGAAGCCGGTGAAGTCCACCTGGCCAAAGCCTTCGATCAGGTTGAATTCGTCGGTGGTGTTGCCCAGCGAGCGCAGGGCCGCGGATGACTTGTCGTTGTCGTAGCCGTACACGCTGCCCCCCACCGTGACCTTGACGGTGTCGGCTGCGTTGAACTTGGTCCCAAGCTGCGCGGCGTAGAGCTGTGCATCGTGCTTGAACTGCACGCCGTCGCCGTCGACGTTGTCCTTGAGGTTGTAGTGGCCGATGCTGCCGAACACTTCGGCAGGGCCCAGGTTGGTCTTGTAGGTAGCGGCTACGCCTTCAGGGTTGATGTCGCTGTCCCAGATGATGTCGCCCATGCTCACCCAGGGCTGCATCATCTTGCCGCCGATCAGGTGCAGGTTCGGCACGGCAGTGGGGTGCCAGTCGAGGTAGGCCAGGTCGACCCACAGCGATTTCTTCTCGAAGTAGTTGTCCAGGCTCTGGTTGGTCGAACGTGCATCGGCGCTGCTGCCGGTGGCTACCCGTACCCCGGCGTCTACTTGCGGGTTGATTTCGCTGTAGAAACCGACGCGGGCACGCACACGTTCCCGGTCCTGGTTGCCACTGCGGGAAATCGGGTTGTCCACGTTGACGTCTTCATAACGCAGGCGCACGTCGCCTTTGATCTGAGTCTTCGCTGCCCAGGCCACTTTCTGCTCGAACGAACTCATGCGCTCGGACTGGGCTTTCTGAGCGGCCTTTTCCTTGGTTTCCTGGGCCAGGTCAGCCTGCAGCTCGCTGTATTGCGCCTGATTGATAGAGCCGTTGGCGCGGAGCATTTCGAGCAGCTTGGCGTCAACGGCCGCACTGGCCGGAGTGGTGCTCATGGCCAGCACCATGCCGGTCAGGCTTGCTCCGGTAAGTGTAGAAACAAGACGCATACGGTTCTCCCTACTGAATAAGATGGGGGACGCCGAGCGCCCGCCCCTGTGTTGGCACGTCTCCGAAAGGGCCTGAATAGACAGGTTCTGTGGTTCCGGAAAACAGGCGCAAGTATTGCGGGGGCGAGTGACAGATTAATGTCGGAATAGTGGCACTGTTGTGAAGTGAAGGCCGCCAGGCGATCGTCATTTGAGTCCGGCGCCCGGCTTGGTGATACTGGGGGCCTTGATGCCGCGAGCCGACCCTGTGACCAGTCTGTATAGCCTTGCTCATTTACGTGATATGCCAGCTGCCACCTGGGACGCCTTGGTCCCTGCGGGCCAGCCGTTTCTCAGCCATGCCTTTCTCAGTGCGATGGAAGACAGTGGCAGTGTTGCGCGCACCACCGGATGGGCGGCCGAACACCTGGTGCTTGAGCATGAGGGTAAGGTGCAAGCGCTGCTGCCGGGTTACCGCAAGTGGCATTCGTACGGTGAGTACGTGTTCGACCATGGTTGGGCGGACGCCTGCGAACGGGCGGGCATCGCGTACTATCCCAAATGGCTGGGGGCCGTGCCGTTCAGCCCGGTCAGTGGCCCGCGCTTGCTGACGGCCGATCCGGCAGCCGGGCACTTGTTACTGCAAGCCTTGCCCGAGTACCTGAGCAAAGCCGCCCTGTCCGGCGCCCACATCAACTTCACCGAGCCTGCGCTGGACGTACAGATGGCGCGTCTGCCGGGCTGGATGGAGCGCCTGGGTTGCCAGTTTCACTGGCAGAACCGCGGCTATCGCGATTTCCAGGATTTTCTCGACACCCTCAGTTCGCGCAAGCGCAAGCAGATGCGCAAGGAGCGTGAGCAGGTGGCGGGGCAGGGCATCGATTTTCGCTGGTATCGCGGTGACGAACTGGACGAAGCCCAATGGGATTTCGTCTACCTGTGCTACGCCAACACCTACGCCGTGCGCGGCCGGGCGCCTTACCTGACCCGCGAGTTCTTTAGCCTGCTGGCCGAGCGCATGTCCCACGCCCTGCGCGTGGTAATGGCCCGCCAGGCCGGGCGAGACGTGGCAATGGCACTGAGCCTGGTAGGTGGCGACAGCTTCTTTGGCCGTTACTGGGGCTGCCTGGCCGAATTCGATCGCCTGCATTTCGAGACGTGCTTCTACCAAGGTATGGACTTCGCCATTGCCCATGGGCTGCAACGTTTCGATGCTGGCGCCCAGGGTGAGCACAAGCTGATCCGCGGGTTCGAGCCGGTGATCACCCGGTCGTGGCATTACCTGCTGCATCCCGGGTTGCGTACGGCGGTGGCCGATTTTCTGCTCCAGGAGCGTGAAGGGGTGATGGCGTATGCTGCGCAGGCACGGGAGATGTTGCCTTATCGCCGGAACGAGGGGCATTGAGCCAGACACAGTCCCAGTGTGGGTAATCGCTCACTCGCGTTACCAGGCCGGCGCGGATCGGGTTGGCAATGATGTAGCGAGCGAGGCTGCGCATTTGTTCGTCACGGCGCAGGGCGCGGTCATGGAAGCCAGGCTGCCAGATCCGCTGGTGCTCGGCGCCTTGCCTGTAAAGCGCGCAACTGCTGCGTGATTTGAACTCACGCATCAGTTCGCCGAGGCCGCAGTGGCCGAGCGTGATTAGCCAGTGCAGGTGATCGGGCATCAGTACCCAGGCGAGGCTTTGACACTGACGGTGCGTAGCGGTGAGTCGCAATTGCTGGATCACGGCCCTGGCGTAGTACAAGTGTTTGAAGAGTGGGGTACGGTTTCGGGTGACGGTGGTCAGCAGGTATAAACGCCCAGGTTCGGAGAACCTGCCCAGACGTAAGCGATGAGAACCTCGGCCTATCATGGCTACCCCCTTGCGTAGTCATTGCAAGGGTAGCTGGCCATTGAAGTGGGCAGAGTGAGACAGTTTTACAGCTTATGACTTGGGGCCGCTTTGCGGCCCATCGCGGCGCAAGGCCGCTCCTACCCGGAAATTCGCTAGCTTCTAAGTCGGCGCAGGCAGTTGCTCTTTGAAGAGTTGCTCAGCTACATGACACCTGAAGGCCAGCGCTATGAGGGGTGGGAGCAACTGTCTTGCCCGATTTATTTAAAATCTAGCCCGCCCCCCCAGGGGGCGCGCTTGTCGCGCGGCCACGGGCGAAGCCCGTGCCATCCAGCGCGGTATTGGATTGATGGGCAAGCCCGCTCCTGTATGAGTTACGTCGGCTTCCTGCTCTAGGTCCGCATAGGCTGTGGCAAGACCAGATCAAGCCAAGGCTTGCCCGTCCTTAGCATGGCATT
>Ga0302347_1002622_pt1 | contig 17688 bp, 18 predicted proteins | sample PhyWR1_FD_202178 | JGI IMG/M metagenome (GOLD analysis project Ga0302347, IMG submission 202178) | Leaf surface microbial communities from wheat plants in UC Gill Tract Community Farm, Albany, California, United States - DLSL W.R1 (v2)... | ecosystem: Host-associated > Plants > Phyllosphere >...
CAGATCCTCGAGGACAGCCCGCCGCAGGTGTTCTTCAACCAGCCACGTACCGAGCGGGCCAAGGGGTTCCTGGCGCAGATTCTGCACTGAGCAAATTGAGTTGGCCCTGTCGCCGGCAAGCCAGCTTCCACGGGTACTGCACCGGGTTTGAAAGCTGCAGATACCCTGTGGGAGCTGGCTTGCCGGCGAGAGGCCCAGTAGCACAACCACAGAACCACCTTCATTGCAGCGCTGCAAAGACCCAACTGCATCGTTAAATATTATTGACCTCCACCCCCGGCAAACCCACGCCGGCACAGGCCCGCATCGGTTTCAGCCCCCAAAAACCGGTGCATTCCCCGCGTTAAAGCCCTCTGCTGTCGTTTGACATATCGAACGGCTCTGGCAAGCTACAGACAAGCCCCGACCGGAATCGTCGCCTCTGACGAGCCGGCAGTGCTCGGGGCTTCAGGCAGCACTCAAGGCCCCGGGCCGTGCGCCTGCACAACAACGACAGGTCGAACCTGTCCCAAGGTGACATATGTCCAACAGCAACATTGGCAACAAGCAACCTTCCCTGCGCAAACCCGTCGTCCTGATGACCATGGGCAGCCAAGAGCGCAAAGGCCATGACTACCAGGTCATGACCCACAAATACATCACCCCGCTGGTCGAGTTTTCAGATTGCGTCCCGGTACTTGTGCCCACCTGCTGCGGCACCGAAGACCTCGAGACTTATCTGGACATGGCCGACGGCGTGTACCTGACCGGCGCTGGCAGCAACATCGACCCAGCCCTGTACGGCCAGGAAAACCAGACCCCGGGCAAGGGCCAGGACCAGAACCGCGACCTGTTCGACATCCCGCTGGTCAAGGCGGCGCTCAAGCGCGGCCTGCCTATCTTCGGCATCTGCCGTGGCATGCAGGAAATCAACGTGGCCCTGGGCGGCGACATCTACCAGAAGGTCTATGCCGAGCCTGGTTTCAACGACCATCGGGAAAACCCCGAAGACCCGGTCGAGGTGCAGTACGCCCAGGTGCACAGCGTGAAGGTCCAACCGGGCAGCTGGTTGCGCGATACCCTGGGTACCGACGAGATTCGCGTCAACTCGCTGCATGGTCAGGGCCTGCGCACGCTTGGCAGCGGCCTCGAAGCCATCGCCCACGCCGAAGATGGCCTGGTCGAGGCCATTCATGGCCCGAGCATCTCGCCGTTCCTGTTCGCCGTGCAATGGCACCCGGAGTGGCAAGCGGCGAAGAACCCTGATTCGATCAAGATGTTCCAGGCGTTCGGCGATGCTTGCCGCGCCCAGGTACGCAAGGCGCAGATCAAGCGCCAGCACGCTGCCTGACCTTCAGTTTCCTCTGCTTTGATCGCGGGGCGGCGCAAGGCCGCCCTCGCTTCCCCGGTCACCCTCTGCTGGTCCCAGAACACTTCCCGTGGATGCGGGCGGCGGGCTTGTGCTTGTCTCCGCGATCGTTTTTTGCCTTTTCACCAAGAGATACGATGACTGCCAAGTGGTGGTCTTCAGATTTTCTGCGCCTGTGAGATCGAGCGCCGCGCGGGCGGCGCGCGATATCTGCACCAACACAAACCCTAAACCGATCACCTGTACGCCCTAACAAAAAATTTCCTGCGAGGGGACTAGTCACCGAACATGTTGTACGATAACTTACCTCTAACGCAGCACAACACCCATCACCCAAGCGCCACAGGATGCCAACAACAATGAATCCCCAAGAACTCAAATCCATCCTCTCCCACGGCCTGCTGTCTTTCCCGGTCACCGACTTCAACGCCCAGGGCGACTTCCACCAGGCTGGCTACATCAAGCGCCTGGAATGGCTGGCCCCGTATGGCGCCAGCGCCCTGTTCGCTGCCGGTGGCACCGGTGAGTTCTTCTCCCTGGCCGCCAGCGAATACAGCCAGGTGATCAAGACCGCCGTGGATACCTGCGCCACTTCGGTACCTATCCTCGCCGGCGTCGGTGGTTCTACCCGCCAGGCCATCGAATACGCCCAGGAAGCCGAACGCCTGGGTGCCAAGGGCCTGCTGCTGCTGCCGCACTACCTGACCGAAGCCAGCCAGGACGGCGTTGCCGCCCACGTCGAAGCCGTGTGCAAATCGGTAAACATCGGTGTGGTGGTGTACAACCGCAACGTCTGCCGCCTGAACGCCGACCTGCTGGAAAAACTGGCCGAGCGCTGCCCTAACCTGATCGGCTACAAGGACGGCCTGGGTGATATCGAGCTGATGGTGTCGATCCGTCGCCGCCTGGGCGACCGCTTCAGCTACCTGGGTGGCCTGCCGACCGCCGAAGTGTATGCTGCCGCCTACAAGGCATTGGGCGTACCGGTGTATTCCTCGGCCGTGTTCAACTTCGTGCCGAAAACCGCCATGGACTTCTACAACGCCATCGCCCGCGACGACCACGCCGCCGTTGGCAAGCTGATCGATGACTTCTTCCTGCCGTACCTGGATATCCGCAACCGCAAGGCCGGTTACGCCGTGAGTATCGTCAAGGCCGGTGCCAAAATCGCCGGTTACGACGCAGGCCCGGTGCGCACGCCGCTGACCGACCTGACCGGCGAAGAGTACGAAATGCTCGCCGCGCTGATGGACAAGATGGGCCCGCAATAAGCGACCCTGCGGCCTGCCCTTGCCGCATCCGGAGTGGGAAAAGCCCACTCCGGTTACAATTCGTGAGCCCGCACAAAAATAACTAGTGGGAGTATTGCCAGCATGCAAGCGACTAAGAAGACGCATGTGCGCTACCTGATCCTGTTCATGCTGTTCCTGGTGACCACGATCAACTATGCCGACCGCGCTACCATCGCCATCGCAGGCTCCAGCCTGCAGAAAGACCTCGGCATTGACGCCGTAACCCTCGGTTATGTTTTTTCCGCCTTTGGATGGGCTTACGTGGCTGGCCAGATTCCTGGTGGCTGGCTGCTCGATCGCTTCGGCTCCAAGAACGTCTACGCCTTCAGCATTTTCACCTGGTCGCTGTTCACCCTGCTGCAGGGTTTTGTCGGCGGCCTGCCGGTTGCCTGGGCAGTTGTCACCCTGTTCACCCTGCGCTTTCTGGTCGGCTTCGCCGAAGCCCCGTCGTTTCCGGGCAACGCCCGCATCGTCGCGGCCTGGTTCCCGACCCAGGAACGCGGCACCGCCTCGGCGATCTTCAACTCGGCGCAATACTTCGCTACCGCGTTGTTCGCACCGATCATGGGCTGGATCGTGTTCAGCTTCGGCTGGGAGCACGTGTTCGTGGTCATGGGCGCGCTAGGTATCGTGTTCTCGATGGTGTGGCTGAAGACCATCTACAACCCACGCCAGCACCCCCGCATCAGCCCGGCCGAGCTTGCACACATCGAGCAGAACGGCGGCCTGGTGGACATGGACCAGAAGCGCGGTAACGCTGGCCCGAAATGGGGCTATATCAAGCAGCTGCTGACCAGCCGCATGCTGCTGGGCGTGTACCTGGGCCAGTATTGCATCAACGCCATCACCTACTTCTTCCTCACCTGGTTCCCGGTGTACCTGGTGCAGGAGCGTGGCATGACCATCCTCAAGGCCGGCTTCATCGCCTCGCTGCCGGCGGTATGCGGCTTTATCGGCGGTGTACTGGGTGGGGTGATCTCGGACTGGCTGCTGCGCCGTGGCAACTCGCTGACCTTCTCGCGCAAACTGCCGATCGTGTGTGGCCTGCTGCTGTCGACCACCATGGTGTTCTGCAATTATGTCGACGCCGAGTGGATGGTGGTCGGTTTCATGACCCTGGCCTTCTTTGGCAAAGGCATCGGCGCGCTGGGCTGGGCGGTGGTGGCCGACACCTCGCCCAAGCAGATTGCCGGGCTGTCGGGCGGCCTGTTCAACACCTTCGGCAACATCGCCTCGATCACCACGCCCATCGTCATTGGCTACATCATCAGCGCCACCGGCTCGTTCAAATGGGCGCTGGTCTATGTGGGCGCCAATGCCTTGGTGGCGGTATTCAGCTACCTGGTGATCGTCGGCCCGATCAAGCGTATCGAATTGCGCGACGATGCCCCCAAGCCACAGGCTGAGCCTGGCGCCAATGGCGAACTGGCCAGCTCGCGTCACTGAGTGAACACGCCCGCGCCGGACACCGGTGCGGGCGGCTGTACAAAAAGCCTGAGAACCTGACACGTAGGGCCAAAACATGCAGTTGATCGAACATTCCGACTCGCCCCGCTACGTCCGCCTGCACGACGACGACAATGTCGTGGTAGTGGTCAACGACGGCGGCCTGGGCGAAGGTGCCCGCTTTGCCGACGGCCTGACCCTGGTCGAAGGCGTACCGCAGAGCCACAAGGTGGCCGCCGTGGCTATCGCCAAAGGCGAGCCGGTACGCCGTTACGGGCAAATCATCGGCTACGCACTGGAAGACCTGCGCCAAGGCAGCTGGGTACAGGAAAGCCAACTGGCCATGCCTGCCGCGCCAGCGCTGGACAGCCTGCCGCGCTGCGATGCTGTGCCGCAACCGCTGCCGCCGCTCGACGGTTTCACCTTCGAAGGCTACCGCAATGCCGATGGCACCGTCGGCACCCGCAACATCCTCGGCATCACCACCACCGTGCAGTGCGTGACCGGCGTGCTGGAACATGCCGTCAAGCGCATTCGTGACGAGCTGCTGCCAAAGTACCCCAACGTCGATGATGTAGTGGCCATCACCCACAGCTATGGCTGTGGCGTAGCCATCAATGCCCGCGACGCCTATATCCCGATCCGTACCGTGCGCAACCTGGCGCGTAACCCCAACCTGGGCGGCGAGGCATTGGTCATCAGCCTGGGTTGCGAAAAGCTCCAGGCCGGCCAGGTGATGCACGACAACGACCCGTCGGTCGACCTAAGCGACCCTTGGCTGTACCGCTTGCAGGACGCCAGCCTGGGCTTCGTGGAAATGATCGAACAGATCATGGCGCTGGCCGAAACGCGCCTGAAGAAACTCGACCAACGCCGCCGCGAAACCGTGCCGGCCAGCGAGCTGATCCTGGGCATGCAGTGCGGTGGCAGCGATGCCTTCTCGGGCATTACTGCCAACCCGGCGCTGGGCTACGCATCCGACCTGCTGGTGCGCGCCGGTGCCACGGTGCTGTTCTCGGAAGTGACCGAGGTGCGTGATGCCATCTACATGCTGACCTCGCGGGCAGAAAACCAGCAGGTTGCCGATGCCCTGATACGTGAAATGGACTGGTACGACCGCTACCTGCAGCAAGGCGCCGCCGACCGCAGCGCCAATACCACACCCGGCAACAAGAAAGGCGGCCTGTCCAACATTGTCGAGAAATCCCTGGGCTCGATCGTCAAGTCGGGCAGCGGTGCCATCCAGGGCGTGCTGGGCCCGGGCGAGCGGGTTGAGCGCAAGGGCCTGATTTTCTGCGCCACCCCGGCCAGCGACTTTGTCTGCGGCACCCTGCAGCTGGCTGCCGGCATGAACCTGCACGTGTTCACCACCGGCCGCGGCACCCCGTACGGCCTGGCCATGGCCCCAGTGGTGAAGGTGTGCACCCGCAGTGAACTGGCGCAGCGCTGGCCCGACCTGATCGACATCGACGCCGGGCGTATCGCCACGGGCCGCTCGAGCATCGAGGAGCTGGGATGGCAACTGTTCCACTACTACCTGGACGTGGCCAGCGGCCGCAAGCAGACCTGGGCCGAACAGCACCGCCTGCACAACGACATCACCCTGTTCAACCCGGCGCCCATCACCTGATGGTTCGGGTTTGCCCAATTCAACATTGCAACGCCGTCCCTGTGGGAGCAAACGCCTCAAGCACGTTCTCTTCCCTCACTATTATCTACAGGAGCACCCCATGCCTGAAATCCTCGGCCACAACTTCATCGCCGGCCAGCGCAGCGCCGCTGGCTCACAGCGCCTGCAGAGCCTGGACGCCAGCAGCGGCGAGGCCCTGCCCTACAGCTTTGCCCAGGCCACCGAAAGCGAAGTGGACCAGGCGGCCAACGCTGCTGCTGCCGCGTTCGCCGAGTTCCGCCAGCTGGCCCCGGCGCGCCGCGCCGAGTTCCTTGATGCCATCGCCGCCGAACTGGATGAACTGGACGACGCCTTCGTCGCCATCGTCTGCCGTGAAACCGCCCTGCCCGCCGCCCGCATCCAGGGTGAGCGTGGCCGCACCAGCGGCCAGATGCGTCTGTTCGCCCAGGTGCTGCGTCGCGGCGACTTCCTCGGTGCCCGCATCGACCTGGCTCTGCCAGAGCGCCAGCCACTGCCGCGGGTAGACCTGCGCCAGATGCGCATCGGTGTCGGGCCGGTCGCCGTGTTCGGCGCCAGCAACTTCCCGCTGGCCTTCTCCACCGCGGGCGGCGACACCGCGGCTGCACTTGCCGCCGGCTGCCCGGTGGTGTTCAAGGCGCACAGCGGCCACATGGCCACTGCCGACCTGGTCGGCTGCGCCATCGTCCGCGCCGCAGAGCGCACCGGCATGCCCAAGGGTGTGTTCAACATGGTCTTCGGTGGCGGCGTGGGCGAGTGGCTGGTCAAGCACCCGGCCATCCAGGCCGTGGGCTTCACCGGTTCGCTGAAAGGCGGCGATGCCCTGTGCCGCATGGCCGCCGAGCGCCCGCAGCCGATTCCGGTGTTCGCTGAAATGTCCAGCATCAACCCGGTGATCGTGCTACCGGGCGCCCTGGCCAAGCGCGGCGACGCCATCGCCCGTGAGCTGGCGGGTTCCGTGTGCCTTGGCGCCGGCCAGTTCTGCACCAACCCAGGCCTGGTGATCGGCCTGCAGTCGCCGCAGTACAGCCAGCTGCTGACGGACCTTGGCCAACAGCTCGGCCAGCAGGCCGGCCAGACCCTGCTCAATGCGGGCGGCCTGCGCAGCTATGCGGGCGGCCTGGAACACCTGCATGCCCATGCCGGAATCCAGCACCTGGCCGGGCAACCGCAGGAAGGCAGCCAGGCTCGCGCCCAGCTGTTCAAGGCCGACGCCCGCCTGCTGGTCGAGTCCGACCCGCTGCTGCAAGAAGAAGTGTTCGGCCCTACCACCGTGGCCGTGGAAGTGCAGAACACCGAGCAGCTGCGTGCTGCCCTGCTGGGCCTGCGCGGCCAGCTGACCGCGACCCTGATCGGCGAGCCCGAGGATTTCGAGGCCTTTGCCTGGCTGGTGCCGCTGCTGGAAGAGAAAGTCGGGCGGATACTGGTCAACGGCTACCCGACCGGTGTCGAAGTGTGTGACGCAATGGTGCACGGCGGGCCATACCCGGCCACTTCCGATGCGCGCGGCACGTCTGTGGGCACCCTGGCCATCGACCGCTTCCTGCGCCCGGTGTGCTACCAGAACTACCCGCAGGCGCTGCTGCCCGAGGCGCTGCGCGACGGCAACCCGCTGGGGCTGCGCCGGCTGGTGAATGGACAGTGGAGTGACGAGGCGGTCTGATTGATTGCCTGAAAGCACAAAGCCCTGCGCAAGGCAGGGCTTTTGTACTGGAGGTTGTGACCTATTCGCGGGCTAACCCGCGAATAGGGCCTCAAGCCCCTTGCGCCTCAGCCTCTTCATGCGCCTGGCGCAAGCGTTCGCGGCTATTGCTCAGGTGCATGCGCATCGCCATCTTGGCCCCTTCGCTGTCACGCCGGGCGATGGCTTCGTAGATCGCCTCGTGCTCGTGCATCAGCCGGCTCATGTAGTGCGCCTGGTCATCATGGGCCAGCCGCGCCGAATTCAGGCGGGTCCGCGGGATGATGCTGGTGCCCAGGTGGTTGATGATGTCGGCGAAGTAATGGTTGCCGCTGGCCTGGGCAATGCGCAGGTGGAACTGGAAGTCCGCCGACACGGCATCCGTGGCATTGGCTGCCCCCTCGTTGAGTTCATCCAGCGCCGCACGCATGCCCGCCAACGCCTCATCGCTGCGCCGCTGCGCCGCCAGGCCTGCCGACTCGATTTCCAGGGCGATGCGCAGTTCCAGCACCGCCAGCACTTCGCGCAGGGTCACCACGGTCGCCGGGTCTATACGAAAGCCCCCGGTGGATGGCGCGTCCAGCACAAAGGTGCCGATGCCGTGGCGGGTCTCCACCTGCCCGGCAGCCTGCAGCCGCGAGATCGCCTCACGCACCACGGTGCGGCTGACGCCCTCTTCGGCCATGATCTGCGATTCGGTCGGCAGCTTGTCGCCGCGCTTGAGCTGGCCGCTGCGAATACGCTCGGTCAGCACCGTGACCAGTTCCTGGGCCAGACTGCGCGGCTTGCGCCGGGTCCTTGCCTGTACCTGCTGCTCTGTCATTGCCCTGTGTTTCACCTTGAAAGACAGCGCTCATCATAGCGCAAGCAGTTGTACGATCACATACACCGGGTGCGGTATTTATTGCTCAAGCCTTGGGATCACGGTTTGGGTAACCCGGCACAAGTGCTGGCCCCGAGCCTGCACTGCGCGGTACCTTGTGCCTTCACGCTCACTTATCCATGGAAGGAAACGCAGCATGAAATCTGTCGACCGCGCTTTACTCGCCAGTGGCCTGCTGATCCCCTTGTGGCTGCTGACAGGTGTATGGCTCACGGCACGCGCGTATCCCGGCTACGACCACCTGCAACAGGCCATGAGCCAGCTCGGCGCCGCTGGCTCGCCTACCAGCAGCTGGTCGCCGCTGGTCAACAACTTCCCGCTGGCCGCGCTGTTTGCACTGTTCGCCTGGGGCCTGGCACGGCGCTGGCGTGGCTCGAAGCTTGCGCTGCTGAGCGCCGGCCTTGTGTTGCTGCATGGCGTTGGCAGCCTCGGCACCGGCTGGTTCCCCTGCGACCAGGGTTGCGCAGCCGCGCAGCCGTCCACCTCCCAGCAACTGCACAACCTGTCCGGGTTGCTGATGTTTCTCTCGCTGACCCTGGCCAGCGCCCTGTGGGCCTGGCTGGGCAATCGGCTTGCCGGCTCGCGGGCCTTGGCGTTGTTTTCCCTGGCGTGTCTGGTGCTTGCCATCGTCACTGCCGGGTTGATGGGCCAGGCGGTCGAGAGCGGCCAGCTGTTCGGCCTGTACCAGCGCCTGAACTACGCTGTGTCGGTGCTATGGGTAGCGGGCCTGGCATCGGCCAGCCTGCGCAAGCCAGCTGCCAACCCGTTGCGCCTGGCGGTCATCTGACGGCAAATTGCTGGCCCCCGACTGCCGAAAGCGAAGGCAAACTTCGTTTTTCTTCAGATGCTTAGGACAGCAACATGCGAGTACTTCTAGCAACGATGGCCGGCTGCCTGCTGGCCACGCTCGCTTCGGGCGCCCAGGCGCGGGCCCTGAGCCAGAATGATCGCCACACCTGCGGCTGGGGTGCACAGATTGCCGCCGAGGCGCAGCAGGCCAAACTTTCCGGGGTAACCCTGTATGCCACGCGCAAGAAGCTCCAGGTGCGTAAGTTTGCCAAACCCTGGATGCGTATGACCGCCTTTGGCATTACCGAGCAGACCTACAACAGCCGTTCTCGGCTGAAGCCTGCGGCGATCAAACAGACATACTATGAGCAATGCGTGCAGCATGCTGTAGCAAAAAGATAAATTGATATTTATCAATTAGTTAATAAATAAATATAAAGCTATTTAGGAGAAATAATTCACTGGCGCCAGGGCGCGCCGGCGTTGAAGCGCTCTTCAAGCCACGCCTTGAAGGCGCCCAGGGCAGCCGTTATTCAGGCGTGCGCTCGGCCGTACCAGGTAGATGCATGCCGCCACGTCCAGCTGCCAATCCGGCAGCACCCGCACCAGGCGCCCGCTGGCCAGGTCTTCGCCCATCAGCCAGTCACCGCCAGCAAGAATGCCCACGCCACGCCGAGCCGCTTGCAGCAGCGCTTCGTTATCGTTGCTGCGCAGGCTGCCGGTGACCTTCACGCTTACTTGCTGTTCACCACTCATCAGTCTCCATTCAGGAAATGAGCGCAAGCCACTGAAACCTAAACAATTGTGGTCCGTCAACTGATGCGGATTCACTGGCGCACCCTGGCGCGCCAGATAGTCGGGTGATGCGCACAGGATGCGCTGGTGATCGCACAGTTTTCTCGCCACCAGGCGATTGTCCGCCAGTTCCCCAATGCGGATGGCAGCGTCGAAACCCTCGCCGATCAGGTCGACGAAGCGGTCGGCGTACTCGGCCTCGACCATTACCTGCGGATACGTCAGCACAAAGTCGGCCACCATCGCGCTCAACCAACGCCGGCCCATGGCTGCCGGCAACGCCAGGCGCAGGCGACCACGCACGCTTGCCGCGCCTTCGGCAGCCTCCTGTTCCGCCTCGGAAATCAGATGGTGGGCCTCGCGCACCTTGGCCACCAGCCGCTCACCCTCATCGGTAAAGCGCAACTGCCGCGTGCTGCGAGGCCACGTCCACGCCTTGCCCGTGGGTCAGCTCGCGCACCTGACTGTGTTCCAGCCAGACCTCGCCTGCCGCTGGTGGTAGCACGTTCAAGTGTTCGAGCTGCATGACATCGGCCGGGCCGGTGCTGTCGAGCATGATGCGGGTAGCCATGATCGAATCCTGTTGGATGGAAGTTCGAGTCAGGCTATTGGGTCAGGCAAAATTGAACAATCAGGCGGGGTGCAGATGATTTCTGCACCCCTTGCAGCGATCGCTCAGTGCATCAGCACCCGGTCAGCACCGCAGGGCGCCGTTCGCCGGCGAAGAACAACGGGCGCAGGCGCACGCCGATCAGGTTGCCGGTATACGCCGCCACCAGCCACAGCCAGCCATGCACGCTGCCCGAGGCGATGCCGCTGAAATACGCACCGATGTTGCAGCCATAGGCCAGGCGCGAACCGTAGCCCAGCAGCAGGCCGCCGATTACCGCAGCAACCAGCGACGCAAGCGGGATCTTCAGGCTTGGGGCAAAGCGCCCGGCCAGGCCAGCCGCCAGCAAGGCACCCAGCACGATGCCCAGGTCCATGACCGTGGTGACGTCCTGCCACAGCGGCGAGGCCAGCGCCTTGGCATTGGCCGGGGCCTGCCAGAACACCCAGCTGCCGACATCCACGCCAAGGCCGTCGAGGGCTTTGGCGCCCCACAAGGCGAAGGCCGAGGTAATACCCCACGGCCGTCCGGCCAGTGCCAGGGTGGCGTAGTTGAGCAGGGCCAGCGCGATGGCACCCCACAGCAAAGGCCACGGGCCGCGCAGGAAGCGACGCAGGCCCTGGTACTTGCTGGCAACGGGTGCCTCCAGCGCGCCATGGCGGCGTTTTTCCAGCAATACGGTGGCCCAGGCTATCAACCCGAACACCGCCAGGCTGACCAGCAGCGCCGGCCCGACACCCCAGGCCTGCACAATCGAGGTTGCCGGCAACGACGGCAAGGCAAACCACCAGTCGGCGTGGTGGGTGGCAGTGACCGAACCGATGATGAAGAACAGCAAGGTCACCAGCATGCGTGCATTGCCGCCACCTACCGTGAACAACGTGCCCGACGCGCAGCCGCCGCCCAGTTGCATGCCGATGCCGAAGATGAAGGCGCCGAACACTACCGAGACCCCGGCCGGGGCCACCAGGCCGGTGACCGGGTTGCCGAACAGGCTGCCAGCCGACAGCGCCGGGAAGAACAGCAGCACCGCCACGGCCAGCATGACCATTTGCGCCCGCAGACCCGCGCCACGGCGCTCGTTGATGAACACCCGCCAGGCCGAGGTGAAGCCGAAAGCCGCGTGATACAACGTCAGGCCAAGCGCGGCGCCGACAAGTAGCAGCAACACCTGTTTGAAGCTGGCGTTGAGATTGAGAAACCAGGCACCGGCCAACAGCAGGGCCAGGGCAATTACGGGTGCGCCCAGGCGACGCGGTTCGGGTGTGGCGGTTGCGGAAAGACCCATCGGTGTACTCGGATAACAGTGAAACGGGTGGGGAGTATAACGCCTGTGGCGGCCTCGGTCGTTGCAGGACCGCGCGCAGCCGAGGTATTTGATAAGCTGATCAAGCCAGCCAGAACTGACCAAGGCCATTCACCCTATGGATGAACTGCGCAAGATCGACCTCAACCTGCTGCTCGCCCTGCACGCGCTGCTCAGCGAAAAGCATGTGACCCGCGCCGCCCTGCGCCTGCATCGCAGCCAACCGGCGGTAAGCCACGCCCTGGCACAGTTGCGCAAACATTTCGACGACCCTTTGCTGGTGCGTCAGAATGGCCGCATGGTACTCACCGCCCGTGCACAGTCCCTGGCCACACCGCTGCAGGACGCTCTGGGCAACCTCAACGGCCTGCTGGCCACCCCGCAGTTCGAACCCGCCAAGGCCCAGCGCCGTTTCAGGCTGTCGCTTTCGGACTACTCCTCGCGCATCATCCTGCCACCCCTGCTGCGCCACCTGCGCCAGGTTGCCCCAGGGGTGGACCTGGCCATCAGCCAGGCGAGCCGCGACAGCATGCTGGCCCAGTTGCTCGACGGTGAACTGGACCTGGCATTGGGGCTGTTCCCCGACCTGCCGCAGGACATCACCGTCCAACCCCTGTTTGCCGACAGCTTCATCAGTGTCGCCGATCGCCAGGTGTTGCCCGACCGCGGCGGCCTGGCCCTGGATGACTGGCTGGCGCGACCGCATGTGTTGATGGCCATGCGCCCGGATGCCTTCGATGAGATCGAGCGCGCGCTCGCAGCCCAAGGCCTGCGCCGACGTATCGCCCTGGCCTTGCCGCACTGGAGCGCAGCGGTCGAGGTACTGGCCGGTACCGACCTGATCCTGACCGTGGCCAGCCGTGCAGTGGGCTCACTGCGCCAGCACCCGACGTTGCGCAGGTTCGAGCCTCCACTGGCGATACCCGCATTCGACTACCAACAGGCCTGGCACCGCAGGAAGGACAGCGACCCAGGCCACCGCTGGTTACGCGAAACGGTATGGGCGTGCAGCCAGCCGGGCCGCTAGTCAGCCGTCAGACTGTTTTACAACCGGGGCGGTAGTCACCTTTGAATCCGCAGCCCACGTGCCCTGCACTAGCAGCACTCCGCACAGGATCAACCCCACCCCCGCCAGCCTGGCCACGCTCAGCGGCTTGCCGCCCAGCCCCATCATCCCGAAATGGTCGGCGACAACTGCCGTGATGATCTGCCCGGCAACCACCAACACCAGAAACCCCGCCGCCCCCAGCTTGGGGGTAAGCGCCGCAGCGCCGGCCACGTACAGTGCGCCCAGTACACCACCCACCCATAACCACCAAGGGCCTTGCAGGGCTTTGCCCAGGTCGGGCGCCGGCACCCGCAGCACCAGCAACGCGGCAATCACCACCACTGAGCTCACCGTCAGCGAGGTGAACGCGCCCCACAACCAGTGCCCCAACGCCCGGCCGACAGCGGCATTGCCCGCCGCCTGGAACGGCAGCACCGCCCCCGCCACTAAGGCCATGGCCACTGGCAACACCAGCAGTATCATCGGTTTGCTCAGCACGATCGTTCTCCATCTGTCTACGCATGACCCACATGATGGTTCGGTCAGCCCCGATGATGGAAATCAAAGACATGCACGCCCATTATTCGTAGCATGCATGCACCGCACGACCACATGGAGGTGGCTGAAATGAATGAACGTACAACCTTGATCGACCTTGGCCAGTTGCCCACGCGCAACCTGGCCGAATGCCTGGCAGTGAACCAGGCGGTCCTGGTCAACGCATTGGCAAGCCAACTGCCCGGCTCCTTGGCACAACAGTTGGCGGAGTGTGCCGAAGCCGCCCAGGCGATGGGCCTTTCGAAAAAAATCGCAGCGATCGGGCTGGCGCTCGGTCAGTGGCTGGAACAGGCACCGCCATCCGTTGCCGAAGCCGTCTTCGAGCACTGCAGTGCGCACCTGTCCGATACGGTGCGCAGTTGGGCGGCCTTCGCCCAGGCGTACCTGTCGCGCGACCTGGACCTTGAAGCAGCCTTCCTGGCCCAGCTGCGCTTTGCGCGCGATGAGCATTTCGGCGTCCGCGAATGGGCCTGGATCGCCCTGCGCCCGCGCTTGACCCACAACCTGGACAGTGCGCTGGTGCTGCTCGCCCGGCATGCCAGCGACAGCAACCCGCTGGTACGTCGCTTCTGCATCGAGGTGCTGCGCCCGCGCGGCGTCTGGTGTGAGCACATTGCCGAGCTCAAGCAAACGCCGGAAGCAGCCGAGCCACTGCTGGTACCGAACCTCGCCGAAACAGAGAAATATGCGCAGGACTCGGTCGCCAACTGGCTCAACGATGCCAGCAAGACCCGGCCCGATTGGGTGATTCAGCTATTTGAACGATACCCGCCGTCATGCAAGGCATCACGGCGGATCCACCTGCGGGCAACCCGAAGCCTGCCCAAATGATTGTCAGCGCGAGGTTTCTATACGCAGTACCTCCGTGTAGATCGCATCGACCGTCTGCCCGACCTTGAGATTCTTCATTCGCGCTTGCAGGTCAGGGTTTTCTACCTTGACCACCTGCAGCTTGCCCTCGGGTGGCAACAGGCTTACCTCATGCTGTTTCAGGTCGATCTTCTTGATCTGCGAGGTGACCCTGACCTGGCGGAACGCTTCGCCGCCCGGGTTGGGGTTCGCCGCCGTGGCCCGGATGGTGCCGGACTCCTCGCTGGCCTTCGGCGCCCCGCCCACTTGTGTATTCAGTACATAGGCCACCGCCCGGGTGACGTAGATGTCGACCTGGTCCCCGACTTTGAGGTTGGGCAGCGCCTTGGCTTTTTCGGTGAGCTGGAAGGTCACATCTTTCTTGTCATCCGGGCCCTTCACTGTGACCTGGCGGTTGGCCATATCAATGGCCGTGACCTGCGTGGTGACATGGCTTTCGAGCGCCTCGCTGGCAATGGGGATATCGGCAGCCTGCGCCGTGAAGCTGGCAGCAGAGGCCAGCGTGGCGAGGGCAACAGCACGAGCAACTGAGCGAATAGGGTTCATAGGCCTGCTTCCATGTGATCAAGACCGAACGGGTGGGTGAACTGTGTATGCGCTGACAAGCATAGCCATTCCCTGCCGCTGTGCCGGAACCCGCCCTTGCGACCCATTTTGTCTGCTGGTCTCTGTGGGAGCGGGTTCACCGCGAACACCGGCTAAGTCGGTGTTCGCGGGTGAACCCGCTCCCACCCGAGGATGCGCCATCCTCGGTAAGTACGTTGAAGCAGCCGCCTGGTAGTTCTCAGCGGTTACGCGTCACCCGCCACACCGTGTTCGCCAGGTCGTCGGCAATGATCAACGCCCCGCGCGGATCCACCGTCACCCCCACCGGCCGTCCACGGGTCTTGCCATCTTCACCCCTGAATCCCGTGGCGAAGTCGATGGGTTCCCCCGCCGGCTTGCCGTCGCTGAAAGGCACGAAAATCACCTTGTAGCCCACCGGATTGGGCCGGTTCCAGCTGCCGTGCTCGCCCACGAACACGCCATTGGCGAAGCGCTCGCCCATGGCCGGGATCGAAAAATCGACGCCGAGCGCTGCGACATGCGAACCGAGGCTGTAGTCCGGCTTGGTGGCCGAAGCGACCTTGTCAGGGTTTTGCGGGCGTACCCGGTCGTCGACATTCTGCCCCCAGTAACTGTAGGGCCAGCCGTAGAACGCCCCCTCCTTGACCGAGGTGAGGTAGTCCGGCACAAGGTCCGGTCCCAGCTCGTCGCGTTCGTTGACCACCGCCCACAGTTGCCCGGTCTGCGGCTGCATGGCCAGCGCCGTCGGGTTGCGCAGGCCGGTCGCGTAAGGCCGGTGCGCGCCGGTTTCGGCATCTACCTGCCAGACCATCGCCCGGTCGATCTCCACCTCCAGGCCACGCTCGGTGATGTTGCTGTTGGAACCGATGCCCACGTACAGATAGCGGCCATCCGGGCTCGCAGTCAGCGACTTGGTCCAGTGGTGGTTGATCTCGGCCGGCAGGTCGGTGACCTTGGTCGGCGGGCCACCGGCTGTGGTCTGGCCGTCCTGGTAGTCGAAACGCACCAGCGCATCCTGGTTGGCCACGTACAGCTTGCCGTTGGCAAACGCCAGGCCATACGGCGCGTTGAGGTTGTCCGCGAACACGGTCTGCACCTCGTAGGTGCCATCACCGTCGGCGTCGCGCAGCAGCGTCAGGCGGTTGCCACCTTTGACCTGGGTGTTGCCCTTGGCCTTGATCTGGCTGGCGATCACATCCTTGGGCTTGAGCTTGGCCGCGCTGCCACCCCTGCCCTCGGCCACCAGAATGTCGCCGTTTGGCAGCACCAGGCTCTGGCGCGGAATCTTCAGGCCGGTGGCAATGGCCGTGACGCTGAAGCCCTCTGGCACGGTGGGTTTCTGTTCACCCCAGGCGACCGGTTCGGCAATCTTCATGCTCGGCAGCAGACCGCGCTGCGGGTCAGGCAGTTTCGGGTCCGGGCCACGGGCCTGGGTCGGCTCGCCATCCCCGCCACACGCGCTCAGCAGCAGCGCCACGCTTAACAGGCTCAATGCATGCAAAGGCTTCATGCCGCACCTCCCGAACGCAAGTTGCTCAGGCCGGTCCAGGCAGCTACCACTGCAAGCACCGTCACGATCACCGACAACACCAGCCCCGATGGCATCACCGCCCAGGCGTCCTTGGCATGCTCGAAGGCATTGATCAGCCCGAGTACCCAGGTCACCAGCAGCAGCAGGAAGTACAGCGTCGGCCGCCCGCCCTTGCGCTCGGCGCGGACCAGGTTGGCCAGCGCGAACAACAGGGTCAGGCCACAGAACACCAGGCCACCGGCTATCAGCCAGGCAGCGAAGTTGCTCCACTGAATCTGGTAACTGTTGAAGTAGGCGATGTCGCTCAGTAGCGCGCCTAGAAACAAGGGCACACTGCCAGCCAGCAACAGTGCATGCAGTGGGCTGGGCGTGCAGCGGTACAGCGCTTGGTCAGATGCGGTCACGGTGCCTCCTTTTCATTCAGTGACCCGGGCTGATGGCTGTGCACCATCAGGTGAGCGCAGGATGCGCCTAGCAAGGGAGCCCCTTGACGACGCGATAGTTCACCGCTTCGCTTGAAATGAAATATTCTGTCAGGCATTCCATGCCCAGCGCAGAAGAGGACCCCATGAGCAGAACACAGATCCATCCGGTCGGATGCTGGGCGCTGACCGCGCTGCTCGCCCTCAGCCTGGCGCTCACCGCCGGCTGTTCCAGTAAAGCCGGCAAGGCGCGCTACGCGACGCCTGCCACAGGCTCCAATTGCTTCGCCAAAGCCGTACCGACAACTGGCGAAGGCGGCCTGGCGTGGGGCGACACCCTGAGCATTGCCCGGCACAAATCCATGAACAATTGCATGCGCTATGCCAGCCGGTCGGGAGGTACGCCCAGGACTTGCCAGGTGGTGATGGCCAAGTGCAAAAACTGAGTATGTAGGCTATTTGCTGTCAGATAATTCCTACAACTTACAGCACAACTTCTCCCGCACAGTATCGCGCAAACAAAAACACAAACATACCTCAATAAAATCTTACACTTTCAGCCTCGACCAAAACGCAGGAATGGAGGCATTGTCTTTTACACGCAAGTAATCAGTTTGCGCCAGCATCCAAAGCGAAAGTTGCACCCCGCAGATAATTCAAGCAAAGAAGCTCACACCATCTCAAATACCTGAGCCTTGGTTTGAAAACGCTTCGCCATGAATAAGGAACTTGCATGAATAATGCCTCCGTCAGCAGTGCCACCTCCGGCCCTGCCTGCAGTGCACGCGTGCCGATCCTGCCGGTGCGCTATGCCATCGTGCCGCGTACCGGCGCTACCCCTGCCTGCCGCTACGCCGACGCAGGCTTCAACCTGGAACAAGGCTTTACCCCCCT
>Ga0302347_1002627_pt1 | contig 17656 bp, 16 predicted proteins | sample PhyWR1_FD_202178 | JGI IMG/M metagenome (GOLD analysis project Ga0302347, IMG submission 202178) | Leaf surface microbial communities from wheat plants in UC Gill Tract Community Farm, Albany, California, United States - DLSL W.R1 (v2)... | ecosystem: Host-associated > Plants > Phyllosphere >...
CGAGCGTGAAACGCTGCGTGTACAGGAAAATGGCGATCTGGCAAAAAGCGGCCACCCGGAATCTCTGGGCTCGGCGCTGAAACATGACTGGATCACCACTGATTTTGCCGAAACGTTACTGGAATTTATCACGCCAGTGGATCACAGCATTGATCATATGCTGGCGTTCCTGCGCGATATTCACCGTCACGTTGCCCGTGAACTGGGTGATGAACGCATGTGGCCATTCAGTATGCCGTGCGTCATTGACGATGCTGACAATATTGAGCTGGCGCAATATGGCACATCCAATATCGGTAAGATGAAGACCCTTTACCGCGAAGGTCTGAAAAACCGCTACGGCGCGTTAATGCAGACGATCTCTGGCATTCACTATAACTTCTCGCTGCCACTTTCTTTCTGGCAGGAGTGGGCTGACGTGAAAGATCAGGAAAGCGGAAAAGAGACTATCTCCGCAGGTTATCTGCGGTTGATTCGTAACTACTATCGCTTCGGCTGGGTGATACCTTATCTGTTTGGCGCATCACCGGCTATCAGCTCCAGTTTCCTGCAGGGTCGTGAGAGCGCGCTGCCATTTGAAACCAATGACAAAGATACGATGTGGCTGCCGTATGCCACCTCGCTGCGTCTGAGCGATTTAGGCTACACCAATAAATCGCAGAGCGCTCTGGGCATCACGTTTAACTCGCTGGAAGGCTATGTCACTGCGCTGAAAAAAGCGATCAAGACGCCGTCAGATGAGTATGCAGCAATGGGCACCAAAGATGCTGACGGTAACTGGCTTCAGCTCAACACTAACGTGCTGCAGATTGAGAACGAGCTCTATGCGCCCATCCGGCCTAAGCGTGTTACACGCTCGGGTGAAGCGCCTTCTGATGCGCTGCTGCGCGGTGGCATCGAATACATTGAAGTACGTTCACTGGATATCAATCCGTTCTCTGCCATCGGCGTCGATGAGAATCAGGTTCGCTTCCTCGATCTGTTCCTGATCTGGTGTACCCTGGCGGATGCACCGGAAATGAGTGCAGATGAGTTGCAATGCACCCGCAAAAACTGGAATCGGGTGGTGCTCGAAGGGCGTAAACCGGATCAGAAAATTGCGGTGGGTTGTGGAGAAGCGGAACATTCGCTGGTTGAAGTGGGCAAAACTTTGTTTGCCGACCTGCGCCGGGTTGCTGAAGTCTTAGACAGTCACAATCAGGACAGCACAGAATATCAGCAGGTTTGTGATCAACTGGTAGCATCCTTCGATGATCCTGAGCTAACCTACTCGGCGCGCATCCTTCAGGCAATGAAGGATAATGGTGTAACCGGCACCGGCGTGGCACTGGCTGAACAGTATCGCCATATGCTCTGTGAAGAACCGCTGGAAGTGCTGACAGAAGAAGATTTCACGCGTCAGGCGCAGGAATCTGTTGCTGCACAGCAGCAGCTGGAAGCAAATGATAAGCTGGATTTTGAAGCGTATCTGGCGAGCCGGGAAGGGTAGAAAATAAAAAGGCCACATCAATGTGGCCAAATTAACATCTCTGTTGTCAGGGATGATGATGATAACAAATGCGCGTCTTTCATATATTCAGACGTTGGGCGAACAGAAAAGTTTCATCGTTTTAAAAAAAATTCTCAGAACAGGAGGTGACGTATGCCACTACTGGACAGTTTTACCGTTGATCATACCATCATGGGCGCACCGGCAGTCCGCGTTGCGAAAACCATGAAGACTCCGCATGGCGATACGATTACCGTTTTTGACCTGCGTTTTTGCCGTCCGAACATTGATATCCTCACTGAGCGTGGCATTCATACGCTGGAGCATCTCTTTGCCGGCTTCATGCGCGATCACCTGAATGGTGACGGTGTGGAAATCGTCGATATCTCGCCAATGGGCTGCCGCACCGGCTTCTACATGAGCCTGATTGGTACGCCAGACGAGCAGCGCGTTGCGAAAGCGTGGAAAGGGGCGATGGAAGATGTTCTGAAAGTGAAAGATCAGAACCAGATCCCTGAGCTGAATGAATATCAGTGTGGCAGCTACAAGCTGCACTCACTGGATGAAGCGCAGCAGATTGCCCGCAATGTGCTGGCGCATGAGATCGGCGTTAACCGTAATGACGATCTGAAACTGCCTGCTGAAAAGCTGAAAGAACTGCACATCTAGTCAGGACTTCTCTGCTAAAAAAAACGCCGCATCATGTTGATTGCGGCGTTTTTTTATGGCTTCAGGAACCGACCGATTTTTTCAGCGGCGTCTTCGGCGTGATGCGGACCTGTTTTATCATGTTGTCCTGCACGTCCAGAATATCGACGTTGTAGTAACCAATCTGAACACGTGTGGCAATAGAAGGGATCTCCTCCAGCGCTTCCAGCAACATGCCGTTGATGGTACGCGCTTCCTGCTCTGGCAGATGCCAGTTAAAGGCCTTATTGATTTCGCGCACGCTGGCACTGCCTTCAATCAGCACGGAGCCATCATTCTGCGGCATCACTTCTTCCGCCAGCGACGGTGACATGGAGGTGGTGAAGTCACCGACAATCTCTTCCAGAATGTCCTCGATCGTCACCAGCCCTTTAATGTCGCCATATTCATCCACCACCACGCCCGCTTTCTCTTTATTGCGCTGGAACTTCACCAGCTGGGTGTTCAGCGGTGTTCCTTCGGGGATATAGTAGATTTCATCGGCGGCGCGCAGCAGCGTCTCTTTAGTGAACTCTTTTTTCTCCGTCATCATGCGCCAGGCTTCACGCACGCGAAGCATGCCGACGCAGTCATCCAGTGAGTCTCTGAACAGCACAATGCGCCCATGTGGTGAATGGCTTAGCTGGCGCACGACTGACTTCCAGTCATCGTTGATGTTGATACCAACAATCTCATTACGCGGCACCATAATGTCGTCAACGCTGACTTTCTCCAGGTCGAGCACGGAGAGCAGCATGTCCTGGTTACGGCGTGACATCAGGCTACGCGACTCATAGACAATGGTGCGTAACTCCTCTTTGCTCAGCGCAGAGTTAATTGTACCGTCAGCGCGGATACCCGCCATTCTCATCAGCAGACGGGTAATAGTATTGAGCAGCCAGACCAGCGGGAGCATGATGTATTGCAGCGGGACCAGTAGCAGACTGCTGGGAAAGGCGACGCGCTCGGGATAGAGCGCTGCGACCGTTTTCGGCAGCACTTCAGCAAAGACCAGTACGACAAAGGTCAGGATACCGGTCGCGATCGCGACACCCTCATCACCGTGAATACGCATGCCAACGATGGTGGCGAGTGCAGAGGCGAGAATATTCACCAGGTTGTTGCCGATTAACACCAGACTGAGTAACCGGTCAGGACGACGCAGTAGTTTTTCAACCCGGCGTGCAGGACGACTCCCGTTTTTTGCCTGATGGCGCAACTTATAGCGGTTAAGCGTCATCATGCCGGTTTCCGACCCGGCAAACCAGGCGGAAACCAGTACCATGACGCAGAGAATAATAATCAGCGTGGTGGTTGAAACATTCTCCAACGCAAAACTTCCTTTTTAACGAGAACCAGGGACAAGCAGATGCTGCAGGATGCGGCTGCCGAAGTAAGCCATGGTCAACAGCACCGCACCGCTGCAGTTAAACCAGACGACGCGGCGACCACGCCAGCCTTCATGATAGTGCCCCCAGAGCAAAACGATATAAACAAACCACGCGATGATCGAGAGCACGGCTTTATCGACGTTTTCTGCGCTGAAGAGATCCTGCATATAAAACAGACCGGTGCAGAGCACCAGCGTTAACAGCACGACGCCAACCTGGGTGATGTGAAACATCTTACGTTCGATGGTCAGCAGCGGCGGCATATCCTGGGTGAACGCCAGTCGCTTGTTTTTTAACTGATAATCGATCCACGCCAGCTGCAGCGCATAAAGCGCGGCGATGATCAGCGTTGCGTAGGCGAACAGCGACAGGCCGATATGGATCATCATGCCTGGCGTAGTTTCCAGATGCGTGATGAACGCATTGGGGACAAAGGTGGCAAAGGCCAGATTGATCAGCGCGAAGCTATAAACAATCGGCAGCAGTAACCAGCCGCGGTTGCGTGACGCCACAATGGTCATGATGGCGCAAATCAACAGGCTGACCAGTGAACCAATGTTAAGCAGGCTTAAGTTCTGTCCGCTATCAACAGCAAATATGCGTTGCTGCAAGGCCACCGCGTGTGTCACCAGCGCCACACAGGCAGAGAGCATCGCCATTCGCCGCCAGCCGCCGTTACGTTTCAACAGGCTGGGAATGATCAGGGCAAGACTTAAGGAGTAGGCGAATAGCGCCACTATCGCGAAAACGAACATAGATCCTTTCAGGTTCAGTCAGATAAGGAAAAAGGCAGTATAGCGCCAGCCGAAGCAGGCTCCAAACGATCTGAGGGGCAATTGCAGAGATCGCCGAGGCTTCGTGTTATAATCCGCCGCATTCTGCCGATCAGGCGCCTCGCGATCTTTTTTTTAGTGAGAGACCATGTTTGATAATTTAACCGATCGTTTGTCGCAAACCCTGCGAAATATCAGCGGCCGCGGAAGGCTGACTGAAGAGAACATCAAAGAGACCCTGCGTGAAGTGCGCATGGCACTGCTTGAGGCTGACGTTGCGTTGCCGGTGGTGCGTGACTTCATCAACCGTGTGAAAGAGAGCGCGGTCGGTCATGATGTGAATAAAAGTCTGACGCCAGGTCAGGAGTTTATCAAAATCGTACGTAACGAACTCGTTGCGGCGATGGGTGCAGAGAACAATGCACTCGACCTGGCAGCACAGCCACCAGCCGTGGTGCTGATGGCGGGCCTGCAGGGTGCCGGTAAAACCACCAGTGTCGCTAAGCTGGGTAAATTCCTGCGCGAGAAACACAAGAAGAAAGTTTTAGTGGTTTCTGCCGACGTCTATCGTCCGGCGGCAATTAAACAGCTGGAAACGCTGGCACAGCAGGTTGGCGTGGATTTCTGTCCGTCCGATCTCAGCCAGAAGCCGGTCGATATCGTCAACAATGCGCTGCGTGAAGCTCGTCTGAAGTTCTACGATGTGCTGCTGGTGGATACCGCCGGTCGTCTGCACGTTGACGAAGCGATGATGGACGAAATCAAACAGGTTCATGCCGCGATCAAGCCGGTAGAAACCCTGTTTGTGGTCGATGCCATGACCGGTCAGGATGCCGCAAACACGGCAAAAGCCTTTAATGAAGCGCTGCCGCTGACCGGTGTTATTCTGACCAAAGTTGACGGTGATGCACGCGGTGGTGCGGCGCTATCAATTCGCCATATCACCGGCAAACCGATCAAATTCATGGGCGTTGGTGAAAAGACCGAAGCGCTTGAGCCATTCTACCCGGAGCGTATTGCTTCGCGTATCCTCGGCATGGGTGATGTACTCTCCCTGATTGAAGATATCGAAAGCAAGGTTGACCGCGATCAGGCGGAGAAACTGGCTAAAAAGCTGAAAACCGGCGACGGTTTTGATCTCAATGACTTCCTTGAGCAGCTAAAGCAGATGCGCAACATGGGCGGTATGGCCAGCCTGATGGGTAAACTGCCGGGTATGGGACAGCTGCCAGATAACGTAAAGTCGCAGATGGATGACAAAGTGCTGGTGCGCATGGAAGCCATCATCAACTCGATGACGCGCAAAGAGCGTGAGAAACCAGAAATCATCAAAGGCTCGCGCAAGCGCCGTATTGCTACCGGTTCCGGTATGCAGGTGCAGGACGTTAACCGCTTATTAAAGCAGTTCGACGACATGCAGCGTATGATGAAGAAAATGAAGAAGGGCGGTATGGCGAAAATGATGCGCGGCATGAAGGGTATGATGCCGCCAGGTTTCCCTGGCCGCTAAAGCGTTCCACAAAAAAGCCCGAAAAGGCACGGTTTGGGTTGCTTTTTTCGCCAAAATGAGTAAAATTTTCGGGCTTTTTATACAGCACCCGGACCCCGTTCCTCGATGGGGGCCGGGTGTTTTATTAACTGAAGAGGATGTTATGGTAACAATTCGTTTGGCACGTCACGGCGCTAAAAAGCGTCCGTTCTATCAGGTCGTCGTCACTGACAGCCGCAATGCACGCAACGGTCGTTTCATCGAGCGCGTTGGTTTCTTCAACCCGATCGCATCTGGTCAGGCTGAAGGTCTGCGTCTTGATCTGGATCGTATCGAGCACTGGGTTGGCCAGGGCGCAACGCTTTCTGACCGCGTTAACGCGCTGGTCAAAGAAGCTAAGAAAGCAGCTTAATCTGTCACGGTGGTGAGCATGAGCAGACAACTTGCCGCACAGCCTCCTGTTAACCCAATTGTGTTGGGTAAGATGGGAGCCGCCTACGGTATTCGCGGCTGGCTCAAAGTGTTTTCCTCCACTGAAGACGCTGAAAGCATCTTCAACTACCAACCCTGGTTCATCCAGCGCGCCGGTAAATGGCAGCAGGTCGAACTGGAAGGTTGGAAGCACCACAATCAGGACCTGATCATCAAAGTCAAAGGCATTGAAGATCGGGATGCGGCGGCTCAGTTAACCAATTGCGAAATTCAGGTTGACTCGACGCAGTTGCCATCGCTGGAAGAGGGCGACTACTACTGGAAAGACCTTATGGGCTGCCAGGTCGTTAACCTTGAAGGCTACGAGATGGGTAAAGTCATCGATATGATGGAAACCGGCTCGAACGACGTTCTCGTCGTTAAGGCAAACCTGAAGGATGCGTTCGGTGCTCAGGAGCGGTTAATTCCGTTTCTTGATGAACAGGTTATCAGGAAAGTCGATCTCTCTACTGGCGTCATTGAGGTAGATTGGGATCCTGGTTTTTGATCTCCGAATCGAACGGTAACGTAACGGCGAATACAATGTGGATTGGTGTTATTAGCCTGTTTCCAGAAATGTTTCGCGCTATTACCGATTACGGGGTAACTGGCCGGGCTGTAAAAAACGGTCTGCTCAGCATTCAGAGCTGGAGTCCTCGTGATTTCACTCACGACCGGCACCGTACCGTGGATGATCGTCCTTACGGCGGCGGACCGGGAATGCTGATGATGGTACAACCCTTACGGGATGCCATCTCCGCAGCGAAAGCAGCGGCAGGTGAAGGGGCCAGGGTGATATATCTTTCACCTCAGGGTCGCAAACTGGACCAACAGGGCGTTTGCGAACTGGCGGCACGGGACAAGTTAATTCTGGTCTGTGGCCGTTATGAAGGGATTGATGAGCGCGTAATCCAGACCGAAATTGATGAAGAATGGTCAATCGGTGATTACGTTCTCAGTGGCGGGGAACTGCCAGCGATGACGATGATTGACGCAGTCGCCCGGTTTATTCCCGGCGTACTCGGCAAGCAGGCGTCAGCCGATGAGGATTCGTTCTCTGAAGGTTTGCTGGATTGTCCGCACTATACCCGACCTGAAGTGTTAGACGGCGTGGAAGTCCCGGCAGTATTACTGTCAGGTAACCATGCTGATATTCGCCGCTGGCGTCTGAAGCAGTCGCTAGGCCGTACCTGGCTGAGAAGACCTGAACTTCTGGAAAACCTGGCTCTGACTGAAGAGCAAGCAAGGTTGTTGAATGAGTTCCAGCGGGAATCTCAGCAGCAACAAAACGATGATGTGGAAGAGTAAGCTCTTCCCCGACTATCAGTTTACCCAGGATATGAGATTTAATTATGAGCAACATTATCAAGCAAATTGAACAAGAGCAGATGAAACAGGACGTACCTTCCTTCCGCCCGGGTGATTCCGTGGAAGTGAAAGTATGGGTCGTTGAAGGTTCTAAAAAACGTCTGCAGGCATTCGAGGGCGTGGTTATCGCTATTCGTAACCGCGGTCTGCACTCTGCATTCACTGTTCGCAAAATTTCTAACGGCGAAGGCGTTGAGCGTGTATTCCAGACTCATTCACCTGTAATTGACAGCATCGCTGTTAAACGTCGTGGCGCTGTGCGTAAAGCCAAACTGTACTACCTGCGTGAGCGTACTGGTAAGTCTGCTCGTATTAAAGAGCGTCTTAACTAAGGTATCGCTAACGCGACATCTAAAAGTTAATAGCAAACAAGGGGTTGGCGTGATGCCAGCCCCTTTTTTATGTCAGTGCCATCCTTGCAGCCTGCAGTCAACCGGCGTCCGGCCGGTGAAAATGATAAATCGCCGTATTAACCGGTCCCGCCTCTAATACGATCAAGCCATAGCGACAGCCAATAAACTGCCCGCCGCACTTTTCAGCGACTCTCCGACTGGCCAGATTGTCCTCCGCCGCCAGAATTTCAATCAACCGGGTCTCCGGTCGTGAAAACCCCAGAGGGAGTAGCTTTGCCACCGCGCGGCTGGCAATTCCCTGACGCTGAACGTCACTGCGAACCCAGTAACCTATTGCGCTGGTGTCACCCGGATGGCGGGCAAAGCGTATTCCTGCGCCCCCCAGCAGCTGGTTATGCTGATCAACAATCGCAAACTCTTCCGCTTCCTCCTTCATCCGTTGCCAGTGGGTAAAGCGGATCCAGCTTTCGGCATCATGAGGCTGGTAATCGTGATGCGCCCAGACCATCCACGGGATCAGGCTGTCCAGAGAAGCATTGACCGCAGCGGTAAACGCGGAGACGTCGCTTAGCAGAAACGGTCGAAGGGAGATGTTCAGTGGGGAGGCGTGCATAATGGACTCAGCCTGAAAATAAACAATATTCTCATTTTGCCTGCAACAGACAGAAACGCAATAAGAGTATGTGTAAACTTTATTTTACATCAAGGTGACTGCCATTAATTCATTTATTAAATTTAAATAAATGATATATATGATTTTATTTGTCGTTAGGTTGGTTTATTCAGACCTGTGGTAATAAATGTGTACATGTAATCTTGCGCTATGTATTGTCTGTGATACAGTATTTGCAATCCTCAATGAGGAGCCCTTATCCGCTATATCGAGCCAAAGGATCGCCATCATGCAAAAAGACGCGCTGAACAATGTGCATATCGCCGGTGAACAGGTATTGATCACGCCTGAAGAACTGAAAGCGAAGTTTCCACTGACCACTGAACAGCAGGATCAGGTCGCGGCGTCCCGCCAGACTATCTCTGACATTATTGCCGGCCGCGATCCGCGTCTGCTGGTGGTGTGCGGACCCTGCTCGATTCACGATACCGAAGTGGCACTGGACTATGCTCGTCGTCTGCAAACGCTTTCTGAACAGCTGAAAGATCAGCTCTATATTGTGATGCGCGTCTATTTTGAAAAACCCCGTACTACCGTTGGCTGGAAAGGGCTGATCAATGATCCTTACATGGATAACTCGTTTGATATGGAAGCGGGTCTGCATATTGCGCGCCAGCTGCTGGTGAACCTGGTTGAAATGGGCTTGCCGCTGGCCACAGAAGCGCTGGATCCGAATAGCCCGCAATACCTGGGCGACCTGTTCAGCTGGTCGGCGATTGGCGCACGGACGACAGAATCTCAGACGCACCGTGAGATGGCCTCGGGCCTGTCGATGCCAGTTGGCTTTAAAAATGGCACCGATGGCAGTCTGGGCACAGCAATCAACGCGATGCGTGCTGCTGCAATGCCGCACCGTTTTGTCGGGATTAATCAGGCCGGTCAGGTCTGCCTGCTGCAGACTCAGGGCAATCCGGATGGTCACGTAATTCTTCGTGGTGGCAAAGCGCCGAACTACGGTCCCGAAGATGTCGCGCAGTGTGAAAAAGAGATGCTGAAGGCGGGACTGCGTCCAGCCTTAATGATAGATTGCAGCCATGGCAATTCGAATAAAGACTACAGCCGTCAGCCTGGCGTAGCGGAATCCGCTATTGCGCAGATCAAAGACGGAAACCGTTCAATCATTGGTTTGATGCTGGAAAGCCATATCAATGAAGGTAACCAGTCTTCTGAGCAGCCACGCAGCGAAATGAAGTATGGCGTTTCCGTAACCGATGCGTGCATCAACTGGGAAGTGACCGAAACGTTGCTGCGTGAGATGCATCAGGATCTGCAGGGAGTGCTGTCGGCGCGTCTGTCACAAGAGGTGTAAGAGCAATGGTGGCTGAACTGACCGCGTTACGCGATCAAATTGACAGTGTTGATAAGGCGCTGCTGGATCTGCTGGCTAAACGGCTGGAGCTGGTGGCTGAGGTGGGGGAGGTGAAGAGCCGTTACGGTCTGCCTATCTATGTCCCTGAGCGTGAAGCGTCAATGCTGGCTTCGCGTCGCAAAGAGGCAGAGGCGCTCGGCGTCCCCCCGGATCTGATTGAAGATGTGCTGCGTCGTGTGATGCGCGAGTCCTATACCAGCGAAAATGACAAAGGCTTTAAAACCCTCTGTCCTGAACTGCGCCCGGTGGTGATTGTCGGCGGCAAAGGCCAGATGGGCCGGTTGTTTGAAAAAATGCTCGGCCTGTCAGGCTACACAGTTAAAACGCTGGATAAAGATGACTGGCCTCAGGCTGAAACGCTGCTCAGCGACGCCGGTATGGTTATCATCAGTGTGCCGATTCACCTGACCGAGCAGGTTATTGCACAGCTGCCGCCACTGCCGGATGATTGTATTCTGGTGGATCTGGCTTCTGTGAAAAACCGGCCTCTGCAGGCGATGCTGGCCGCTCATAATGGTCCGGTGCTGGGTCTGCACCCGATGTTTGGCCCGGACAGCGGCAGCCTGGCAAAACAGGTGGTGGTCTGGTGTGATGGCCGACAGCCGGAAGCGTATCAGTGGTTCCTGGAGCAGATTCAGGTCTGGGGTGCGCGTCTGCATCGTATCAGCGCTGTAGAGCATGACCAGAACATGGCGTTTATTCAGGCACTGCGTCACTTTGCCACCTTTGCCTACGGTCTGCATTTAGCTGAAGAAAACGTGAATCTTGATCAGCTGCTGGCACTCTCATCGCCTATCTATCGACTGGAGCTGGCAATGGTAGGGCGGTTGTTTGCTCAGGATCCGCAGCTTTACGCGGATATCATCATGTCGTCAGAGAGTAATCTGGCGCTGATCAAACGTTATTACCAGCGCTTTGGTGAAGCGATTGCGCTGCTGGAGCAGGGCGATAAACAGGCATTCATTGCCAGCTTTAACCGGGTCGAGCAGTGGTTTGGCGATCACGCGAAACGCTTCCTGGTGGAAAGCCGGAGTCTGTTACGCTCGGCCAATGACAGTCGGCCATAAACGAAAAAGGCATCCCTGCGGATGCCTTTTTGCTATTCAACGGTTTCATCGCCGGGTTCAGCGGGTATCACATTCTCGCTGGGATAGCAGCCCAGCACCTTCAGAGAGCGGGTCATGGTCTGTAACTCCTGCAGAGCCTGCTGCATCCGCTCTGATTGCAGGTTACCCTGCACATCAATGTAAAACATCTCTTCCCACGGATTGCCATTAATCGGGCGTGACTCCAGCTTGCTCATAATCAGGTTGTGCTGACGCAGCACCAATAGTGCATCAACCAGCGCACCCGCCTGCTGGCCGGTTGCCATAATCAGTGTCGTTTTCGCTGGCACCTGATCTGAAACCTCGATGGCTTTTCGGGCGAGCACGATAAAGCGGGTATGGTTCTGCTGCTGGTTTGCCAGATTACGTTCCAGCACCTGCAACTGATAGAGCTCACCACCGGCTTCACTGCCTAATGCTGCCACCTTAGGTGAGTTGAGCGCAGCCACTCTCTCCATCGCTGCCGCAGTACTCTCGGTATATTCAATTTTCCAGTGCGGGAAACGGTTAATAAACTGGCTACATTGCTGGAAGGGCTGAGGGTGGCTGTAAACCGTCTCAATCTGCTGCAGATCGGTGGGGCCATTCACCAGCACGCAGTGGTCGATAGGCAATGTCAGCTCGCCCACAATGGAGAGGCTGGTCTGTTGCAGCAGATCATAGACATCATTGATAGAGCCCGAACTGGTGTTCTCAATCGGCATCACCGCGTAATCAGCCACGCCGTTTTCGACCTGCTTGATGATGTCGTGAAACTTCAGGCAGCCACACTCCACCATGCTATCGAAATGACGTGACGCGTAGTTGCGAGCGGCAAGGTGCGAGTAAGAGCCTTTCGGGCCGAGGAAGGCGATACGGGCGGCATGCGCATGGGGATGATTGAGATTTTTCTGCAGCAGTGCTTGCTGAGTCAGTACTGAATCTTCAATAACCAGCTGGAACAGCCGGGTGATGTAGTGCGCATCCAGTTTATGCGCTTTACCCAGTACAATCAGATTCTCCAGCAGCGCACGTTCGCGTTCCACATCCCGAATCGGGCGATGCGTGGCAAGTTTTGCATGTGCGACTTCCACTGCCAGCAGACGACGCTCGGCCAGCAGCGTCAGAAGTTTTTTATCCACTGCGCTGATCTTATCGCGTAACGCCAGCAAGGGATTGTCGGGATTCATAGGGCTCACCTGTATGCTATCCAATAAAAAAGCCTCCCGGTTGGGAGGCTTCGTTGTTCGTCTTCGCTTTCATTTTCACACGACGAATAGCCTCCCGTTCAGGGGAAGGTAAAAAAGAAAGCGAAGAAAAACAGAGTGGGTTTCATCGTAATGTCCGAAATGTGAGTGACCTGAGAGTAACCGTACTGCTTAAAAGCTGTCAATAAAAAACGCGCCCGGAGGCGCGTTAAGGAAATCAGGACTCTTCGTCGGCGGGGATAATGTCTTTTACGCTGGCACTGGCGCGGCGGGCTTCAGACTTATGCTGAACTTTATTCAGCTGACGTTCGAGTTTCGCAATCAAATCGTTGATGGCGGTGTACATATCGTCGTGCTTGGCGCTGGCCACCAGAGTCCCGTTCGGTGTGTTAATAGTGGCATCAGCCACGAATTCTTTGGGCTCTTTGGACAGGACAATATGCGGATTAATCAGGTCGGTTTGCCATTTTTCGAGCTTGGTGAGACGGTCTTCAACATGGCTTCGGATTGCCGGGGTGATGTCCATTTGTTTACTGGTAATGTTCAGAATCATTATTCTTACCTCTCTGTCATTTCCGTCTTGGTCTTCTCAGCATAGCGCGAAAAAACGTTAAATGTGAGATTTTGATCACGAAAAAATGTCACTTTTTGTCAGTTACAACATTCTGTGAGAAAGGCAGAGAAACTCGCTGAAATGGCTTGAAGCGAAACGATTAACACGGCATGCTGGATGAGTTAGCTCGCTGGAATCAGATCCAAATCTGACTGTTCTTCGGGCAAAAAAAAGCAGCCATCGCAGGCTGCTTTTTTTGTGGCTGAAATCGGTCGGGCAATCAGCTTTTGTTGACTGCAATGATTTTCGCCACTTTGTCAGCTTCAGCGTTCAGCTGCAGATTACGGTAAGCATTTTCCATCAGTGGCAGGGCATCGTGTGTCGCCTGCGTATCCGGATAATCGCGCATCATACCCTCTACACGGTTAACAACCGCGACATAAGCCTCACGCTTAGTATAGAATTGCGCCACTGACAGCTCATATTTAGCCAGACGGTCTTTCAGATAGACCAGGCGTTTCTGAGCATCAGCCGCATACTGGCTGTTCGGGTAATTACGCAGCAGCTGGGAGAAGTCGCGGAAAGCATCACGAGCGTGCGTCGGATCGCGGTCAGAACGATCAATACCAAAGAAGCCCTGCAGCGCGGAGTCATCCAGCGCCATGTCCGTCAGACCTTTCATATAGATGACATAGTCAATGTTCGGATGCGTGGGGTTCAGACGCATAAAGCGAGCAATGGCAGCCTGCGCCAGGGGCAGATCGGCATTTTTATAGTACGCGTAGATTAAATCCAGCTGCACCTGCTGCGAATAAGGACCGAACGGATAACGATTATCCAGCGCTTCCAGTTGCTTAATCGCGGCTTTAAAGTTACCGTCCTGCAGCTTTTGCTGCGCTGTAGCATAGATTTCAGAAGGCGGGTTGTCCGGTACCGCGTCATTTGAGCCGGAACAACCAACAAGTGCCAGGCTCAGTGTGGCAGCAGCCACCAGATGTTTCATACGCGTCATGACGAAGTGATTATCCTCAAATGTTATGGCGGAAGCTGTCCGTATAGCTCCCGGTAATGACCAGGTACGATAGCACATTATATTAAACGGCATCGCCGTGAAAACCCAACGTTAACGAAGAAGCTGTATATGGCACAACAAGTTCAACTCACCGCAACGGTATCCGAATCACAACTCGGACAACGTTTAGATCAGACTTTGGCGGAATTGTTCCCTGATTATTCACGTTCCCGCATAAAAGAGTGGATCCTTGATCGTCGCGTTACTGTAAACGGCGTTATGGTCGATACCCCCAAAGAAAAAGTGCTGGGCGGCGAGCTGGTCGCGATTGACGCTGAGATCGAAGAGGCACAGCGCTGGGAACCTCAGGATCTGCCACTCGACATCGTTTATGAAGATGAAGACATTATTGTCATCAACAAACCACGTGACTTTGTGGTTCACCCTGGCGCCGGTAATCCGGATGGCACGGTGTTAAACGCCTTACTTCATCACTACCCTGCGATTATGGATGTGCCACGCGCCGGCATCGTACACCGCCTGGATAAAGACACCACCGGTTTAATGGTGGTCGCGAAAACCGTTCCGGCTCAGACGCATCTGGTGGACTCGCTGCAGCGTCGCGAAATCACCCGTGAATATGAAGCGGTCGCGATTGGCAATATGACGGCGGGCGGCACGGTTGAGCAGCCTATCAGCCGTCACTCCACCAAACGTACCCATATGGCGGTTCATCCAATGGGCAAACCGGCGGTGACGCATTATCGCATCATGGAGCATTTCCGGGCTCATACCCGTCTGCGTCTGCGTCTGGAGACGGGTCGTACTCACCAGATCCGTGTGCATATGTCTCACATCAGCCATCCGCTGGTGGGCGATCCACTTTACGGTGGCCGCCCGCGTCCGCCAAAAGGGGCATCAGAGGCATTTATTACTACGCTGCGCGGTTTCGATCGTCAGGCACTGCACGCCACGATGTTGCGCCTCTATCATCCAATCAGTGGTATTGAGATGGAATTCCATGCTGCGCTTCCACAGGACATGGTTGATTTAATCGCGGCGTTAAAAGCAGACACTGAAGAATTTAAAGACCAGATGAATTGGTGATGAGTCTGATTACGCCGCAATGGCCCGCCTCGTCACGCGTTCGGGCCTGCTCGACGCAGCGACAGGGTGGCGTAAGCACGTCGCCCTGGGATGCGCTGAATCTCGGCGGGCACGTGGGAGATAATCCGGATGCGGTGGCGCGTAACCGTCAGTTGCTGGTGGATAAGGCGGATTTGCCCGCTATGCCGCAGTGGCTGGAGCAGGTTCATGGCACGGAGGTCGTGCGTCTGACTGCAGGCGGAAGTACGCCATTACGTGCTGATGCCTGCATTACCGATCAGCCCGGCGTCGTCTGCGCCATCATGACCGCTGACTGTCTGCCGGTGCTGTTCTGTTCGCAGGATGGGACGGAAGTGGCGGCAGCACATGCAGGCTGGCGCGGGCTCTGTGCCGGTGTACTGGAAAATACGCTGGCGCAGTTTCGTTCTCCGCCTGAGCAGATTCATGTCTGGCTGGGACCGGCCATCGGACCAGATGCGTTTGAGGTTGGCGCAGAAGTGCGTGAGGCTTTTATGGCGCAGGATCCCCGCGCTGTGCAGGCTTTCCGTCCATCAGGCGACCGGTTTTACGCGGACATCTGGCTGCTGGCGCGTATGCGGCTGCAGGCAGCGGGCGTCAATTCAATCAGCGCCGATAGCCGCTGTACCTTTACGCAACGCGACGATTTCTTCTCCTTTCGTCGTGATGGGATCACCGGGCGTATGGCAACTTTGATCTGGCTGTTATAACCTTACGCCATAAGACGGTCCAGTTAGCGTATTTTTTACTCAAATCTCAGGTCATTAACCTTGAAATTTTGAGGGATGACCTCATTTAATCTCCAGTAGCATTTGACCTGTAATGGGAGGAATTATGCGTCTGGATCGTCTTACTAACAAATTTCAGCTGGCTCTCGCCGACGCGCAGTCCCTGGCTCTGGGACACGACAACCAATTCATTGAACCTCTGCACCTGATGAGCGCGTTGCTCAAACAGGAAGGCGGATCGGTTTCACCTTTACTGACTTCGGCGGGTATCGACGTCACTCCTTTTCGCGCTCAGCTCGAGCAGGCCATCGATCGCCTGCCACAAGTTGAAGGCAGCGAAGGGGATGTACAACCCTCATCTGACCTCGTCCGGGTGTTAAACCTGTGCGACAAGCTGGCGCAGAAGCGCAATGACAACTTTATTTCATCCGAATTATTTGTTCTGGCTGCCCTGGAATCCCGTGGTTCACTGGCCGATCTGCTTAAAGCAGCAGGCGCAACGCGCGAAAAAATCACCAGTGCGATTGAACAGATGCGGGGAGGAGACAACGTGAACGATCAGGGGGCTGAAGATCAGCGCCAGGCATTAAAGAAATACACTATCGACCTGACCGAGCGTGCAGAAAAGGGCAAACTCGATCCGGTGATTGGGCGTGATGAAGAGATTCGCCGCACCATTCAGGTTCTGCAGCGCCGTACCAAAAATAACCCGGTGCTGATTGGTGAACCTGGCGTGGGTAAAACCGCAATTGTCGAAGGGCTGGCGCAGCGCATCATTAACGGTGAAGTGCCTGAGGGCCTCAAAGGTCGTCGGGTGCTGGCGCTGGATATGGGTGCACTGGTCGCCGGGGCGAAATATCGCGGTGAGTTCGAAGAACGTCTGAAAGGGGTGCTGAGCGATCTGTCGAAACAGGAAGGCAACGTCATTCTGTTTATCGACGAACTGCACACTATGGTCGGTGCGGGTAAAGCGGACGGTGCGATGGACGCGGGCAATATGCTTAAGCCTGCGCTGGCGCGTGGTGAACTGCACTGCGTGGGTGCCACCACACTGGATGAGTATCGTCAGTATATTGAGAAAGATGCCGCGCTGGAGCGTCGTTTCCAGAAAGTCTTCGTGGCTGAGCCAAGTGTGGAAGACACCATCGCGATTCTGCGTGGCCTGAAAGAGCGTTACGAACTGCATCATCATGTGCAGATCACTGACCCGGCCATTGTCGCGGCAGCAACGCTGTCTCATCGTTACATTGCTGACCGCCAGCTGCCGGATAAAGCCATTGACCTGATTGATGAGGCGGCATCCAGTATTCGTATGCAGATGGACTCCAAGCCGGAGTCACTCGATCGCCTGGAGCGCCGTATCATTCAGTTGAAGCTGGAGCAGCAGGCGCTGAAGAAAGAGGCGGACGATGCCAGCATCAAGCGTCTTGAAATGCTGGAAACCGAGCTGAATCAGAAAGAGCGTGAATACGCCGAGCTGGAAGATGAGTGGAAGACAGAGAAAGCCTCACTCTCCGGCACGCAGAACATCAAAGCTGAACTGGAGCAGGCGCGTCTGAATTTAGAGCAGGCCCGTCGCCAGGGCGATCTCGCTCAGATGTCAGAGCTGCAGTACGGTAAAATTCCGGCACTGGAAAAACAGTTAGCCGCAGCGACTCAGGCTGAAGGTAAAACCATGAAGTTACTGCGCAACCGCGTAACAGATGTGGAGATTGCCGATGTACTGGCGCGCTGGACCGGTATTCCGGTGGCACGCATGATGGAAGGTGAGCGTGATAAGTTGCTGCGCATGGAGCAGGATCTGCATGGCCGGGTCATTGGACAGGATGAAGCGGTAGAAGCGGTATCGAATGCCATACGCCGTAGTCGTGCAGGTCTCTCT
>Ga0302347_1002628_pt1 | contig 17655 bp, 18 predicted proteins | sample PhyWR1_FD_202178 | JGI IMG/M metagenome (GOLD analysis project Ga0302347, IMG submission 202178) | Leaf surface microbial communities from wheat plants in UC Gill Tract Community Farm, Albany, California, United States - DLSL W.R1 (v2)... | ecosystem: Host-associated > Plants > Phyllosphere >...
CGAGGCGCGCGTGAAGGCGCTGGTCGAGCGCTTTTACGACCTGATGGAGCTGGAGCCGGCCTATGCCGCGCTGCGCGCCGCGCACGGCAGCACGCTGGACAACGCGCGCCAGCGATTGTTCTGGTTTCTCTGCGGCTGGCTGGGCGGGCCGCAGCACTACACCGAGCGTTTCGGCCATCCGCGCCTGAAGATGCGCCACATGCCGCAGCACACCGGCGGCGGCGCCATCGGCATCCAGGAGCGCGACCAGTGGCTGGCCTGCATGGACCAGGCGATGGGCGAGACCGGGGTGGACGAGGGGCTGCGCGCGCGGCTGAACGAATCGTTCTTCCAGACCGCCGACTGGATGCGCAACCGGGGCGGTTGACGGGCTGCGGCTGGTTCGTGGATGCTATTAAAAGCGTAGCTAAAAGCCAAGGCAGGCGTTGCGCAAAGGCGGGTTTTGATGCCTGAAACTGAAGCCGGAACACGGGCGGCTGGCCGCCTGGGCGCGGGCCGCGCTGGCCCGCTGGAATCTTCAAGGCGCCGGCAGTGTCAGAATCAATGCAACTCCGGCCAACTCCATGCTCAAACAGATCCAACCCGCCTTGTCTCCGCAAAAAATTTCCAGCAACGCCTGGGTCCAGGGGGCCAGCTACGCGCTGGTCCTGCTGCTGTGCCTGGGCACGCTCGTCTATGGCCTGCTGCCCGGCCTGCTGACGGCCTGCCTGGGCTACCTGCTGGCCGCCGCGCTGGCCAGCCCCAGACGCCTGCAGCGCCTGCGCCTGAGCCCGGCGCTGGCCGCCGGCGTGGTCATCGTGCTGCCGCTCGTGGCCCTGGGGCTGGCGCTGGCCAATGCCAAGGGCATGGCCTTCGGCGTGGTCGGGCAGTACCAGTCGCTTTTGCATTACCTGGCCGGCACGGTGCTGGAAATCCGGCAGAAACTCCCGGCCGACCTGGCCATCCACCTGCCCGACGAGCTGACCGAGGCGCAGGTCTGGCTGGCCGGCTACCTCAAGTCCAAGGCCCAGGCGCTGACCGGCGCCGGCACGGCCGGGCTGCGCGGCCTGCTGCTGGCCTATGTCGGGCTGGTCGTGGGCGCGCTCATCAAGGGCACCGCCAGCGCGCCGACCCGCGCACCCCTGCGCCTGGAAGTGCGCCAGCGCGCCGGCCGCTTCATCGACGCCTTTCGCCAGATCGTGCTGGCGCAGTTCTGGATCGCCGGCGTCAATGCCGTGCTCACTGCGCTGTTCCTGCTGGTGGCGCTGCCGCTGTTCGATGTGAAGATGCCTTACGTGGGTGAACTGGTGGCGCTGACCTTTTTTGCCGGCTTGATTCCGATCGTCGGCAACCTGGTCTGCAACAGCGTCATCACGCTGGCCGGCGTGTCGATCTCGCCGGCCGTCGGCCTGGCCTGCCTGGTGTTTCTCATCGTCATCCACAAGGCCGAATACATCATCAACGCCAAGATCCTGGGCAAGCAGACCAACACCGCCGCGTGGGAACTGCTGGCCGTGATGTTCGTGGGCGAGGCGGTGTTCGGCCTGCCGGGCCTGGTGGCCGCGCCGCTGTACTACGCCTACGTCAAGAAGGAGCTGCAGGTGGCCGCGCTGGTCTGAGGCGGCACACCGGCCGCCTCAACGGGCGGCGGTGCAAGGCGCGGCGGCTTCAGCCCGGCGCCAGCAGCACCAGCAGCGCGCCGGCGCCGCCGTGTGCCGGACGCGCCTGCACGAAGGCCAGCACCTCCTGCTTTTGCACCAGCCAGCTCTGCACCCGGCCCTTGAGCACCGGCGCCTTGCCCGGCGAGCCCAGGCCCTTGCCATGCACCACGCGCACGCAGCGCAGACCGGCCTTGCGGGCCTCGCGGATGAAGGCGCTCAGCGCCTCGCGCGCGGCCTCGCGGCGCAGGCCATGCAAATCCAGCTGGGCCTGGATGCTCCAGTGGCCCAGGCGCAGCTTGCGCGTCACGTCCGGGCCGATGCCGGGGCGGCGAAAGCTCAGCGTCTCGTCGATGAGCAGCAGCGTCTCGACATCGAACTCGTCCGACAGCGCCTCGTGCATCACCGCCTGCTCGTCGCGCAGCAGCTGCTCGGCCACCGGCGCCGGCCGCGCCCGCGGCACGCTGGCCTTGTGGCCGGGCCGGTGCTGCGGCGCCAGCGCCACCACGCGCCCGACGGCGCGCGCGAACAGTTCTTTTTCAGCCTTGGCCAGCGCGGCGGCGGCCTGCAGCGCGGCCAGCCGTTCGGCTTCGAGCCGCGCTCGGGTGCGCAGCTCGCGCTGAACCGCCTTCAGATCCTTCAGATCCCGGATCAGCAGGCTGCCATGGCGTGAAGAGGATGAGGGCGCAATCATGGCGGGTCTCGTGGAAAGAAATGGCGAAGCCGCCCATGCTAAACCAGTCCCAGCTCGGCCATCGAAACCGCCTGGGAAGCCGTCACCACGAAATGGTCGAGCACCCGCACATCGACCAGCGCCAGCGCCGCCTTGAGCGTCTGGGTCAGCAGCTCGTCGGCGCGCGAGGGCTGCGCCGCGCCGCTGGGGTGGTTGTGCGCCAGCACGACGCTGGACGCGTTCAGGGCCAGCGCGCGGATGACGATCTCGCGCGGGTAGACGCTGGTCTGCGTCAGCGTGCCGCGAAACAGCTCTTCGAGCGCGATCAGCCGGTTCTGGCTGTTGAGGAACAGCACCGCGAAAATCTCGTGCGGCCGGCTGCCCAGCTGCAGCTGCAGGTACTCGCGCACCGCCTGCGCGGAATTGAACAGCGCCTTTTCCTTCAGCTCCTCGGCCAGGGCGCGCCGGGCCAGCTCCAGCACGGCGACGATCTCGGCGCGCTTGGCCGGCCCCAGCCCCTTGATGGACGCCAGCGCCTGCGGCCCGGTGTGCAGCAGCCCGGCCACGCCGCCAAAACTGTCCAGCAGTTCCTGGCCCATCTGCAGCGCGTTCTTGCCGGGCAGGCCGGTGCGCAGCAGCAGCGCCAGCAACTCGGCATCGCTGAGCGCGCCGGGGCCACGGGCCAGCAGCTTTTCGCGCGGCCGGGCGTCGGCGGGCAGGTTTTTCAGGAGCATGGGCAATTCCTGTAAAAATTGAAAACAAACGTACAAGGACGCTGGAGTATGCCGCAGGGTTTGCAGGCCGCGACCAGCGCCGACGGCGCGCAAAACCTGCAAAAATCCCCTGAAATCACCGGCGCGTTGCCCCGTGCGGGCCTGGCTTTCTACAATGGGGCCTGTCCAGTCCCTTGTTGCCGGCGGCTCCCGCAGCGCCGGCCCGAAAGCCTTCACATGTCCACCCTGTCATCTTCCCTTGCGCCTGCCCAGTCCGCCGAGAATGCCGCGCAGCCGGTCGTTGCGCCCGGCTCCTTCCTCACGCTGCACTACCGCATGGCCGCGCCGGGCGGCGCCAGCATCATCGACACCTTCGCCGGCAAGCCGGCCACGCTCAGCCTGGGCAACGGCGAACTCTCGCCGGCCATCGAGCAGCGCCTGCTGGGCCTGGCCGAAGGCACGCGCGCCACGTTCCAGCTGGCCGCCGGCGAGGCCTTTGGCGAGCGCAACCCGGAGCTGGTGCAGTGGGTGGCGCGCAAGCTGCTCGACCAGTTCGGCGACCCCGACGAGCGCTACAGCGCCGGCGATGTGGTGCAGTTTCCCACGCCCGACGGCCGCGGCCAGTACGCCGGCGCGGTGCAGCAGGTGCGGGACGGCGAGGGCGCCGCCGTGCAGTTCGACTTCAACCACCCGCTGGCCGGCCAGCCGGTGGAGTTCGAAGTGCACCTGATCGGCATCCTATGAATGCATTGAACCCACAGCTTGAAGAAATCCTGCTGGCCGAGCCGCGCGGCTTTTGCGCCGGCGTGGACCGGGCGATCGAGATCGTCGAGCGGGCGCTGACCAAGTTCGGCGCGCCGATCTACGTGCGCCACGAGATCGTGCACAACACCTACGTGGTCAACGACCTCAAGGCCAAGGGCGCGATCTTCATCGAGGAACTCGCCGACGTGCCGCCCGGCGCCACGCTGGTGTTCAGCGCCCACGGCGTGAGCCGGGCGGTGCAGGACGAGGCGCGCGCGCGCGGCTTTCAGATCTTCGACGCGACCTGCCCGCTGGTGACCAAGGTGCATGTCGAGGTCGCCAAGCTGCACAAGGAAGGCTACGAGTTCATCATGATCGGCCACAAGGGCCACCCCGAGGTCGAGGGCACCATGGGCCAGCTCGACAGCGGCATCCACCTGGTCGAGGACGTGGCCGATGTCGCGCGCGTCGCGCCCCGCCAGACCGAGCGGCTGGCCGTGGTGACGCAGACCACGCTCAGCGTGGACGACGCGGCCGAGATCAGCGCGGCCATCAAGGCGCGCTTTCCGCAGGTGCGCGAGCCCAAGCAGCAGGACATCTGCTACGCCACGCAAAACCGCCAGGACGCGGTCAAGCTGCTCAGCCCGCAGGTCGATATCTTGATCGTCGTCGGCAGCCCGACGAGTTCCAACAGCAACCGCCTGCGCGAACTCGCCGCCAAGCTGGGCACGGAGGCCTACATGGTGGACGACGCCAGCGAACTGCGCGAAGCCTGGTTCGAGGGCAAGGCCCGCGTCGGGCTGACGGCCGGCGCCTCGGCGCCCGAGGTGCTGGTGCGGCAGGTGATCGACCGCATCAAGGCCCTGGGCGCGGTGTCGGTGCGCAAGATGGACGGGGTGGAGGAAACGCTGAAGTTTCCGCTGCCCAAGGGGCTCAAGCTGGACACGCAGGTGCAGCAGCTGGCCCTCGAAGGCAGCCGTCTGCACCAGTCGGGCTGAGCAGGAATTTTTCTCGTTTGCTATTGAATTGATAGCTGCTGGCCCAGGCGCTGCGTACGCCAGGGCTGTTTTATGCATGAAAACCCGTTCTTCGCGCCGCCCGCTGACCGGCCTGGGGCCGGCGCGAAAACCGGCCGCCCCTGAATGCTCCACCGCGCGCGGTGCGGCACAAAATACAATCCCACCCCATGCTAGACATCAACCTGCTCCGTAAAGACCTGCCCTCGGCCATCGCCCGGCTGCAGGCGCGCAAGAATCCGCAAACCTTCCTCAATGTCGAGGCTTTCCAGGCGCTGGAGGCCGAGCGAAAGGCGGTGCAGATCCGCACCGAAGAACTGCAAAGCCAGCGCGGCACGCTCTCAAAACAGATCGGCCAGCTCAAGTCCAAAGGCGAGGACGCCAGCGCCGTGATGGCGCAGGCCACCGCGTCCAAGGCCGAGCTTGAATCCTCGGCCACGCGGCTGGAGCAGATCCAGGCCGAAATGCAGGCGCTCTTGCTGGCCGTGCCCAACCTGCCGCACGAGAGCGTGCCGCAGGGCGCGGGCGAGGCCGGCAATGTCGAGGTGCGCAAGTGGAGCCCGGCAGGCGGCCTGGGCGGTGTACCCGCCGCGCTGGCCTTCGAGCCCAAGGACCATGTCGATGTCGGCCAGCCGCTGGGTCTGAATTTTGAATTGGGCACCAAGCTCACCGGCTCGCGCTTTACCGTCATGCAGGGTCCGCTGGCGCGCCTGCATCGGGCGCTGTCGCAGTTCATGCTCGACGTGCAGACGGCCGAGCACGGCTACACCGAATGCTACGTGCCCTACATCGTCAACAGCGACTCGCTGCGCGGCACCGGCCAGTTGCCCAAGTTCGAGGAAGACCTGTTCGCCGCCAAGAAGGGCGGTCAGGAAGGCCAGGCCGAGAACGCCGCGCTGTACCTGATTCCGACTTCAGAAGTGCCGCTGACCAACTTCGTGCGCGATGAAGTCATCCCGGAAGCGCACTTGCCGCTCAAGTTCACCGCCCATACGCCGTGCTTTCGCTCCGAGGCCGGCAGCTACGGCCGCGACACGCGCGGCATGATCCGCCAGCACCAGTTCGACAAGGTGGAAATGGTGCAGGTCGTCCATCCGGAGAAAAGCTACGAGGCGCTTGAAGCCATGACCGGCCACGCCGAAGCGATCCTGCAAAAGCTCGGCCTGCCGTACCGCGTCATGCTGCTGTGCACCGGCGACATGGGCTTTGGCGCGACCAAGACCTACGATCTGGAAGTGTGGCTGCCGGCGCAGGGCACCTACCGCGAGATCAGCTCGGTCTCCAACTGCGAAGCCTTCCAGGCGCGCCGGCTGCAGGCCCGATTCAAGAATGCGCAGGGCAAAAACGAGTTCGTCCACACCCTGAACGGCTCGGGGCTGGCCGTGGGCCGCACGCTGGTGGCGGTGCTGGAAAACTGCCAGCGCGCCGACGGCAGCGTGGAGATTCCGGCCGTCCTGCAGCCTTACATGGGTGGGATGACGACTCTTTCGGCGTCAGCGGCCTGAACACGCTTTCGGTCCTGCTAGAATCACGCCTTCGAGACATTGGAGAGGTGGCAGAGTGGCCGAATGTACCTGACTCGAAATCAGGCGTACCGCAAGGTACCGTGGGTTCGAATCCCACCCTCTCCGCCAGAAAAATGAAAAAAGCCTTTGAGAAATCAAAGGCTTTTTTCATTGGCGAGATGCAAACCATCCCGCCGTCCTGGTGCCGGACCTGTTCAGGCAGTGCTGCCGGTACCGGTCAGCACGCGCACCAGTGGTTTTCCTGCCAGCCAGGCCATCAGGCACTCGGCCACGCCCGCAGCAAAGCGCTGGAACACCGGTTCAGTGACAAAGCCCAGATGCGGCGTGAGCAATACGTTGGGTAGCCGGCGCAGCGGGGCGTCTGATGGCAGCGGCTCCACATCGAACACGTCCAACGCGGCAAAACCGGGCCGGCCCTGTTCGAGCGCGCTGACCAGTGCTGCGCCATCTATCAATGCCGAGCGCGAGGTGTTAACCAGCAGGCTGTCCGGGCGCATCAGGGCCAGCTGCTCCGCACCGAGCAGCTGGCGCGTGGCCGCAGTTGGCACCAGGTGCAGGCTGACAACCTTTGACGTGGCGAGCAGTTCTTCCAACGGCACAGCGAGGGCGCCGTGCGCGGCGGCACGCTCGGGCGTCATGCGCGGACTCCACGTCACGACCTTCATGCCGAGCGCCTGGCCCACGCGGGCCACACGCCCCCCAATTTCGCCCAGCCCGATCAGGCCGAGCGTTTCTCCGTTGAGCACGCCGGCCAGCGGCAGCACGGCATCGGGGCGCCAGCGGCCGCTGCGCAGCAGCGCCGTTTGGGACTCCAGCTGGCGCGTGGCGGCCAGGATCAAGGCCCAGGTCATCTCGCAGGTGCTGTCCTTGGACGGCCCCCATTCGGTATGGCTGACCGGAATCTGGCGCGCTGCCAGCGCGGCCAGGTCCAGCGTGGTGTTGCGCGTGCCGGTAAAGACCAGATAGCGCAGCCGGGGCAGCCGGGCCAGCAGCGCGGCGTCCAACGGCGTGCGGTCGCGCACCAGCACCACGGCATCCGCATCCTTCAGCGCCTCGACGAGCGCCTGGCCGGCCAGCGGCTGGTGGTGCAGCGTGATGTCGGCCAGCACCCGCAGGGCCACCCAGTCCACCAGCCGCTGCAGCGCCTGTTCGGCATCGCCCACGACGACGATGTTTGGCCGTGTGCCGGAAGTGCTCACGGTCGCATTCATGCCTGCGGCACCGCCAGCGCGGCCAGTGCGCGCAGGTCAGCGGCAGCGGCCAAATTCCAGCAGGCGCTGATCAGCGCGCGCGTCTGCGCCACGCCCAGCACAGGGTCCGATAGACCGTGGAACTTGGCTTCCAGGTTCCCATCGGTCATCGGGTTTTGCAGCGAGCCGATGGCATGCTCGACAAATACATGTACGCGCCGGCCATCGTTCAACACCGCCGTCACATCGGCACTGGCCTCGTCGATCGCGTCATGGATTGTCGCCACCACCTTGCGGCGCAGCGCCACCATGTCGGCGCGGTTCACCACCTCGTCCGAGAACTCGTCTTCGGCCGCGCGGCCGAAGGTCAGGCCCGCCGCGCAGCCGTGGTACACGCTGAACTTGGCCTGCAGGCCGTCGGCGGGTTCCTTTTTGCCAGTCAGTTCGAGCACCAGCGAATGCACTTTCAGCTCGATGCGCTCCACCTGCTCGGGCGTGACGCCCTGGCGGCCGAGCTGCACGCAGGCGTCAATGCTCGGGTGGATCACGATGCCGCAGGCAAAGGGCTTGTAGCTGTTGAAGGATATTTCAAAGCGTTTGCCCAGTTCATCGGTGATCTCAAGCCAGTCGTTCTTGGTCGAAACCGTCTGCATCATGCCGCGTGGCGCCTCCAGAGCTTTCGGGCTGGCGGTGTAGCCCTGGCTGGCCAGCAGGGCCGACATCAGGCCGGCGCGGGCGGCAGCGCCGGGGTGAAACGGCTTGGTCATGGTGCCGAACTGCTCGCGCATGCCGACCGGCTGCGAGGCCGCGATTCCCAGCGCCATGGCGGTCTGGGCAGCGTCAAGTTTCAAAAGCCGCGCACAGGCCGCAGCGGCGCCCAGCGTTCCGGTCGAGCCGGTGATGTGCCAGCCTCGGTCATAGTGGTCGGGGTACATCGCATTGCCAACGCGGCAGGCCACGTCGATGCCCAGCACCAGCGCATCGAGCAGTTCGCGGCCGCTGGCGCCCGTGTGCTCGGCCAGCGCCAGCAGCGCCGAGGCCACCGGCCCGGCCGGATGGATGATGGTCTTGAGGTGGGTGTCGTCAAAATCGAAGGTGTGCGAGGTGATGCCGTTGATCAGCGCGGCGCTGGCGATATCGACCTTTTCCGCGCGGCCGGGCAGGCTGGCCTGCGGCGCGGGCTGCAGCACCTGGATCGCTGCCAGCGCGGCATCGGCCGCCTCATGGCGCGCGGCGCCGACGGCGCAGCCCAGCCAGTTCATGAAGGTGCGGCGGGCTTCGTGGTCCACCGCTTCGCTCCAGCCGCCGGCCAGGAAGCCGGGATGGGTGGCGACAAATTCGGCCAGAATTTGCGTGACGGGTGGGGCGTTGTGGTCGGCGGCGACCTGGGTATTGCGGGCCATGGGGTGTTTTTCCTGAAAAACGGATGGAGTTGTTGAAAATAATTTGCTATTAAAGTAATAGCTGTCAGCGCAGGCCCTGCATGCGCAGGAGCCATTTTTTATATAAATTTAGCTGTCAAGCTCGATCTTGCGTTCCCGGGCCAGCTTGGTCCAGCGTGCAATGTCGGTCTTGATGAAGGCCGCGAACTCTTGAGGCGACATCACCAGGGGCTCGATCGCCTCAACCGCCAGCTTCTCGCGCAGGTCGGGCGCCTTGAGCACCGTGGCCAGGGTTTCGTTCAGCTGCTTGACGATGGGCGCGGGCATGCCGGCCGGCCCCACGACGCCGTACCACTGCTGCGCATCGAAGCCCTTGAAACCCGATTCGTCCAGCGTCGGCAGTTCCTTGAACTGGGGGTGGCGCGTGAGGCCGGTGACGGCGAGCGGGCGCACGCGGCCCGAGCGGATGTGCGGAATGGCGGCGGCCAGGCCCGGGAACATGGCCTGCGTCTGCCCGCCGATCAGGTCAGTGAACGCCGGCGCCACGCCGCGGTAGGGAATGTGCACCATGAAGGAGTCGATCTGCTGCTTGAACAGCTCCATCGTCAGGTGCGTCAGCGAGCCCTGGCCGGCCGAGCCGTAGCTGACGCGGCCCGGATTCTTCTTCACATAGTCCACGAACTCCTTGACCGTCTTGACCGGCAGGTCGGCATTGACCACCAGCACGTTCGGCGTCCCGCCGATCATGCCGATGGCGGTGAAGTCCTTGACGGCGTCGTAAGGCAGCTTGCGCGTAGCCGGGCTGGTGCCGTGCGTCGCCACATAGCCCTGCATCAGCGTGTAGCCATCGGGCGCGGCGCGCGCCGTGGTCTGGGCCGCGATCACGCCGCCCCCGCCGCCCTGGTTGTCCACGATGAAGGACTGCTTGAGCAGGGCACCCCAGCGCTCGGTCAGGGTGCGCCCGACCATGTCGCTGCCGCCGCCGGCCGACACCGGAACGATGTAGCGGATCGGCTTGCTTGGGTAGGCGGCCTGGGCAAAGGCCAGGCCGGGTGCGTAAATGAATGCGGGGGCTGCTTGCAGCAGGGAACGTCGTTTCATGGCTTGTCTCCAGAAGTTAAAGGGCAGGGTGGATGCGGTGCCCCTGCTGGCTCGGGCCAGTCTTTGGGGTTTTTCAGGGATTCATGCGGGTAGGGCAGGCTCTGCGCCCTGGTCGAGCAGGCGTTCATAGGCGCTCCCGACGTGGTGTGTCATCAAGGCTTCGCAGCGCAGCGCGTCGGCGTCTCGGATGGCTTGGACGATCTCCGTGTGCTCGTCGATCGAAACCGGTATGCCCAGATCCTGCGACAGGTTCCTCAGGCGCGACAGGTGCAGCTTTTGAACGATGCCGCGGTAGGTCTCGATCAACTGGCCGTTGCCCGCCGACTCGACAATCGTCCAGTGAAAACGCAGGTTCTCGCTGTAATAGCGCTGCACGTCGGGTTGGCTGGCCGCTTCGCGCATGGCGTCCACCAGCTGCTCCAGCCGTGCCAGCAGTGCCCCGCGCCGGACGTCGGGCAGGCTGGCGGCGCAACGCCCGGCAAAGCCGTCGAGCAATCCGCGCATCTGATAGAGGTCGCGGATTTCAGCGGCCTGCAGCTGGCGCACGAAAACGCCCGAGTGCTTGCGCGAGACGACCAGCCCCGAACTCTCCAGCTCGCGCAAGGCTTCGCGCACCGGAACGCGGGACACGTGCAGCCGGCTGGCCACATCCGGCTCGTTGATGCGCTGGCCTGGCGCCAGCACACCCTTGAGGATGAGCGCCAGCATGTCGTCGCGCACCAGCTTGGACAGCGAGGTGTCGCGTACGTCGCTTAGACGATCGGCAGAGGATTCGGTAAACCAGGGAAGCATGGGTGTTCTTTATTGAATACTTTATATCGTATACGAAATTTTCGATCGCTTCAATTCTAAAGGCCACGGCAGGGTATTGCCAAAAGCCGATGGTGGGTGTGGCGCGGGGTTGACCCGCTTGTAGGCGCGAACCCACGAACGGTTGCGCTTTATGCCGGCGCTTTTGCCGAGCCGGCATGGTTACCCTACAAAGGTCATCAACCGAACAAAGGATTAGTTTTATGAACTCCGATCAAGTCAAGGGCGCCGTCAAGGACGCTGCCGGCAAGGTTCAATCCAAGACAGGTGAAATCATCGGCAGCCCTGAGCAGCAGGCCAAGGGCATGGCCAAGCAGGCCGAAGGCAAAACCCAGAAAAAAGTAGGGGATGCCAAGGAAGTGCTCAAGGACAGCGTGGACAAAATCTGATCAGGTGCCAATAAGCTGAATGCAAGCGGCTGGTCACACCAACCGCTTTTTTTGCGTGTTCGATGCGTCAGGCAGCAGGCGCAGCGGACGTAAAAAATTTCAGTGCCGCCAGCAGTTGTTCCTGGGTGACGCCGGGCACGGCTTGCAGCTTGTTGTGCAGCGCGGCCAGTGCCGTTTCGCCTTCCTTTTGCAGCGCGGTAATGGCGGCTCCAGCTTCGCGCGGGGAATCAAAACCCTGGCTTTGCAGCAGCAAGGCCGCTTCGGCATCCAGCAGTTTGAAATAAAACCGGCCGTCCTTTTCGCGGTACTGCTTGAAGGCCGGCGCTGCGGCCTTTGCGGTCTTGGCCAAGGCGCTCTTGGCTGGCGCAGCTCCCAGGTTGCGCAGGCCCACCGCGCGCCGCAATTCGCCCATGAACGGCGTGGCAATGGCGCGTGCTTTTTCGGCGCCCGCCAGCAGCAGGGACTCGATCTGCTGCGGATCGTGGATGAGCGCCTCGTAGCGCTCGCGCATCGGTGCGACTTCCTGGTCGACGCGCTCGAACAGCATCTGCTTGGCCTCGCCCCAGCCGATGCCCTCGGCATACGCCTGGCGCAGCGCGGCAGTCTCGGCTTCGCTGGCAAAGGCCTGGTAGATCTGGAACAGCGCCGAGCCTTCGGTGTCCTTGGCTTCGCCCGGCGCGCGCGAATCGGTGACGATGCCGCTGATCAGCTTGCGCAGCTGCTCGCGCGGCGCAAAGAGCGGGATCGTGTTGTCGTAGCTCTTGCTCATCTTGCGCCCGTCGAGGCCGGGCAGCAAAGCGACAGACTCCTCGATCTGCGCCTCGGGCAGCACCAGGTGCTCGCCATAGAGGTGATTGAAGCGCTGGGCCATGTCGCGCGCCATCTCGATGTGCTGGATCTGGTCGCGCCCGACCGGCACCTTGTGCGCCTTGAACATCAAAATGTCGGCGCCCATCAGCACCGGGTACATGAAGAGGCCCGCCGTCACGTCGGCGTCCGGGTCGTTGCCGGCCGCTTCGTTCTTGTCCACCGACGCCTTGTAGGCATGGGCACGGTTCAGCAGGCCCTTGCCGGTCACGCAGGTCAGCAGCCAGGTGAGTTCTGGAATCTCGGGAATGTCGGACTGGCGGTAGAACACCACGCGCGCCGGGTCCAGCCCGGCGGCCAGCCAGCTGGCGGCGATTTCCAGCGTGGAGCGCTGGATGCGCGCCGGCTCGCCGCACTTGATCAGCGCGTGGTAGTCGGCCAGGAAGTAAAAGCTCTGCACGCCGGGCAAGCGGCTGGCCGCCACCGAGGGACGGATGGAGCCAACGAAGTTGCCCAGGTGCGGCGTGCCGGTGGTGGTGATGCCGGTCAGGAAACGCTGCGGCGAGGCACTGGCGGAAGAGTTCATGCGCAAAGGATGCCTAATCAAAAAAGGAGATGAAAAACTAGCCCAGCAAGGCTGCCAGAGGAGAAATCAGGAGGTTGATGAAGGCGTAGCCCAGGGTCATCAGCGGGCGCAGCCACAAGGCGCCGACCACGCCGGCAATCACCAGGCCCATCACGATGAAAAATCCCCAGGGTTCGATGCGCGCAACCGCCTGGCCCTGGCGCCAGGGCAGCAGCCCGACCAGAATGCGGCCGCCATCGAGCGGCGGCAGGGGAAACAGGTTGAAGGCCCACATCACCAGGTTGACCCGGATGCCGGCCTGCGCCATCTCGACGAAGAAGGGCTCCTGCACATTGAGAGCCACCAGGAGCACCAGCATCAGCGCCCAGGCGATGGCCTGGAAAAAGTTGGACGCCGGGCCGGCCAGCGCCACCCAGACCATGTCGCGCTTGGGGTTGCGCAGGGCGCCGAAATTCACCGGCACCGGCTTGGCGTAGCCGAACAAAAAAGCGCCCGAGGTGGCAAAGTACAGCAGCAGCGGCATGGCAATCGTGCCGATGGGGTCGATGTGCTTGAGCGGATTGAGCGTCATGCGGCCCTGCAGGTAGGCCGTGTTGTCGCCAAAATGCCGGGCCGCGTAACCATGGGCGGCTTCATGCACGGTGATCGCGAAGAGCACCGGCAGGGCATAAAGCGCAATGGTTTGAATCAGGTGGGCAGTGTCCATGCCGGGATTGTCTCAGACGCGCCAGGGCAGGCCGTTCAGGCCTTTACAGCCCGAGCGCGGCCAGTTCTCCCCGGCCCTGGCGGATCACGGCCGGCTCGCCGCCGTCGTCCATGGGCGTGAGGTCGATCACGGTGGTCGGCTGCTTGTGGCAGGCGCCGGCATCGATGATGGCGGCCAGCTCGCGCTCCAGCGGGCCGGTGATGTCGCCGGCATCGCTGATCGATTCGGTCTCGCCGCGCGGAATCAGGGTAGTGGCCAGCAAGGGGCCGCCATGGATTTCGAGCAGGGCCTGCAGCGTCTTGTGGTCGGGCACCCGCAGGCCGATGGTCTTGCGCGACGGGTGGCTGAGGCGGCGCGGCACTTCCTTGCTGGCTTCCAGGATGAAGGTGTAGGGCCCGGGCGTGGCCGCTTTCAGCAGGCGGTACTGTTTGTTGTCCACCCGGGCATAGTTGGCCAGTTCGCTCAAATCCCGGCACAGCAGCGTCAGGTGGTGCTTGCCGTCCACGCCGCGGATGCGGCGCAGGTTGTCCGAGGCCGCCTTGTCATCGAGCTGGCAGACCAGCGCATAGCTCGAATCGGTCGGCACGGCCGCGATGCCGCCGCGCTGGATGAGTTCGACCGCCTGGCCCAGCAGGCGCGCATGCGGGTTGAGCGGGTGGACTTCAAAAAGCTGCGCCATGGGAAAACCTTTCAGGATTCGACCGGTTTGATGAGGGTGCGATTCTCACGCACCGCCAGCCAGGCGCCGGTGGCGCCGCAGACCGCGATCAGGGCCATGCCTATCAGCGAGACGTGGTCGGGCACGTGCGAGAACGCCAGCCAGCCGCCCAGCATGGCAAAGCCGATCTGGGCATAGAGAAAAGGCGTCAGCGTCGAGACCGGCGCCCGGGCATAGGCCAGGATCATCATGAAGTGGCCGACCGTGCCCATCAGGCCCATCAGCCCCAGGCCGGCCCACAGGCTCCAGGAGTCCAGGTCGGTCCAGACGAAGGGCAGCGCCAGCGACGCGAGCAGCATGCCGATCCAGCCGGTGTAGAAATGCAGCGTGACCGGGTCTTCGGTGCGCGCCAGCCGGCTGGTCAGGATCTGGAACCAGGCGTGCGAGACCACCAGGCCCAGCGGCAGCAGCATGGCCAGGCTGAAGCGCTCGCCGCCCGGGCGGATGATGACCATCGTGCCGGCAAAGCCGCCGATGACCAGCAGCCAGCGCAGCCCCGAGACGCGCTCGCCCAGCGTGAGCGAGGCCAGGAGCGTCATGAACAGCGGCGTGATCATGACGATGGCGGTGAATTCGCCCACCGGCATGTGCTTCAGGCTGAAGAACGCCAGCATGCTGGTGGTGATCATGAGCACGCCGCGCAGGAACTGGAACTTTGGATGCTGCGTGGGCGGCAGCGACCAGCCGCGCTTGGGCAGCATGACCGCCGTGGTGGCAATCGCCTGGAACGCAAAGCGAAACCACAACGCCATGAGCACCGGAACGCTCAGCGTGATGAGCTTGGTGGTGGTGTCCAAAATGGCAAAGCAGCCCACGGCCGCCACCAGAAGTGCAATGCCCGCCAGTGTGTTCGGGTGCGTGTTGACCGCGCTGCTCATGCCTGGATGCGGTCTGCGAGCAACTCCCAGACCGGCGTCAGCTCGCCGGACAGGAAGGGCAGGGTTCCCAGGTCGGTGTGGCTTTCCTCGGGGCTGTGAAAGTCGCTGCCGCGCGAGGCGGCCAGGCCGAATTCCTTGGCGGTCTCGGCGTACTTGACGTATTCCTGCCGCGTGTGGCTGCCGGTGACGACCTCCACGCCGCGCCCGCCATGGGCCTTGAACTCGGTGAACAGCGCGTACTCGGCATTGGCCGAGAAGTTATAGCGGCCCGGATGGGCAATGACGGCGATGCCGTGCGCCTGGGTGATCCAGGTGACCGCGTCCTTGAGCGTGGCCCAGCGGTGCGGCACGTAGCCGGGCTTGCCTTCGGTGAGGTACTTGCGAAACACCTCGTTGGTTTCCTTGCAGACGCCGGACTCCACCAGAAAACGCGCAAAGTGGGTGCGCGAAATCAGCTCCGGGTTGCCGACGAACTTGAGCGCGCCCTCAAAGGCGTTTGCAATGCCCACCTTGGCCAGCGAGTCGGCCATTTCCATCGCGCGCTGCTCGCGGCCATTGCGGGTGTTGTGCAGGCCCAGCTTCAGGGCGGCATCGTCGGCGTCGAAGCCCAGGCCGACGATGTGCACGGTTTCGCCGGCAAAGGTCACGGAAATCTCGGTGCCGGTGAGATAGGGCAGGCCTTGCGCCTTGGCGGCGGCCGCCGCCCGGTGCTGGCCGCCGATTTCGTCATGGTCGGTCAGCGCCCAGAGTTCAACGCCATTGGCCTTGGCGCGCTCGGCCAGCGCTTCGGGGGTCAGGGTGCCGTCGGAAACCACCGAGTGGCAGTGCAGGTCGGCGTTCAGGATGTTTTGAGGAGTCACGTTTTCAATTTTAGGCTTTCCGACCTGCTGGCGCTGGAAGATGCCGCGATGCCCCTGACGGGCTCAGGCGCCATCGGGCGCCAGACCCAGCGCGCCGAGTTCAGGCGAAAGCCCGTGCCAAGGCACGTCAAAGCCCGGCGTGCCGCGCGGCGCTGGCGGCGCATCGGCGCGCAAGGCCCGGCGAACGCCGGCCAGCACGCTGTCGATGAGCGGCACGTCCAGATCGGATTGGAGGCTGGCGGCCATGCCCGCCAGCCCGGCCCCGCCCAGAATGATCGCCTGCGCGCCGAACCGGCGCGCCGCCTCGCGGCACGCCTGGCTAAGCAGGGCGCGCGCGGCCTGCGGGTCGGCCGCCAGCTGCGCGCCGGTGGGCGCGACGGTGTGGATGCCGGCGAGCATGGCGCCGTGGCCCAGCGCCTGCGCCAGGCGCTGGAGCATCGGCGCCCAGCGCGCGCCGCCGGTGACGATGGCAAAGCGGCCGTGGCGCGCCGCCTCGATGAACGCCGCCTCGGCCAGGCCGGTGACCGGCACCGGGCTGCTTTCGCGCAGTGCCAAGAGGCCGGGGTCGCCAAAGCAGCCGATCAGCACCGCGTCGGGCGCTTGCGGCGCGGCGCCGCCCGGCCCGACGGCCAGCGCGGCGGCCCAGGCGTCCAGCGTCGCATGGCCGGCCACGGCGTAGCTGGCTTCGTCCGAAATATAGGGCGCGCCGAAGCGGGCGGTGACGGTGCGCACCCGCGCCTGCGGGCCGGCAGCAGCCTGCGCATGGCTTTGCAGCAGGCGGCTGACCGACGCCGAGGTGTTGGGGTTGATGACCAGGAGCTGGCGCATGCTGTCTTTGCAGGCCGCCTTCGTTCGGGCCTGCAGGCTATTTTCAGCATCAAACAGGCCTGCAGCGCAGGCGCCGCCTGCACTGGCAGCTATCAATTCAGTAGCGAGGCTGAAAGGTTGCATGGCTGTCATGGTGGCTGGCGCGATGCCTTGCGCTTCAGGCCGGCATGGCAAACAGGGCGCACAGGTCGGGCGCCTCGTCCGCTGCGGCGGTGAACCGCAGCTGCGACTCCAGGCGGCTCAGGTGCCCGCGCATGCGCCGCCCGGCTTCTGGCGCATCGCGCAGGCCAACCGCATCCAGCAGCGCGCGGTGCTCGCGGCAGCCGCAGGCGGCGGTGGCCTTCTCGTCGCCGAGGCGCTCCTGGGGCGCGCTGTAGCGCATCAGGATGAGCGAGGTGCGCGACACCAGTTCACGCAGGATGCGGCCCAGCGTCCGGTGGCCTGCGCGCTCGGCGATGTGCAGGTGAAAGTCACCCGACAGCCGGATGGCGCGGCGCACGTCGCCGGCCAGGCGGGCGCTTTCTTCCTCGTCGATGCAGGCCTTGAGCCGGGCCATGTCGGCTTCGCTGGCGTGGGTGATGAACAGCGCCACCAGCGTCGGCTCGATCAGGCGGCGCGCCTCGAACACCTCGCGCGCTTCCTGCTCGGTCGGCTGCGTGATGGTGGCGCCGCGATGGGGCGTGAGCGTGACCACCTGCTCGCTGGCCAGGCGCACCAGCACCGGGCGGATGCGCGTGCGCGAGACGCCGAAGGCGCCGGCCAGCTTGTCTTCGACCAGCTTGGTGCCCGGCGGCAGGCGGTGGTCGAGGATGGCCGAAACCATGCGCTCGTAGATGTCGCCGTCGCTCAGCGGCAAGGCGGCGCCGCTGCTCATCGCGCGCCCTTCTTCTGCCGCCGGCCCAGCGTCCAGGCCAGGCCCATGGCCAGCGCCATCACCAGCATCGAGACCACGGTGGTCACCGTGCCCAGCGCGTAGATGGAGGGCGTGGTGACGGTGGACGTCAGGCCCTGCAACTCCAGCGGCAAGGTATTCACATCGCCAATGGCCTGCGAGGTGCGGGCAATCTCGTCCCAGCTCAGGGTAAAGCCGA
>Ga0302347_1002629_pt1 | contig 17645 bp, 11 predicted proteins | sample PhyWR1_FD_202178 | JGI IMG/M metagenome (GOLD analysis project Ga0302347, IMG submission 202178) | Leaf surface microbial communities from wheat plants in UC Gill Tract Community Farm, Albany, California, United States - DLSL W.R1 (v2)... | ecosystem: Host-associated > Plants > Phyllosphere >...
GCTGTTACAGCATCGGCAGAATTTTCGAGGAATGTGCGAGCCTGTCGTTCAGGCTTTTTTGCTGTGCGCGTTCAAGACGCAGCCACGTTCTGCTTTACTCAAGGCTCGCCTGCTGGCTGGCCGCCCGGATCACAGGGGAATGGCGTAATGGCAACGGTAGACCGCTGGCTTTTGCCAGATGGCATCGAAGAAGTACTTCCACCTGAAGCTGCCCGCATTGAAGTGGCGCGCCGTCAGGTGTTGGATCTGTTCCAGAGCTGGGGCTATGAGTTCGTCGTCACCCCGCATATCGAATACCTGGAGTCACTGCTGACAGGGGCTGGCCGGGATCTCGATTTGCGTACCTTCAAGGTCATTGACCCGCAAACGGGTCGCCAGATGGGTTTTCGTGCCGACATCACGCCGCAGGTGGCGCGCATCGATGCGCATACCCTGCGTCGTGAAGGCCCGAGCCGTCTGTGCTACGCCGGCAGCGTGCTGCATGCTCAACCGCGGGCACTGTCATCCTCGCGCAGCCCGATCCAGCTGGGCGCCGAGTTGTATGGCGATGCAAGCCCCAGCAGCGATGTTGAAGTCATCAGCCTGATGCTGGCGATGCTGCAACTGGCCGATGTGCCGGATGTGCACATGGACCTGGGGCATGTTGGTATTTACCGTGGTCTGGCCCGTGCGGCCAACCTGTCGGTTGAAGTGGAACAACAATTGTTCGACGCCCTGCAACGCAAGGCGATCGACGAAGTAACGGCCTTGACCCAAGGCTTGCCGGCCGATTTGGCGGGCATGCTGCAGGCCTTGGTTGGTTTGTGTGGCGGTCACGAAGTTCTGGCTGCTGCGCGCGAGCGTCTGGCCAAGGCTCCGGCTCAAGTGCTGGCAGCTCTGGACGACCTGGTGGCGATTGCCGAAGGGTTGTCTGTGCGTTTCCCGCAGTTGCCGTTGTACTTTGACCTGGGCGAGTTGCGTGGGTATCACTACCACACAGGTGTAGTGTTTGCGGTATTTGTACCGGGCGTTGGGGACTCCATCGCCCAAGGCGGTCGTTATGACGACATTGGTGCTGTTTTCGGGCGTGCCCGGCCGGCAACCGGCTTTTCGACCGATTTGAAAACCCTGGTGACCCTGGGGCGTGCGGAAGTCAAGTTGCCGTCTGGTGGTATCTGGATGCCAGACAGCACCGATGCGGCACTCTGGCAGCAGGTTTGCCAGCTTCGCAGTGAAGGCCAGCGTGTGGTTCAGGCGTTGCCTGGGCAACAGCAGGCTGGTGCCCTGGAGGCAGACTGCGACCGCCAATTGATTCAGCAGAATGGCCTGTGGCAAGTAGTGCCGCTGGTTTCTTGAGTTTTCCTGCCGGCGGCTGCCGGCACCAAGTTTGCGCGAATGAGGACAAGTGTTATGGGTAAGAATGTCGTAGTCCTGGGCACCCAATGGGGTGATGAGGGCAAAGGCAAGATCGTTGATCTGCTGACCGAACATGCTGCCGCTGTAGTGCGTTACCAAGGTGGCCACAACGCTGGCCACACGCTGGTAATCGACGGCGAAAAAACCGTATTGCACCTGATTCCGTCGGGCGTGTTGCGCGAAGGCGTGCAATGCCTGATCGGCAACGGTGTCGTGGTTGCTCCCGACGCCCTGCTGCGTGAAATCATCAAGCTGGAAGAGAAAGGCGTACCGGTGCGCGAGCGCCTGCGTATCAGCCCGTCCTGCCCGCTGATCCTGTCGTTCCACGTGGCGCTGGACCAGGCCCGTGAAAAAGCCCGTGGCGAGCTGAAGATCGGTACGACCGGTCGCGGTATCGGCCCGGCTTACGAAGACAAAGTTGCCCGTCGTGGCCTGCGTGTTGGCGACCTGCTGAACATGCCGCGCTTTGAAGCCAAACTGCGTGAACTGGTGGATTACCACAACTTCATGCTGGTTGGTTACTACAAAGAGCCGGCTATCGACTTCGACAAGACCCTGGCCGAGTGCAAGGAATACGCCGAGCTGCTCAAGCCGTTGATGCTGGACGTGACAGCCGAGCTGCACGACCTGCGTCGCGCTGGCAAGGACATCATGTTCGAAGGCGCCCAAGGTTCGTTGCTGGACATCGACCACGGTACCTACCCGTACGTGACCAGCTCCAACACCACCGCTGGCGGCGTTGCGACCGGTTCGGGCGTTGGCCCGATGTTCCTGGACTACATCCTGGGCATCACCAAGGCTTACACCACTCGCGTAGGTTCGGGCCCGTTCCCGACTGAGCTGTTCGACGACGTTGGCGCTCACCTGGCCAAGCAAGGTCACGAGTTCGGTGCTACCACCGGCCGTGCCCGTCGTTGCGGCTGGTTCGACGCCGTTATCCTGCGTCGCGCTATCGATGTGAACAGCATCTCGGGCATCTGCCTGACCAAGCTGGACGTACTCGACGGTCTGGAAACCATCAACATTTGCGTTGGCTACAAAGACGCAAACGGTGTTGATGTTGCACCGACCGACGCTGACAGCTACGTAGGCCTGCAGCCTGTGTACGAAGAAGTGCCGGGCTGGACTGAATCGACCGTGGGTGCCAAAACCCTGGAAGAGCTGCCAGCCAACGCTCGCGCTTACATTACGCGCGTAGAAGAGCTGATCGGCGCTCCGATCGACATCATTTCGACTGGCCCGGACCGCAACGAGACCATCGTTCTGCGTCACCCGTTCGCTTAAGTCGCTGTTGATGTAAAACAAAAGGCCCTTCGGGGCCTTTTGTCGTTTCTGCCTGTTGTGCGGCACGACCCTTGCTGTGAAAACCGTCAATAAGCGTGCTATCAAAATAATGGCACCTAAGTGGAGGGTTTTCCGTGTCTGCCGTTCTCTCACTGTTACAAAGCCGTCTGCTGCGGCCTGTATTCGTTACCCTAGGTATCGCTCTTTTGGTGCAGGTTTTGGTGGCTGTTGCACTGACACGGAGCACGGTGACGGCGTTGGAGTCTGATCTGGATGCGCGTCTGGGGGCAGACAGCCAAAAGCTCACCGCGGAACTGGAGCAGGCCGGGCGTGAAGTTAAAAGCAGCCTTGACGCGTTGTCTGCCAGCACCCGGCAGCGTTTGACCGCGGGCCTGGAGCCACGCTTAAAAGACGAGCAAATGCAGCTCAGGCAATCGCTGGAGAAGAACCTGCAGGACTCGGCAAACGACATGGCGCAACTGCTGGCAGCTGTAGCGCCGCGTGCCATATGGGATAGCGACGTGCCCACGCTGTCCGATTTCGCCCGACGCGCTCAACGTAATCCTAATGTGTTATTCGTGGTGTACGACGATGCCACGGGGCAGCATCTGACCCGCTATCTCAATCGTGATAACCCGATCAACCAGGCGCTTTTGGCCAAGGGCAATGGCGAGCGGGCGCTGGATAAAGTGCTCGATGCGGCCCGCCATGATCCGTCGGTGTACTACCTCGAAGCCTCTATCAACCCCAATGGCGTCGAGATCGGCAAAGTGCTGATGGGGGTTTCCACCGCCTCGGTTGAGCAGGACCTGGCGGCCCTCGACCAGCGCTTTTCGACGTTGATAGCCAATAGCGGGCAACTGGTCGGCGAAAGCTTGCAAGGTGCTGCCAGCGACAGTTCGGCAGCACTGGGCGCGCGTCTGGAGTCGGCGCAGGCAGCGGCGGCGCAGATGCAGGCCAATACCGCGCAGACCGTGCGCGAGGCGGCGGACACCTTGCGCTGGCGTATTGGCATGGGGTTGGCGATTGTCGGATTTGGTGTGTTGCTGTTACTGGCGGTGGTGCTGGGGCGGCGGGTGGTCAACAAGTTGCTGCTGCTGATTGCCGCGCTGGATGACCTGGCCGCAGGCGAAGGTGATTTGACCAAGCGTGTAGGCCTGAACAGCAAGGATGAAATCGGCGATATGGCGGCGGCGGTTAACCGCTTTGTCGACAAGCTGCAGCCCATCGTGCGTGAGGCGGGGGATGTGGCGCAGCGCACCGGGGTGGAGATCGGTGTGATGACCTTGCGCAATGCCGGGGCCGATGCTGCCGCGCAGTTACAGCGCGATGAAGTAGCTCAGAGCCTGCATGCACTGTCGACCATGGCAGATGCAGCCCAGTCGGAAAGCCAGGCGATGCAGGCGGCGCTCCGGCAGGTGGTTGATATTCGTCAGGCTACTGATGAAAACACTCGCACCTCGGCCAAGGTCGGGGGGCTGATCGAGGCGCTGGCCGGACAGGTGGGCGAGGGAGCCAAGGTGATCGAGCGTCTGGCGCAGCAAAGTGAGCAGATTGAAGTGGTGCTGACGGTGATTCACGGCATCGCCGAGCAAACCAATCTGCTGGCTTTGAACGCGGCCATTGAAGCCGCGAGGGCGGGGGAGACTGGGCGTGGTTTTGCTGTGGTAGCCGATGAAGTGCGGGCTCTGGCCAGCAAAACCCAAAGCTCTACCGGTGATATTCAGGCGCATATCGTGGCCTTGCAGCAGGGAGCCAGGGAAGCCGTGGCGGCCATTGGCCTGGCGGGGCGTCAGGCCGATGAGGGCCTGGCGGTGCTGCGCGGCAGCGTGCAGTTGCAAAAGACCATGCAGGTATCGGTCGAGCAGGTGCATAGCGCGATTGGTGATGCGACCAAAGCTGCCGAGCATCAGGCGCAAGGAGCGTATGCGGTGCGTGGGCGGGTGGAAGTGATCCATGCCCAGGCCGAGCGTGCGGCCGAGGCGGTGACCCAGACCACGGCCAGCGGCAAGGTGCTGGACGGGTTGGCGGCGCAGCTCAAGGCGAGTCTTGGGCAGTTCCGGGCGTAGAGAAGCGGGGCTGCCCCTGTGGGAGCGGGCTTGCTCGCGATGCGGGCAGCGCGGTGTATCTGCATGCCCCCGTCGATGCCATCGCGGGCAAGCCCGCTCCCACACGGGGTATGCTGGATCCGCTGTCAGCGGCTCAAATACATCCTGGTGGTGAGCAAGTACACCGGCAGCCCCGACACCAGAATCAACAACGCCGCATAAGGCGCCGCTGCCGCAAACTCGATATTCGAAGTATGCGACCACACTTGTGTTGCCAGGGTGTTCAGCCCGGTCGGACTCAGTAGCAAGGTGGCGGTCAATTCCTTCATCGCATCCAGAAACACCAGGGCAAAGGCCGCCCCCAGCGCGGGGAAGATAATCGGCAGGGTCACCCGGCAAAATGCCGTAAACGAAGTGGCGCCCAGGGTCCGTGCTGCTTCTTCCAGTTGCGGAGCCGCCTTGTTCAGCGCCGTGCGGATGGGTGCCTGTGCCAGTGGCAAAAACAGCAGCGCATAGGCAATCAGCAGCAATGCCGAAGTCTGGTACAGCGCCGGCACATAATGCAGGGCGAAGTAGACCAGCGCCAAGGCAATCACCAGCCCGGGCAGTGCATGTAACAGATATGGCAAACGCTCCGCCCAGATGGCCAGCGGGCCTTTGTAGCGCACCACCAGCAATCCGACCGGCACAGCCAGCACCAGGCACAGCGCCGCACCGCCCAGGGCCAGTGACAGCGACGAGAACAGAGCCTCGCCAATCTCGGCCAGCGGGAATGCTGCCGAGCTGCCCTTGATCAGCCAGTACGCCAGCATGCCCAGCGGGATGCCGCTGCCAATCACCGCCAGCGCCAGGCAATACAGTTGCCCCGGTAGCGACCACTTGCCCAGGTTCACTTGTTCCGCATGCCGTGCAGCGCCCTGGCCGATACGAATATGCCGGCCTTTGCCACGAACCTTAAGTTCCAGCCATAACAGGCTCAGGCACATCACCAGCAGCACCGCAGACAGCATCGCCGCATTGGCATTGCTGAACTCCAGCTCGAACTGCTGATAAATGGCTGTGGTAAAGGTCTGCAGGCCGATGATCGACAGCGCGCCGAATTCCACCAGCATATGCAGGGCAATCAGCAACGAGCCGGCCAGCAGCGAAGGCCAGAGCAGTGGCAGGGTGATCTTGAAAAACACCCCCCAGCGGTTCTGCCCCAGGGTTCGAGCCGACTCTTCAAGGGCTGGGTCGAGGTTGCGCAGGGTCGCCGCCACCGGCAGAAAGATCAGCGGGTACTTGGACAGACTCATCACCAGAATGGCACCGCCCAGGCCCTCGAAACTGGCGCTGAGCGATACCCAGGTAAAGCTGCTGACAAACGCCGGCACGGCAAATGGCAGGCACAGGACTACGCCCCACAGGCGCCGCCCCGCCAGGTTGCTGCGCTCCAGCAGCCAGGCCAGGCTCAGGCCGACCAGCGCGCAGGTCAGTGTGACGCCGACCATCAGCAGCAAGGTGTTGCGCATCAGGCCAAAGACATAAGGCCGCCACAACAGGTGCAGGGCTTCAGACCACCCGGCTTGCCAGGCCTTTGTGCCGACATACAACAGCGGCAACAGGCTCAGGCCCACCAGTAGCAGTACGGGCAACAACAGCCAGATCGACGGCTTTTTGCGGGTGGGCGTAAAGCGTGCAGGTTGAGCGGCTGACAGCATCAGAGCAGGCCTACATCACGTTCAAGGTCCAGCGCTTCTTCAGCGTTACCCAGGTCGGCAGGCGTCACTTTCGGTGGTTGCAGCTCTTCAAACGGTTTGAGGCCGCGTTCCGAGACCATGCCTTTGCGCATCGGGTATTCAGCGGTGGTGTTGGTGATAACGCGCTGACCTTCTTCACTGGCCATGTAAGCCAGCAGTTGCTGGGCTTCCTTGGGGTGTTTGCTGGCCTTGATCACGCCGGCGCTGGACACGGTGATCAAACCGCCCGCATCACCATCGGTGAAGTAGTGCAGTTTGGAGTCCAGCTGGCCTTTTTCGCGTTGCAGGGCAAACCAGTAGTAGTTGTTGACCAGTACTGCGGCGACTTCACCGTTTTCTACGGCTTTGAGTGCCACCATGTTGTTGGTGTAGGTCTTGCCGAACGCACGCAGACCGGTCAGCCATTCTTCGGCGGCATCGCGCCCGTGCAGCTTGATGATTGCTACGGCCTGTTCCTGGAAGGCACCGCTGGTGGGTACAAAGCCGATCTTGCCTTGCCATTGCGGGTCAGCGAAATCCAGAACCGACTTGGGCAACTGGTCTTCGCTGATCTTTTTCGGGTTGAAGGCGACAACGCGGGTACGCGCAGTCACGCCGATCCAGGTGCCATTGGCGGCCACGTACTCTTTGGGCAGCGCTTGCAGGGTGCTGTCATCGGCCTTGGCCAGAAAGCCCTGTTCGCCCAGGCTGTTCAGAGGCGGCGACTCTTCGGCGTAGAACACGTCCGCAGGCGAGCGATCGCCTTCTTCCATGATCTGGCTGGCCAGCTGGTTGCTGCTGCCTTTGCGCACATTGACGTGAATGCCGGTCTTGGCTTCAAAGGCGGCAGCGAGGTTGTCGCCGACCTCTTTGTGCTGGCCGTTGTACAGGGTCAGCGTCACAGGATCGGCAGCGTAGGCGGCGGGAGCAAGCAGGGTCAGGCCAAGTGTTGCGATGGACAAACTGCGCAGTAGAAATGTCGCAAGCTGGGTATTTCGGAGCATCATTCGCTGGTTTCCTCGCTTGGGTACTACAAAACTTGTAACAATAATAAACGATATCGTTTCTCAAGTGCGCTTGACCCAGCGTCCAATTGCACCAGTGCGACGAAATGTGATGCTGTCGGCCTGTTCTGCTTTTGTGGGAGCGGGCTTACCCGCGATGGGTATGCTGCCGTTTTACCGGTACACCGTGTTGCCTGCATCGCGAGCAAGCCCGCTCCCACAAAGTCAGGCGCTGCCTACAGTGTGTCGAGAAAGCTGCGCAAGGCCCGCAGTTCGTCCTTGTCCATGTTCAGCGCCTTGAGCCGGTCGCTGGTGCGTGGGAACAACGGGTCGTTGACCTGTTGCGCGTTGGGGCGCGGGCGGGGCATGCCCATGTTGTAGAACGCCAGCGTGCCTTCCATGTTCACAAACAGGCCGTTGTGCATCCACGGTGCGGTTTTCATCACCAGGCGCAATGACGGCGTACGAAATGCCCCCACGTCTTCTGGTTTGCGCGTTACTTCGTAGCGCCCGAGGTCTTCGTATTTACGCCCGTAGTAACTCAGGCCGACGTTATGAAACTGCTCGTCGCTCAGCGCCGGGCCGAAGTGGCAGTTCATGCAGCGTGCCTTGGTGCGAAACAGATGCAGGCCATAGAGCTGCTCATCGCTCATGCGTTGCGGGCGCCCGCGCAGCAGTTGCTCGAAGGCGGTGTTGCGCGTGGCGCTGACCAGCGTGCGCTGAAAGGTGGCCAGGGCCTGGGCGGTTTGCTGTGGGGTGATCGGGCCTGGCCCGAAAACTTGTGCAAACTCCTCCCGGTAAGCGCTATCGGTATTGAGCCGTTGCAGCAGTTGCGGGATATCAAAGGCCATTTCCACCGGGTCGACGATGGGGTGCATGGCTTGCTGTTCCAGAGTGCCACCGCGCCCGTCCCAGAACAGCGCCGGGCTGTAGCCGCTCATTACCAGGCTGGGGGCATTGCGTCGGCCGCTCTGGCGGTCATGCCCGAACGAGACGCGGCGGCCATCGGCAAAGGCCATATCGGCTTCATGGCACGAAGCGCAGGCGATTTGCCCGGAGCGCGAGAGCTTGGGGTCGTTGAACAGTTTTTTGCCCAACTCGGCCTTGGCTTCGCTGAACGGGTTATCCGGCGGTGCGGGGGCGTGGGCGGGCAGGGCGGCCATTTCCTGCCATTGCACATCGGCATCTACCTGGGGTGAAGGCCATTGGGCGACGGGCTGGCGGTATTGTTGGGCGATGCAGGTTTTATAGTCGGCGGCCTGTTCGTCGCAGGCGACTGCGTTCAGGGTCAGGGTGCCGAGGGTCAGGCCGAGGAACAGGGTCTTCAAAATTTATACCCCACTTCCAGCATGAACTGGCGGCCGACTTCATAGTTGAGTACGCCGTTGGTGTCGGTGGAGCTGACAATGGTCTTGTCCAGCAGGTTGCTGACGTCGAGATTGACGAAAACGGCCTGATCCTTGGCGGTGGGCATCTCCCAGGCCACACGGGTGTCCCATGTCAGTGCCCCGGAGAACGGAGTTTCTTCCCAGACATGGACACTGCTGCCTTCGTGCTCGACCTTTTTGTTGGTGGAGGCAATGCGCCGGTAGCCGTCGCGGTAACGCAGGAAGTTGGTCCAGGTCAGGTGCAGGGGCTCGACTTCGGTCACGGTGGTCAGGCGCGCGGTCCAGGGGCGGTTGTAGTTGCTGGCGGGCATGTCGGAATACTTCATGAACTTGCCGTCGTACTGGATCGTCGGGTCTTCTACGTAGATAGCGCCGATGCTGGCGCTGTAGCTGGACAGCCCGGTGTTGTTGATCTTGCTCCAGTCCATCGCAAACTGCGCAGTGGTGCGGGTGCTGCCCAGATTGAAGGGTTGCAAGGGGGTGATGCTCAGGGTGTAGATGTCGGCGTCGCTTTTGCCGCCGTTGTAGTAGGTGTAGTAGTTGGCAGCCAGGGTCGAGGTGTCTTCGGACGGTTCGCCGATTTGCGCGCCCCAGGCGCGGCTGATCTGGTCGCGCCCCTTACGGTTGACGTACTTGACGGCGAACTCGGTGTTCCACTGCACGTGGCTCAGGCCCAGGGTCAGTTCGTCGTCGTAAGGCACTTTGAGCTGGTTGAATTTGCTGTCATTGGCGATGTGCTTGCTCAGCTCCCAGTCAGACGTCTGCGTCTTGCGGGTGTATTCGGTGCTCATCGAGGCAATACCGTCGCGCAGGCGATAGGCGTAAAGGTTGCGTCCGTAGTAACGGTTGGCGCCGGCAGTGAGGCGGGTCTTGCCATCGCCAAACACGTCCAGCTCGGTGGCCAGGCGCGGGGCGAAGGTGATCTGATTCATATAGTTGTCGCCGTCCACCCGGATGCCGGGCCTGACGGTGAGGCGCTTGTAGTGCATTTCGTCTTGCAGATACAACGCCCATGAACGCGTGTCGAAGGCAATTTTGCCCTGGGTAACGGTCATCTTGTTCGCATACTGGCCAGGCCAGCCATTGATTGTTGGCGCCATTGAGCACAGCGGGTCATTGCCGGTGCATGACGTGGCCTTGTCCACCGCATAGCTGCTGTAGGGTGTGCCGCGCTCATAGCTGGCCGAGTTCTGCGACAGCTCCAGGCCAGTTTGCAGCGAATGATCCACACCCAGCCATTTGAAGCTGTTCCAGTCGGCCTTGAGTTTGTAGGCCAGGGTTTTTTGGGTTTCTTCGATATCGCCAAAACCGCCTTCGGTGGCGAATGCCGAGGTGCTCCAGTCACGGCTGGCCGAAGTTCGCCAGAGGATCATGTAGTCGCGGTCGGAATAGCGTGAGGTATTCAGCTCGCTCCAGCTCAGGTTCTGCTCAACCCGGGCCAGGGGCGCGTTCCACACCAGGCGCGTACTGATACTGTCGCCACCGGCATCCATATCGCGGCCGGACACCAGCGAGTTGGGGCCGTAGGTGCGGGCGGTTTCCGGCGCGTGGGTCAGGGTGGTATCGAGCTTCCAGTCTTCGTTGATCTGCCAGGTGGCCTTGAGGAAGTAGTTGTCGATGCGCCGCGATTGTTCTTCGGTCTCCATTGCCGTTTCGGTCTGGTTGGCCACGGAAAACAGGCGGGTCGGCATGGTGGATTCTTTACGCGAGAAGGTGCCCAGCAAGCCGAAGTTGTCGGTCAGGTGGCCTTCAAGGGTGGCGCGGGTGATGACTTTTTCGAAATCGGGCTGGTAGTTGTTGCCAAAGCCGGCCTTGAAATTTTCCAGGTCCGGGTCGTCTTTGTTCAGGTGATAGCGGGTCCACTCGGAGCGGGTCATTTGTACCGACACCTTGCCGTGCAGTTCCTTGCGGGGGTCGCGGGTATTGGCTTCGACTACACCGCCATTGAAGCCGCCAAATTCTACCGGCACGTTACTGTCGTAGACCTTGATGTTTTCCAGCAGGTCGGTGTCCAGCGCCAGGCCCTGGCTGCGCCCCGGTATCTCATCGAAGTCGTCGTTGCTGTTGCCCGGGTCCAGGTCGTTGTTCATGCTCATGCCGTCAACGATAAACAGGTTCTGCCAGGGCCGTGCGCCGTTGATGCTGATATCGGCGGGGGCGATTTCCCCCGGGTTTTTGCTGCTCAACTGGCTGTTGTCGAACTGCACGTTGGGGTTGGTGCGCAGCAGGCTGGTGATATCACCGTTGCCCGAGGGCAGGTCCTCGATCATCTGCCGGTCGATCACCTGTTCGCCCTGGAACACCGGCTCCATCGCCGTGATGGGGGTGCTTTTGATTTGCAGCACATCGCTTTGGGCGGGCGGCAGGATTGAGGCGCTGTCAGACGAGGTCACTTCCCATTGCATGCCCGTGCCGCGCAACAGGTGGGCCAGGGCTTTTTCGGGGCTGGTGCTGGCATCGACTGGCGAGCTGGTCAGGCCGTTGAGCACGGTGCTTTCCGCGCTGACCTGCCAGCCTGACTGCTGGGAAAACGCAATCAGGGCGCTGGCCAAAGGCTGGGCCGGGATCTGGAAGTGCAGTTGTTGACGGCTGATTGGCGTGTCGGCTGCCGGGCTGGCAGCGATGGCCAGTGCGGGCAGGCCGAGCAACAGGGCCAGGGACAACGATCGATAGCGAGCAACACTGACACAACGCAAACGCGAAGAAGGCATGAGGTGACCTACGAAATGAAACGCCATAGTCACTAATGCGAATCTTTATCAGTGACGTTCGTAGGTAAAGACTCCCGGGCCTTCAGGATTTCCAGAAATAAGTGAAAATAGTTTCGTTAGCGCAAGCCCGCGCCCGCAGGGAGGCTCAGGGCTTGGTCGAGACGATCAGGGTGTAGGGCACGCTGTCCTGCAGGCGTCCGCCCAATGGGGCAATGGCGGTTTGCAGTGCGCGTTTGGGGTCGCGCAGGTTCAGGGCTGCGGTGATGCGTCGTTGCCCCAGCGCCTTGTCCGTCAGCAGAATCAGGCCCGGCTGATAGCGGCGCAACTGTGTGATCACGTCATCGATCGATTGATCGACCGCCACCAGCTGCCAGCGACGCCAGGGCGCGATTTGCTCCTGGGGCAATTGCACGATGCGCGTGCGCTGGCCGTTTGCAGTGAAGTGCAGTTGGTCGCCATGGCCCAGCAGGTGCGTGGCCGAAACCGATGCTTGCGGCGTTTGTACCGCAACCGTGCCGCTCTCGACGCTGACGTCGACGCCGTTGTCGTCCAGGTTGACCGCAAACGCGGTGCCGGTCACCCGAACCCGCACGTCACCGGCGTTGACGTAGAAGGCGCGGTTGGCATCGTGGGTCACCGAGAAAAAGGCCTGGCCACGCAATAGCGTGACTTCTCGCTGGTCGGGGTTGAACTGCACATCGGCAAGCGTATTGCTGTCGAGAAGCATCTGGCTGCCATCGCTGAGCGCCACGGTGCGGTGTTCGCCGGTGGGGCTGCGGTGGTCGCCTTGCATCGCCTGCCAGTCGGGGCCCCACATCAGCAGGGCGCTGGCGGCCATGGCGGCGCCGACCAGTGCGCGTTTGCGCCGGCTCAGGCGCTGGGGTGGGCGTGCCATCGGCGGGGCCGGTGCTGTTGTCGCCGGCAGGGTGAGCGCCTCGCCGCTCAGGCTCCAGACCTTGAGCGCCTTGCGATAAGCTGCGTCGTGCTCAGGGGCGCTGGCGCGCCAGTGGTTCAGGCGTTCGGTCAGTTCGGAGTCTTGAGGGTTCTCCTGGATCAGCAGCAGCCAGTCCAGTGCGGTTTCCCAGATCGGGTTCGGGGGCGGTTTTTCAGTCATCACTCAGTTGTTCCGCGCAGTAGGTCAGGGCGTCGCGGACCAATTGGTGGGCCAGGCTCACGGATATGCCAAGTTGCGTGCCGATTTGCTGAAACGTCAGGCCTTGCAGGCGATGCAATACGAATGCCTGGCGCGTGCGCTCCGGCAGGCGGGACAAAGCATGTTGCAATTTGCGCAATTCGTCCACATGCAAGGCTTGCTGCTCGGGCGAAGGCGCGTTGGAAATGTGTTCGTCCAATGATTCGCTATGGGTGGTGTGGCGGTTTTCCAGGGTTGCCCGGCGATTGAGGTCAAAGGCCAGGTTGCGCACGATACGGTAAAGATAGCCCACCGGTTGTGTCAGCGGGGCGAGGTTGTCCGCGCCCTGGCTGAAGCGCAGCCAGGCGTCTTGAACCACATCTTCTGCCTTGGCCCGGCAGCCCACGATGGGGGCGGCATAGTCGACCAGGGCGATACGATGCGTCAGGTAAAGCTGGAGCCTGTCATTGGTGTCGGGCACGGGTATCCAGGAGGATGAGGCAGGGATCTGAAGTTGGCCGGATATTAATGCGGATGAGATAGATTATCAAATACGACCTTTAGGCCGCAGATAAAAGGTATCGAAGAGGGCAGGAAGGAATCCCGGAAACTAAAAAGCCCGCTTTCGCGGGCTTTTTGAGTGGTTACACAGGGTGAACCTGTAAACCTGAATTGGTGCCCAGAAGAAGACTCGAACTTCCACGACCTTGCGGTCACCAGCACCTGAAGCTGGCGTGTCTACCAATTTCACCATCTGGGCAGTATCAGCAACGTTGCCGCTGTTGATGTGGCGCATAATACGGACAGCTTTTCGATCTGTAAACCCCTGTTTTAATTTTATTAAATCAGGGGCTTAGCGGACCCGGAATGCAAAAACCCGCTTTCGCGGGTTTTTGTGTGAGGCTGAAGAGTGTACTACTCTGCAATCTCGAATTGGTGCCCAGAAGAAGACTCGAACTTCCACGACCTTGCGATCACCAGCACCTGAAGCTGGCGTGTCTACCAATTTCACCATCTGGGCAGTATCTTCAACGCTGTTGCCGTTGTTGATGGCGCGCATCTTACGGACGAACCTTTGACCTGTAAAGCGTTGTGTTTAAAAATAGTGAAAATATTTCGCGAACGGTTGGTCGACAGCAGCAAAGCGCGTTAGAAAGGACTATTAAGGCCCAGTGAGTGCCTGAAATTTCCCGTTTCAATACGCGTATGCCAAACTAACCCGCATATAGACAAGGTGAAAACTATCTAATGGCCGATTGGCAGACCCTCGATCCCGAGGCCGCACGTGAAGCGGAAAAATACGAAAACCCTATCCCTAGCCGCGAACTGATCCTTCAGCACCTGGCCGAGCGTGGCTCGCCTGCTGCTCGTGAACAGTTGGTGGAAGAGTTCGGTCTGACCACAGAAGACCAAATCGAGGCCTTGCGCCGTCGCCTGCGTGCGATGGAGCGCGATGCCCAACTGATTTACACCCGCCGTGGCACTTACGCGCCGGTGGACAAGCTCGACCTGATTCTCGGCCGTATCAGTGGCCACCGCGATGGCTTCGGCTTCCTGGTTCCGGACGACGGCAGCGACGACCTGTTCATGAGCCCTGCGCAAATGCGCCTGGTGTTCGATGGCGACCGTGCGCTGGCCCGTGTTTCGGGGCTGGACCGTCGTGGTCGTCGTGAAGGCGTGATCGTCGAAGTGGTTTCCCGTGCTCACGAAACCATCGTGGGTCGCTACTTTGAAGAAGGTGGTATTGGCTTCGTAGTGGCCGACAACCCGAAGATCCAGCAAGAAGTGCTGGTAACCCCGGGTCGCAACGCTGGCGCAAAAATCGGTCAGTTCGTCGAAGTGAAGATTACTCACTGGCCTACGCCGCGTTTCCAGCCGCAAGGCGATGTACTGGAGGTTGTAGGCAACTACATGGCTCCGGGCATGGAAATCGATATTGCCCTGCGTACTTACGACATTCCTCACGTATGGCCGGAAGCTGTGCTTAAGGAAGCAAGCCGTCTGAAGCCGGAAGTCGAAGAGAAAGACAAAGAGAAGCGCATCGACCTGCGTCATCTGCCGTTCGTCACCATTGACGGCGAAGATGCTCGCGACTTCGATGACGCCGTATTCTGCGAAGCCAAGCCTGGCAAGCTGCGCCTGTTCTCCGGCGGCTGGAAGTTGTACGTGGCAATTGCCGACGTCTCCAGCTACGTGAAAATCGGTTCGGCCCTGGATGCCGAAGCCCAGGTTCGCGGCAACTCGGTGTACTTCCCTGAGCGCGTGATCCCGATGCTGCCTGAGCAGCTGTCCAACGGCCTGTGCTCGCTGAACCCGAAAGTCGACCGTTTGGCCATGGTTTGCGAGATGACCATCTCCAAAACCGGCGAAATGACCGACTATCAGTTCTACGAAGCGGTGATCCATTCCCAGGCACGTCTGACCTACAACAAGGTCAGCACTATTCTGGAGCAGCCGAAAACCAGCGAAGCCAAGCAATTGCGCAGCGAATACGCTGATGTGGTTCCGCACCTCAAGCAGTTGTACTCGTTGTACAAGGTGTTGCTGGCAGCTCGTCATACCCGTGGCGCGATTGATTTTGAAACCCAGGAAACCCGGATCATCTTCGGTTCCGATCGCAAAATTGCCGATATTCGCCCGACCACCCGTAACGATGCGCACAAGCTGATTGAAGAGTGCATGCTGGCGGCCAACGTGGCCACCGCCGAGTTCCTCAAGAAGCACGAGATTCCTGCGCTGTATCGTGTCCACGATGGTCCGCCGCCGGAGCGTCTGGAAAAACTGCGTGCGTTCCTCGGTGAGCTGGGCCTGAGCCTGCACAAAGGTAAAGATGGTCCGTCGCCGAAGGATTACCAGGCATTGCTGGCCAGCATCAAGGACCGTCCGGATTTCCACCTGATCCAGACCGTAATGCTGCGTTCGTTGAGCCAGGCGGTATACAGCTCCGATAACCAGGGCCACTTCGGCCTGAATTATGAAGCCTATACCCACTTCACCTCGCCGATTCGTCGCTACCCTGACCTGTTGACCCACCGTGCGATCCGCAGCGTGATCCATTCCAAGATGGATACCCCGCACGTTCGCCGTGCTGGTGCGATGACCATTCCGAAAGCGCGCATCTATCCGTACGACGAAGCGATCCTGGAGCAGCTCGGCGAGCAGTGCTCCATGAGCGAGCGCCGTGCCGACGAGGCCACCCGCGATGTGACCAACTGGCTCAAGTGCGAGTTCATGAAGGATCGCGTAGGCGAGTCGTTCCCTGGCGTGGTAACGGCAGTGACCGGTTTTGGCCTGTTCGTGGAACTGACCGATATCTATGTTGAAGGTCTGGTTCACGTAACTGCCTTGCCGGGCGACTACTACCACTTCGATCCTGTGCATCACCGCCTGGCGGGCGAGCGCACCGGTCGCAGCTTCCGCTTGGGTGATACCGTTGAAGTGCGGGTCATGCGCGTCGATCTCGACGAGCGCAAGATCGACTTCGAAATGGCGGAAAAAACCCTCAGTGCGCCGATTGGTCGTAAAAATCGTACTGCTGATGCGCCTAAAACCAGGAATGCAGGCAAGGCCGGTACCAAGCCGACTGAAAAGCCGGTTGAGCCAGCCCCGGCTGCACGTCGCAGTGCGCCGGCCAAGCCCGCTAAAAAATCCTCGGATGATGCTTATCGCCCAAGCGATGCTGCGGCAAAAAACGCCGAGCTGCGCAAAAGCCGTGAACTGAAACAGGCGCTGCTGGCCGAATCGAAAAGCGGCGGTCGGACATCGGAGCCGGGAAAGTCGGGTAGGGGGGCGCCTGCAAAAGATGCGGGCAAGCCTTCCAAGCCGAGCAAACATCGTAAAGGCCCGCCAAAATCGGGCACCGCTCCAGCCGCCAAAAGCGGCGGGGCGCGCAAACCTAAGGCCAAGTCATGAGTCTGGAAAAAATCTATGGCGTGCATGCCGTAGAAGCATTGCTGCGTCACCATCCCAAGCGCGTCAAGCAGGTATGGCTGGCAGAAGGTCGCAGTGATCCGCGTGTACAAACGCTGATCGAGCTGGCCAACGAAAACCGTGTGGCTGTCGGCCAGGCCGAGCGTCGTGAAATGGACGTCTGGGTCGAAGGCGTGCACCAGGGTGTGGTGGCGGACGTGAGTCCGAGCCAGGTCTGGGGCGAAGCCATGCTCGACGAGCTGCTCGATCGCACTGAAGGTGCCCCGTTGTTGCTGGTACTGGACGGCGTGACCGATCCCCACAACCTGGGTGCTTGCCTGCGCTCGGCGGATGCTGCCGGTGCGCTGGCTGTTATCGTGCCCAAGGACAAATCTGCAACGCTGACGCCGACGGTACGAAAAGTAGCCTGCGGTGCAGCGGAAGTTATTCCGTTGGTTGCCGTGACCAACCTGGCGCGTACCCTGGAGAAGCTCCAGCAGCGCGGCTTGTGGGTTGTCGGTACGGCCGGTGAGGCTGAAGTCAGTATCTATGACCAGGACCTGACCGGCCCGACCATCCTGATCATGGGGGCAGAAGGCAAGGGCATGCGTCGCCTGACCCGTGAGCACTGTGATTACCTGGTCAAGCTGCCGATGGCCGGCAGCGTCAGCAGCCTGAACGTTTCGGTGGCGACAGGTGTTTGCCTGTTCGAAGCCCAGCGTCAGCGCGGCGCCAAGGCCAAGACTTCTTCGAAGAAGAAGTAAGCTGGCTGGCTGTTAAATGTGGGAGCGGGCTTGCTCGCGATGCGTATCACGCGGTGTCTCTGGATGACCGCAGCGATGCCATCGCGAGCCAGCCCGCTCCCACATTGGTTTGTGGCGTATACAAGTAAAGATTGTTCAAATAATCACCAATTGCCTTGCGCCTCTGTTGTCCCTTCTCTACAATTGCGCCCCTTGCCGTCATGGCGGGCGCATATGTGCCTCTCTAGGCAAGACACACAAGTGTCATTCACTCCTTGTCTGACCGCTTTTTAGTTAGCGGCAGGCTACAACC
>Ga0302347_1002630_pt1 | contig 17640 bp, 12 predicted proteins | sample PhyWR1_FD_202178 | JGI IMG/M metagenome (GOLD analysis project Ga0302347, IMG submission 202178) | Leaf surface microbial communities from wheat plants in UC Gill Tract Community Farm, Albany, California, United States - DLSL W.R1 (v2)... | ecosystem: Host-associated > Plants > Phyllosphere >...
GACCCTGGATCTGGCCAGCGCCCTTGAAGCCAAAGGCTACAAAGCTGCTGCGCTGAACGGTGACATTGCCCAGAACCAGCGTGAGCGCGTAATCGACTCCCTCAAGGATGGCCGTCTGGACATCGTTGTGGCGACCGACGTAGCGGCACGTGGTCTCGATGTTCCACGTATCACTCACGTGTTCAACGTTGACATGCCTTACGATCCAGAGTCCTACGTTCACCGTATCGGCCGTACTGGCCGTGCCGGTCGCGAAGGTCGCGCACTGCTGCTGGTGACTCCGCGTGAGCGCCGCATGCTGCAAGTGATCGAGCGTGTAACCGGTCAGAAAGTTGCGGAAGTCCGTCTGCCGGATGCCCAGGCTGTTCTTGATGCCCGCATCAAGAAGTTGACCAACAGCCTGACGCCGCTGGTCGCTGACGCTGAATCGACTCACGGTGATCTGCTGGATCGCCTGATTGCCGATATCGGTTGCAGCCCGCGTGCCCTGGCCGCTGCTCTGCTGCGCAAGGCAACCAACGGTCAGGCCCTGACCCTGGCAGCCATCGAGCGTGACCGCCCACTGGTGCCGAACAGCGCACCGCGTGAGCGTTCCGAGCGTTCGGGTGACCGTCCGGATCGTGGTGATCGTGAGCGTCGTGCTCCGGTTCCATTGGCCGAAGGCCGTGCTCGTTGCCGTACCGCGCTGGGTGCGCGTGACGGTATCGCTGCCAAGAACCTGCTGGGCGCTATCCTCAACGAGGGTGGCCTGGCTCGTGAAGCGATCGGTCGCATCCAGGTGCGTGACAGCTTCAGCCTGGTAGAACTGCCGGAAGCCGGTCTGGAAGGTTTGCTGGCCAAACTGAAAGACACCCGCGTTGCTGGCAAGCAGTTGAAACTGCGTCGCTACCGCGAAGATTGATCACTCTTGCAGTGATTGATCGCTAAAAAAATCCCCGCCTGGTGCGGGGATTTTTTTTGTCCGTGATTTTTACTGGCTGGCCTTTGTGGGAGCGGGGCGCTAGCCAAACCGGTAGATATCCATCCCCAGCGCCCCCATCGTCCAGCCCTGGTGGGCAATGCTGAACTGGCCGCCCGCGGCACGGGCAAAATACAATGGCAGCAGGTGCTCGTCGCTGGGGTGGTTTTTAGCGGCGAAAGGCGCCTGTGTGCGGTAGGCATGCAGCGCTGCTTCGTCATCAGCCGCCAGTTTGTCGATCATCCAGTCACGGAAAGCCTTGGCCCAGGGTTCAATGCTCTCAGGGCCGGCGTGCCAGTCCAGTTCGCGCAGGTTGTGGGTGATGCTGCCCGAGCCGATGATCAGCACGCCCTCGCTGCGCAAGGCGGCCAGTGCATACCCGACTCTGGTCTGACCGGCCGGGCCCAATTGACTGGGCAGCGAGACCTGCACCACCGGGATATCTGCGTGCGGGTACATTAATGACAATGGCACCCAGGCGCCGTGGTCAAAAGGGCGTCTGGCGTCCAGCCGGGCCGGCAAGCCGTTATCTGCCAGCAGCGCGGCGATACGCGTGGCCAGCGCCGGGTCGCCGGGGGCGGGGTATTGCACGGCAAACAGTGCGGGCGGGAAGCCGCCAAAGTCATGCCAGGTTTCCGGTGAAGGGTGACTGGCGACCCTCAGGTCGGGGCTTTCCCAGTGCGCAGACACTAGCACTATGGCTTTTGGTCGCGGCAGTTCGGCCGCCAGACGTTTGAGTGCCGGGCCACTGGCGCCCGGTTCCAGTGCTAGCATTGGGGAGCCGTGGGAGATAAACAGGCTGGGGAGCATGAAAGATGTCCTCAAAGTTAAGATGCGTCATCTTCATCCCGATCATTGATCTAAATCCAATATAAGTTTTAGTACTTATCTATCGAATTTAAAGGTGAATCATGCAGCCTGAATTTTGGCACGACCGCTGGGATCGCAATCAGATCGGCTTTCACCTGCAGCAGGTCAACCCTTACCTGCAACGCTTGTGGCCTGCGCTGGGCCTGGCGCAGGGCAGCCGTGTACTGGTGCCCTTGTGCGGTAAAAGCCTGGATATGAGCTGGCTGGCGGCCAATGGTTTCGAAGTGTTGGGGGTGGAGCTGACGCAGACGGCCGTGGAGCAGTTTTTCAGCGAACAGCAGGTCGAGCCGCAGATTCGCCAGCAAGGTGCCTTCAAGGTGTACGAGGCGGGCCCTGTGACGATCCTTTGCGGTGATGTGTTTGCCCTGACTGAGGCCGACGTTGCCGCCTGTGTGGGCCTGTATGACCGGGCTGCAACCATCGCATTCCCTCCCGAGATGCGTGCAGCCTATGCTCGGCACCTGAACCGGATTCTGCCGTCGGGCTGCCAGGGGTTGCTGATTACCCTCGATTACGATCAGTCGCAAATGAACGGCCCGCCGTTCTCGGTACCGGATGCCGAGGTGCAGAGCCTGCTGGCACCTGCCTGGGCATTGGAAATCATCGAGCAACCTGATGTGCTCGATCAGGAATGGAAGTTCCTCAAGGGCGGTGTGACACGGCTGGTGGAACGGGTGTATCGCCTGAACAAAACCGCCTGAGCCAAAATCCGGACACAAAAAAGGGCGACCGCAGTCGCCCTTTTTTGTGTTTGCCGTGGGGTTAGCCGCGGCGACGCAGTGCGTCGATACGTTCTTCCAGTGGCGGGTGGCTCATGAACATCCGCGCCAGGCCCTGCTTGAGACCGCCGTTGATGCCAAAAGCCGCCATGGTGTCCGGCATGTGCACCGGCAGACCTTGCTCAGAGCGCAAGCGCTGCAGGGCGCTGATCATGGCCGAGGTGCCGGCAAGCTGTGCACCGGCTTCGTCAGCCCGGAACTCACGTTTGCGCGAGAACCACATCACAATGGCGCTGGCCAGGAAACCCAGGACCAGTTCGGCGAAGATGGTCGCAACGTAGTAGGCAATGCCGCGGCCCTCGTCGTTCTTGAACACCACCTTGTCGACAAAGTTGCCGATAATGCGGGCGAAGAACATGACAAAGGTGTTCACCACGCCCTGCACCAGTGCCAGGGTGACCATGTCGCCGTTGGCAACGTGGCCGATTTCGTGGGCCAGTACCGCTTTTACTTCGTCAGGTGAAAAACGCTCCAGCAAACCCTGGCTGACTGCGACCAGGGCATCGTTCTTGTTCCAGCCCGTGGCAAAGGCATTCGCCTCATAGGCAGGGAAAATCCCCACTTCAGGCATTTTGATCCCGGCTTCACGGGACAGTTGTTCAACGGTTTGCATCAACCATTGTTCATGACGAGTACGAGGTTGTGTAATCACCTGGGTGCTGGTGCTCATTTTCGCCATCCATTTGGAGATGAATAGCGAGAACAAAGACCCTGCAAAACCAAAGACCGCACAGAACACCAACAGCTGACTGAGGTTCAGATCAACCCCGTTGGCCGCCATGAACCCGTCAAAGCCGAACAGGCTCAGGGTGATGCTGGCAATCAGCACGACCGCCAGGTTAGTGGCCAAAAACAGCAGAATGCGCATCATGGTTGTATGAATCTCCTCGTCTTAAGGGTGTTGCCGTATGCGGGGTATATAAGGTGCTGCCACAGGCTATTCAACCGGGTGACTATTTCAAACTGTGTCCTGCAGCCTGATTTTAGAGGTTTGCCCGGAAATTCCTAATATGAAGGAACGTTTTTTTTGGCCAAAAGTTCAAATAAACGCCAATAAATAAAGGGCTTAATGGTTTTTATAAGGCTTTTTAAGAGGGGGAGGGGCTGGAAAGACGCAAAATGAAGAATGTTTTATCAGACACATGTTGTGCGACTTTTGATTGGTCGCACAACATGCTCGGAAACTACTGACGGTAGGTCTTTAGGAAGTTGCCGATCCTGCCGATGGCCATGTCCAGCTCGTCGACGCGGGGCAAGGTCACAACGCGGAAGTGATCCGGCCACGGCCAGTTAAAGGCGGTGCCTTGAACCACCAGCAGTTTTTCCGAGAGCAACAGGTCCAGTACGAATTTTTCGTCGTTGAGGATCGGGCACACTTTCGGGTCGATACGGGGGAACGCATACAAGGCTCCCATCGGCTTCACGCAGCTGACGCCGGGGATATCGTTGAGCAGCTCCCAGGTACGGTTGCGCTGCTCCAGCAAGCGGCCGTTGGGCAGTACCAGATCGTTGATGCTCTGGTAGCCGCCCAGTGCGGTCTGGATGGCGTGCTGGCTGGGCACGTTGGCGCACAGGCGCATATTGGCCAGCATATCGATGCCTTCGATATAGCTCTGGGCATTTTGCTTGGGCCCGGAGATGGCGATCCAGCCAGAACGGAAACCCGCGACCCGGTACGATTTGGACAGACCGTTGAAGGTCAGGCACAGCACGTCGGGGGCCAGCGAGGCGGTGCAGATATGCACGGCGTCGTCGTAGAGGATTTTGTCGTAGATCTCGTCCGAGAACACCACCAGGTTGTGCTGGCGGGCAATTTCGAGCATGCCCAGCAGGACTTCTTTGGAGTACACCGCACCCGTCGGGTTGTTCGGGTTGATGATGACCATGGCTTTGGTGTTTGGAGTGATCCTGGCCTTGATATCCTCAAGATCAGGCCACCAGTTGGCTTGCTCGTCGCACAGGTAGTGCACCGGATGGCCACCGGCCAGTGTCACGGCAGCGGTCCACAGCGGGTAGTCCGGTGCTGGTACCAGCACTTCGTCGCCATTGTTGAGCAGCGCTTGCAGCGACATCACAATCAGTTCGGACACGCCGTTGCCCAGGTAGATGTCTTCGATGCCGACACCTTCCACCTGTTTTTGCTGGTAGTACTGCATGACTGCCTTGCGGGCGCTGAACAGGCCTTTGGAGTCGCTGTAACCCTGGGCTGTGGGCAGGTTGCGGATCACGTCCTGGAGGATTTCGTCCGGCGCTTCAAAACCAAAAGGTGCCGGGTTGCCGATGTTCAGCTTGAGGATGCGATGGCCTTCCTCCTCCAGTCGTTTGGCGTGCTTGAGCACCGGGCCGCGAATGTCATAACAGACGTTGGCGAGCTTGTTTGATTTGCTGACCTGCATGGCGATGTGATCCCGAAAATGAACGATCCAGGCGATGTGATGACCACTGCACTGGGAAATTCTGTGTTTGCACACAGTGGCTAACACCGCTTTGCTTCAATAATCCGTTTGAATGCAGCTAGGGCGGGTGCCAGACTGGTGATTAACGAGGCGCAATCATACGTGCCACCTGACCACTGGAAAAGCCACTGGTCGGGGTTTTTCAGTTGCAGAGGCAGAACCATGGAAAAGTTGAACAAAACCCTGGATGAATGGAAGGCCATGCTCGACCCCGAGCAATATAACGTGTGCCGCCTCAAAGGCACCGAGCGACCGTTTTCGGGGAAATACAACGCCACCAAAACTGACGGCGTCTATCACTGTATCTGCTGCAACGCGCCGCTGTTCGACTCCAGCGCCAAGTTTGACTCCGGCTGCGGCTGGCCGAGCTTTTACCAGCCCATTGGTGACAGTGCGATGGTCGAGATCCGTGACGTGAGTCATGGCATGGTGCGTACCGAAGTGGTCTGCGCCACATGTGATGCGCATCTGGGCCACGTTTTCCCCGACGGTCCGCCACCGACCGGGCTGCGTTACTGCATCAACTCGGTGTGCCTGGACCTGGTCCCACGCGTCTGACTTTTTGAGGGTGCTGCCATGAGCGATAACCTGCTGGATATTGCCTGTACCACGCTGGCCGGCGAGCCACTGACTCTTGCCGACTACGGGGGCAAGGCGTTGCTGGTGGTCAATACCGCCAGCCAGTGTGGCTTTACCCCGCAGTACAAGGGGCTTGAGGCGTTGTGGCAGCAGTACAGGGATCAGGGGTTGGTGATTCTGGGTTTCCCCTGTAACCAGTTTGGCAAGCAGGAGCCGGGCGACGAAGCGGCCATCTCCGAGTTTTGCGAACTGAATTTTGGTGTGAGCTTCCCGCTGTTCAAGAAGGTCGAGGTCAATGGTCCCCAGGCTCATGCGCTGTTTGTCCAGCTCAAGAAGCGTGCGCCGGGGCTGTTGGGCTCGCAGGGCATCAAATGGAACTTCACCAAGTTTCTGGTCAGTGGCGATGGCACAAGTGTCAGGCGGTATGCCCCGACCACCAAGCCCGAGGCTCTCAAGGCCGATATTGAAGCGCTGCTGCGCTGAACCGAAAAATCGATAAAATGGTAAAGCGGTTTACTGTAGTCGCTGACGAGTGGAACGAGGCTGCGATCGGCGGCGCAGCCGTCGCAAATCCTGAAAGCCGGATCTGACTGGTGCACCGTTGTGTATGATTTTGCGACCGCTTCGTCGCAGTGGCGCACCATCTCGATCGCAGCCTCGTTCCACTCGTCAGCGACTACAAAGTTAGCGTCTCTACCAGGCTTTTTGTGGCACCCATACGTCAATCAGCGCAGCCAGCTCTTCGCGGCGGAACGGTTTGGCCAGATAGTCGTTCATCCCGGCCGAGCGGCAGCGTTCCCGCTCTTCGGGCATGGCATTGGCGGTGAGGGCGACGATCGGCAGCTTGGGCCAGCGCCCGCGATGGCGGATTTGCCGTGTGGCTTCGTAGCCATCCATCACCGGCATGTTGCAGTCCATCAAGACCAGGTCAAAGGTCTTCTGCTCCAGCCGGCTCAGCGCTTCGCCGCCGTGGCCCGCAACCACCACTTCACAGCCCAGCTTGCTCAACATGCCCTTGGCCACCAACTGGTTGACCGGGTTGTCTTCGACCAGCAGGATTCGTGCGCGGTGTACAGCAGGTGTATTCGGGGCTTGAGTGTCCGGGGCCTCGTCATCGTCCTTGAGCAACAAATGTTGCAAGGCCTTGTACAGTGCCTGACGGGACAGGGGGCGGGCTTTTTGTTGCAGCGGTGCCAGCGCATTGACCTGGTCACCGGGCATGAAGTTGCCATACGCGGTCACCAGCAGGATCGGCGCACTGATGGCCGGGCGCAGGCCAAGCAGACACTCTGCACAGTCGGTAATCAGTAGCTGTGGATGGGTGCCAGCCAGTGAGTCGTCCTGGGAGTAACGTGTGTAATCCAGCCCCCAGAGGGGCAAAAAGCTGTCGAGCATTTCGCTCAGGCCGCTGCTCGCCGCACTTACCCCAATAACCTGGCCGGACAGGGGTTTTGGCTGGATGGCAGGGGTATGACAGGGCAGGGGGAGCTCAGCGCAAAACTGGCTGCCAAAACCGACTTCCGAGCTGATGGTCAGCCGGCCGTGCATGACTGCGCACAGACTGTTGGTCAGGGTCAGCCCCAGCCCGGTGCCACCAAACTGGCGGGTGATGCCGGCCTCTGCCTGAGTGAAGGGGCTGAAAATTCTTGCCTGGGCTTCCTGGGCGATGCCGATGCCGGTGTCGCACACCTCGATACGCACCTGATCGCCTTGCGCACTGAGCCGCACATCCACCCGCCCGAACCGGGTGAATTTCAGTGCATTGGACAACAGATTGCTGACGATTTGTCGGACCCGGGTCGGGTCCCCCATGACTAGCGCCGGAAATTGCGGTTCTATCAGGCACGTCAGTTCCACGCTGGGTGCAGCGTTTTGCGACAGCAGATTGGCGGTATCTTCAATCAACGTGCCCAGGTCGAAGGCAATATGCTCAAGCTCCAGTTGGCCTGCGTCGAATTTCGACAGGTCGAGAATGTCATTGAGCAGCTCGACCAGGACCTTGCCCGAGTCATGGGCAATCGATAATTGCTGGTGTTGCTCGGCATTCAGCGGGCTGTCCAGGCACAGCGCCAACATGCCCAGCAAACCATTGAGCGGGGTGCGTATTTCATGGCTCATATTGGCCAGAAACGCCGATCTCGCCTGGGCCATTTCCAGGGCAGTACTGCGCGCGGCCTCAAGCTCCTCATTGGAGTGGCGCAGTTGTTCGTTGCTGGCCTCCAGTTCCTGGGTACGCACAGAGACAATGGTTTCCAGCTGTGCCAAATACTCGGTCAGGGTATTTTCGGCACGGCGCCGGTATTCCATTTCACGGGCCATGGCCTCGAATTGCTGATTGGCAGCGTTGACCAGTACGCCAATTTCATCGTTTTCGTGGCCGCTGGGGCAGTGCACCTTCGACTGGCCAGGATCTGCGGGCTTGCCGTCACTGATCTCACGAATCACCCGTACCAGTGGCTTGGTCAGCATGACGTAAAACAGACCCAGAAGAATAAAGGTCAGAACGATGCTGCGAATAAAACCGCTGAGCAGTGTGACTTCCGCCCGCTGCAAAAACCGTTTGCCGAAGGGGTAGGTATCCACCTCCAGGTGCAAGACGCCCACGCTTTGTTCAGGCAGGTGATTGAAGTACAGTCGCTGGTCAAATGAACGGTTGGCGCCAAACAGAAAGTCGCTCAGCGCCCGATAGCGGCCGGTTTCGGCTTGATCCTGTACCGCTGACAGCAACAAATTGTCGTTGTCGAGCAGTTGTGCGGCGGTGATCGCCGGTGAGCGTAACAGCCCCTGCAAGAGCTCCTGGGCAAGCTCCGAATCAAGGTTGTAGGCAATGCGTGATGCCGGGTTATGGCTGATCTCGAGCAACGACTGGATTTCGCGATCGATGGCGGCGTTTTCGCTGGCATAATCGATGCCGATTTGCAGCAGGCTAAGCAGGGTCCCCAGAATCAGACCGACCAGCACAGTCAGCTTGGCTTGCTTGAAAGACAGGCGATGGGTGAGTTTTATGTCCATGGGGGTGCTGCACCTGTTTCCATTTCCTTGCGGCGTGCAAGAGTAGTCGATTCATCAGGTAACCGGCAGGCATTACTGTGGTATTTGCGACCTGTCAGTGCAAGACATGTCGTGGTTTGAGCTGAATGCCAGTCATATCAATGTGACATCATTGTGTATCAGTCTGAGGAAATGTTGTGAATTCTAATCTGGATGCCTTTCTGCAACGGGCCGAAGCGGTCCTTGCACGTCTTGAACCCTTGCTGCCTGCACAGCGTGAGCCGATCGAGTGGCAGCAATGCCTGGCGGCCCGGTGGCAGCGCGAGGGGCGCTCGGGTTATCTGATGCCGTTGCAAGTCAGCCTTGAAATGCGTCTGTCGGACCTGATTGGCGTCGATAACCAGCGCGATCAGTTAGGCCGCAACACCAAACAGTTCCTTGACGGTTTGCCGGCCAACCACGCTTTGCTCTGGGGTTCGCGTGGCACTGGCAAGTCCTCGATCATCCGTGCGCTGCTGGCCGAATATGGCAGTGCAGGGTTGCGCCTGATCGAAATCGAACGCGATCACCTGGCTGACCTGCCGCGTGTGGTCGAGCAGTTACAGGGCTTGCCTCAGCGGTTTGTGCTGTTTTGCGATGACTTGTCCTTTGAGGCCGGTGAAAGCGATTATCGAGTGCTCAAAAGCGTGCTCGATGGCTCCCTTGAGCAAGCGCCGGAGAACGTCCTGCTTTACGCCACGTCGAACCGCCGTCATCTGGTGCCTGAAAAGGAAAGCGATAACGAAAACTGGAAGAATGTCGACGGTGAATTGCATCCCAATGAGGCCGTGGAAGACAAGATTGCCTTGTCTGATCGCTTTGGCCTGTGGCTGTCGTTCTATCCATTTACCCAGGATCACTTTTTGAGCGTGGTCGAGCATTGGATCGATGTTTTGGCCGCCAAAGCCGGTTTGCAGTGGCAGCGCGACGAGGCACTGGATATTCTGGCGGTGCGCTGGGCGACCGGGCGTGGCAACCGCAATGGCCGTTGCGCCTATCAGTTCGCGCGTTATTGGGTGGGTTTGAAATTGTTGGAGCAAGTGAATGATTGATTTGAACGCCACAGGTGCAGGCCTGAACGGCTACACCCTGTTGCAAGCTCAGTTGGAGTCGTTGTTGGCAGATGAGCGTGACTTTATTGCCAACGCCGCACAGTTCTCGGCGTTTTTGTATCACCAGCTTGATGATCTGAATTGGGCCGGGTTTTACCTCAATCGTGATGAAGAGCTGGTACTGGGCCCGTTTCAGGGGCAGATTGCCTGTGTTCGTATCCCGTTTGGGCGTGGCGTCTGCGGGGCTGCGGCGGCGAGCCGGCAAACTCAGCGGGTTGAAGACGTGCATGCATTTGCCGGGCACATCGCTTGCGACAGCGCCTCCAACAGTGAGTTGGTCGTGCCGTTGATCAAGGATGGCCGCCTGATCGGCGTGCTGGATCTGGACAGCCCGAGCATCGGGCGCTTCAGCGAGCAGGATCAGTTGGGCATTGAAGCGCTGGCGGCAATCTTTTTGCGCTTGAGCGAGTGCTGATCCCCATCAGCCTTTTAGCCCGGCCTTGACCATCAGCGCATCAATATCGACCGTATCGATTTGTTGAGGGTCAAGAAACTGCCGGGCGTATTGCAGGTAAATCTGTTCGTGCATGAACAGCGCGAACAGTTGCGGATCAATATGGTCGTCCTGGCACATGGCGGCCATGATGTTCAGCGCTTCACTCAAGGTTTTGCTGCGTTTATAAGGGCGATCCGACGCGGTCAATGCCTCGAAAATATCGGCAATTGCCATCATCCGTGCTTCCAGGCTCATTTCCTCGCGTGTCAGGCGTTTTGGATAACCGCTGCCATCCATTTTTTCGTGATGCCCCCCGGCGATTTCGGCAATGTTGCTCAGGTAGGCGGGTAGCGGCAGGCTGCTGAGCATCAGGATGGTTTGCACGATGTGGTTGTTGATGATGTAGCGCTCTTCGCTGGTCAACGTGCCACGCCGGGTGCTGAGGTTGTACAGTTCGCCACGGTTGTATTTGTAGGGCGGTACGTCGAGCTTGAAGCCCCAGGGGTTTTCGGGGTCAATCAGGTCGGCTGCGGGGCGGGTGAACAGGTGCTCGGCTTTGTCGGCCAGCAGCGACTCGGTTGCCGGCAAGATTTGCTCCTGGCGGGTGGCCTGGCGTTTGTTTTCTTCCCAGGATACGCCCAGGCGATCATCCAGCGTGCGGGTCCAGGTACGGCGCGCAATGGCGTTCAAACGTTGCAGGTCTGCCTCCGTCATGGCTTCCCCGCCCAGATTGCATTGGGCGACAAAAGCGAAGTCATTATCCAGCTCCAGCAGACAGGCATCACGCAGGTTCGTCAGTTGCTGATCGTCGCCACCCAGGGCCCGTGCCTGCCAGTAGTTGACCCAGGCATCGCGCTTGAGCACTTCAAAGCGGGTGCGGATTTCGTGAATGCGGTCGTACAGGGTTTCAAGCTTGGTGGCCTTGTCGACCACATACTCCGGTGTTGTGACCTTGCCACAGTCGTGCAGCCAGGCGGCGATACGCAGCGCCTCCCATTGCTCATCCGTGGGGGCGTACTGCTCAAAGGGTGGTTGCTGGCTCGCTGCAGCGGCTTGTGCCAGCATCAATGTCAGGGTTGGAACCCGCTGGCAATGGCTGGCGGTGTAGGGGCTTTTGGCGTCGATAGCCCCGGCCAGCAATTGGATCAATGCATCCAGCAACTGTTTCTGCCGAGCCTGCAGGCGCTGGCTTTCAATAGCGACTGCAGCCGTACCGGACACTGCCTGGATAAAAGCAATCCGGTCGGCCCGCAAGTGATCCTGATCGTCAGTCGAACCACTGTCGTTCAATACCAGCACGAGAATGCCCACCGTTTCGCCCTGGCGGTTGTGCAGGCGAATGCCGATCAGGTGGATGTTCTGGCTGTCCAGCTCATGCATGATTGATTGCAAGTCACCCGCCAGTTCAAAGTTAAGTGAGCGGGCGACACTGTCGTGGCCTTCGAAAAGCGCCCGCAGCCACTCCGGGCTTTGGCTGTCCTCAGGGTCCAGCACTGGCTTGGGCTGGGTGGCCAGATCTCGGGGCTGGCCGTTGATGATCAGGCCTTTTAACTCCAGTTGGGTACTGTCGTTTATGGCAAGGTAGATCAGCCCGGCCTCTGCCTGAGCAATCTTGAGGGTCTCGAACAGTACGGACTGCAGCAAGGGTTCAAATCGGGTATGGGCCGAGAGGCTGGAGGTGATTTCAAAAAAACTGGCGAGGGTTTCTTTCATGCGTCCCATGGACGCCTGCATCTGGTCAATTTCGAGCACGGGCGATTGTTGTGTGAACGGGTAGTTGAAATCGAACCGTCTAACCGCATCGGCTTCGCGCACCAATCCCCGCAAGGGCCTCACCAGCAACCTGGAAGTCACCCAGCCCATGGGCAGGCACAGCAGCAGGGCGCCCAATGTCACCAGGGCACCTTGCCAGCGCAACCGATAGGCATCGGCAAGCAGTTCGTCTTGCGGGACCATCATTGCCAGTTGCAAACCATTGGTACTGCCGTCGTCCACCTTGAACTGCGAAACGATCCATTGGCGTTGGCCGTCGTTCAGGCGTTGCTGAGCATCTGCCCCCTGATTGATCAACAACTCAAGGGCCGGACTCAGCTCCGATACCTTGGGCAGTTTTGCCGGGTCCCTGGCGTTCAATAATTTGGAAAGGTCCGGGTAAGCGATAGCCCGGCCATCATCGCCGAACAGAACAATCTGTGTGCCTGGCGTTGTTTGATGGTCGGCCAGGGTGGCGGAAAGTTGAGAAAGCGTTACATCGGCACCCATCACCGTATTGGTCGTACTGCGTTTGGCGAGTGTAGTGCCAACTTCATGGGTGGAAAAAAACAGGTAAGGGCTGGTGGTGGTTTGATTTTTGTCGGCCTGAGCCGGAATAAACCAGCTACGCAGGCGTGGGTCGTAGAGCTCATTGGGAATGTTGCGTTGTTCGAGCGGAGTCAGATTTGCATCCAGATAGATTTTTCTTGACTCAACGGTGCCTTGCCGGGCGGAGCGTGTTATCGACCAGACTTCGAAGCTGGCGTGTGGCGGGGCTTTTATCTGGTGCCGGATCTCTTGGTTGCGCAAAGGCCTGACAAGGAAAAAGTTGCCGTTGTCATCGCCCAGGTATAGAGCTGACAGTGTGTGGTTGTCTTCGAGTGCTTGTACAAAAGGCTGCAACAGTCCTGCTCGAAGCTCGACCTGGTCGGTTGTGGCCGCAGCATCAAGGATCAGCAGGTTAAGCGCATGTCGTATGGGTTGATAGGCATCCAGCAGGTCATCCTGGACATCCCGCTCGATGTAGCTGAACAACTTTTGGCTGCTGTCGAGAATGATGTGGGTGGTTTGCCGGTAATTGAAGACGCCCAGTACAACGCCCAGCAATAACAACAAAAATGTAAACATCGCACTTATGTGGGCATGCAGCGGGTACTGGCGCCGGTGGGAGTGCGCACTGTTGCGCATGAGCTGATTCTCCGCTGATGTAAGCGTGCTTGTCTCTGTAAGCATAGTGAAACCGCGCCAACCTGCCTTTGATTGGCGCTCAGGTGTTCTTCGTCAGCGATTCAAGTTGCTGGGTCAAAGCCTGTCCCAGTGCGCGCATGGAGGCCTGCACTTGATCGCGGGCTTGCAAGAGGTTCGGGGGCGTAGCTTGCTCCAGTGCTTCGCAGTCGTTGATCAGGCTTTGGGCGCCCACGATGCGGGCAGCGCCTTTTATCCGGTGAGCAATTTCGACAAACGCCTGCACTTCCCCGTTGTCCGGTAGCTCAAGCAGCGTCTTTAGATCCTGGTTGTTGCTGCGCAACAGTTCTTCCAGCAAGAGTCTTGTGCGTTCGTTGTCGCCGCCTGTAAGCGAGTTGAGAGAGTCGGTCCTGAAGACGTCCGGGCAGTTGAATCGCGGCTCAAGCATGGCCAGTCGTTGACTCAACAGGGTCAGGCTGATGGGTTTGAACAGGCAGTCGTCCATTCCAGCCTGCTTGCAGCGCTCCCGCTCTTTGGGTTGGGCATTTGCAGTAAACCCCAGTACGGTACATGGCCGTTGGCTGGTTGCCTGCTCATGCTTGCGTATGGCCCGAGTCAGCTCATAGCCATTCAGGACAGGCATGTTGCAGTCTGCGATGACCAGGTCGAATTTGCCTGCCTTCCAGGTTTTAAAACCTGCGGCGCCGTCGTGCTCGGTGGTAAACCTGTGCCCTAAAAACCCAAGCTGCTGGCACATCAGCAAGCGATTGGCCGGGTGGTCATCCACCACCAGCACGTTTAACTGGTGAGCAGCAGGGTTGATTGGAGGTTCTTGCGTGATGGTGCCCGGAGACGGTGCCAGGGTCGGCACTTCAAGTTTAATCTGAACCTGAGTACCGGCATTTTTCTGGCTGCTCAGTTCCAGGGTGCCGCCCATCATTTCGCACAGGCTACGGCAGATGACAAGGCCTAGACCCGCGCCATTGAGCGCCAGTTGCCCGCTGTTCTGTGCCTGGGCGAAGGGTTCAAACAGGCGTGCCTGATCACGCTCGCTGATTCCGATGCCAGTGTCTTTGACACACAAGTGCAGTTCAATCCGCTCAGGGGTGCTGGCTGGCAGCAAGTTGAGTTCAAGGGTCACCTGGCCTTGTTGAGTGAACTTGATCGCATTGCTGATCAAATTGGTCAGTATTTGCTTGAAACGAAGTGGATCGATCAGTACGTCGGGTATATCGCCCGCTGAATTGAAGCTCAGGGCGAGCTTGAGGTTTTTTTGCCGCGCCAGGCCATCAAAAATCCGAATCACGGAATTTGCCAGGTTGCGCAGATTGACCCGTTCCGGGGACAGGTTCAGGCGGCCGGACTCGATACGAGCAATATCAAGAATATCGCCTATCAGCTCCAGCAGGTCTTTGGCCGAGTTATAAGCCACTTCAATGGACGGGCGGTCGAGATGGCCATTGTCGGCGCGCTTGAGTGTCAGTTCTAGCAAACCTATCACTGCGTTCATCGGTGTACGAATTTCATGGCTCATGGTTGCCAGGAAGGTGCTTTTTGCCCGGTTGGCATCATCTGCCAGCTCCTTGGCCGTGCGCAGCTCATCCAGTAGCTGGTGACGTTCACTGATATCAATCCAGCCGCCGATGATGCCCTGTACTTCTCCCAGCGAGTCCCGATAGGGAAGAATCCAGTGGTAGATAGTGAGCGTTTTTTCGCCGATTTTCAGCGGGCGATCCATCACCAGGGGAGTGCCTTCACCCATGACACGCAGGTAGTCGGCCTGATAGTCATGGGCTTCACACGCGTTGCTTAGGAGCCCGCAGGTTTGCATCACGGTCTTGCCTATGACTTCTTCGCGCCTGGCTGAAAAAACCTTCAAGTAGCTGTCATTGCAGGTTTTCAGATTACCTTCGCGATCACGCACATAAATCGGATGAGGCGTGCCGTTGACCAGCGCACGCATGAACTCGAATTGATCACTCAATGCGCGCTCGGCCTTTTTCCGTTGGCGGATCTGGCGCCGCATGTAGGCATTCCAGATCAGGGACAGCAACAGTAAAAGGCTGGTACCCATGATGACCTGATAGATCAGGCGATGGTAATTGCGCCAGTAGCTGTCAGATGCCGGGACGTAGCCGCGCCAGCGACTGTTGATAATGCCCAGCTCATCAGGCGCGATACTCAGCAGCGCCTTGTTGAGGATTGAGGACAGCTCGCTGGCATCCCGGGCGGTGGCGAGGGAAAACATGGCGGGCTGGGTGCCGATAGTGGCGCTGATTTGTAACCGGTCCTGAAACAGTCGTGAGGCCAGCAGGTAGTTGGCGATGACCAGCGTATTGACCGCACCTTGCACTTTCTCTTCGGCCAGCAATTCCGTGGCGCGATAGATATCCTCGGTTTCTACCAGGGTTATCTGCGGGTATTGACTGCGCAGGTAATCGGTCAGGGGATTGCCTCGGGTCAAGGCCAGTTTTTTACCCGCAAGTTGTTCAAGGCTCGCCGTTTGCTCATCACCTTTTGCTGTAAGCAGGACAAAGGAGTTCATCAGATAGGGGCGAGTGAAGCTGAGGGCGTTTTCTCGAGAGGCTGAAGGACTTATGGCCGAGATAATGTCCGTTTCGTGCCGATTGATCATTCGGGTCATGGTGTCGAAGCTGTTCGCGCGTTGTATTTCGAAACGCAGCCCCGTGCGCAGACGGATCATCTCCAGCAGGTCGGCAGTAATGCCTCTGAAATCCCCGCTGGCATCAAAAAACGTCAGTGGTGCCATGGTTTCGTTGACCGCCACTTTGACCACAGGATGCTTGAGCAGCCAATGGGCTTCTCGCTCGGTCAGCTGCAACTTCTGATCGGACATTAAAATGTCACTGCCGGCGCTCCAGCGTTTGGCAATGCTTTCTTGTTCACTTTTGGGTACAGCATTGAGTGTGACGTTGATGATGCCTAACAGGGGTGAATTGTCCCGGCGCACTGCAAAGCTGAATCCCTGGGCTTCGTGTTTGCCAAAATTGGCCATCTTGATGTTTTTCAGATACCCCTTGTTGATCATGTAATGGGTCGACACAGTGTCCCCCAGAAAAACATCCGCCTGATCGAAAGCCACGGCATTAATGGCATTTTGATAAGACGGATAGGACTGGATGATTGCCCGGGGATAAAGTGCTTTTACCTCCTCCAGGGGCAGGTAGTGGTAAACCATGCTCAAGCGCAAACCTGCGAGGCCCTGGGAGAGTGAGCGTGTTTCTCCCTCTCGGGTCACCAGCACGGGTTGGTCGATGGCATAGGGAATGGAAAGTTCAAGGTCAGGGTTGGCGGCCTCAAAACCGTTGGAAGTACCCAGCAGGTCAATCTGGCCATCTTCAAGTGCCTTGATGGCTGCTTCTCTGGAGGCAAAGCGTTTAACTTTGGTTGGCAGATTGAGGGCTTTGGCCAGAAGGCCGGCGTAATCTGCGGTATAGCCTTCGTAGTCCCGACCGCTGTCGGTCATGTCGAAGGGCGGATAGTCGGCAGCAGAGGTACCAATCAGAAGTTCGCGCTTCTTCTGCAGCCAGTACCGTTGAGTATTATTCAGAGGGACTTCAATGTGGCTGGCGCTCGAGCGGCTGAGCAGCGAAAGGGTTTCACTGCGGGCCGGGTCGGCGAACACTGGCACGCACAGAACTGAGCCTGCGAACAGTGACAGGTACTTGATTAGCCGCGTGGGCATCCTGTTTCTCATACCAGACCATTACGTTTTGCCAGTTCGATAAGTTCCACCAGCGAATTGGCTTTCAGTTTTTGCATGAGGCGCTTTTTGTAAGTGCTCACGGTTTTGTTGCTCAGGAACATGCCGGTGGCAATGTCCTTATTTGTTTTGCCTTGTGCGAACAGCTTCATAACCATAAGTTCTCGGTCGTTGACAAGTTTAAATAGATCAATTTCAGAGGAGTTGTTGTGATCGTTTGTTTCAGAGGTCAATGCCTGGCTTGGGAAGTAGTTGTAGCCAGAAAACACCGCTTTAATTGCACTGGTAAGTTCACTCAGCTCCTCTTGTTTGCACACATACCCTGCTGCGCCGGATTGCATGCAGCGCATGGCGAAAAGTGTCGGTGACTGCGATGTGAGGACCAGGATCTTGAGCGCTGGGCTTATTGAGCTGAAGCGTGACAGCACTTCCAGACCATCGAGTTTGGGAATGCTGATATCGAGGATTATCAGATCTGGAGTGCACTCGCGGATCATCTGCATTGCGTCTACTCCATTGTCGGTTTCGCCGACTATTTCATACCCTTCATGTTCTAACAACATGCGGATGGCGAGCCGGATTACAGGATGGTCGTCGACAATAAATACGGTGTTCATATTGATTCCCCATAAAATACTGCGTAGAAAGCGCGACCTTAGCTCAGATGAAAGAGCTGGGGCAGGAACCGGGGAGCCTACAAACGTAGTATGGGAATTTTCCCACATAAAATAAGGCGATAGCCCACGAATTACACAATGA
>Ga0302347_1002632_pt1 | contig 17629 bp, 15 predicted proteins | sample PhyWR1_FD_202178 | JGI IMG/M metagenome (GOLD analysis project Ga0302347, IMG submission 202178) | Leaf surface microbial communities from wheat plants in UC Gill Tract Community Farm, Albany, California, United States - DLSL W.R1 (v2)... | ecosystem: Host-associated > Plants > Phyllosphere >...
CAAGGTGGTGGCCCACAAATGCGCGCAGCACAACGACGAACTCGGTCGGATTGCTATCGCGTCGCGCAACATCTCCAAATGCCAGGCCATCATCGATAGCGTCAAGGCCAAGGGCAGCCTCAAACTGCCTGCCGAAATCAAGGCTTTCACGCTAAACGCCCTGGACGTGGAAGCGACCAAGGCTCTTATTCTCGAAACCGAATCGCAGATCGTGATCAACGTCGGTTCCGCGTTTCTCAACATGTCGGTGCTGCGTGCCTGCATCGATACCGGCGTGGCTTACCTGGACACCGCCATCCATGAAGAGCCGGGCAAAGTCTGCGAGACGCCGCCCTGGTATGGCAACTACGAGTGGAACCATCTCGAGGAATGCAAAGAGAAAAACATCACCGCCATCCTCGGTGTAGGTTTCGATCCGGGCGTGGTCAACGCCTATGCAGCACTGGCCAAGCAACAGTATTTCGACCGCATTGATTCAATCGATATTCTTGATGTCAATGCCGGTTCACATGGCAAGTATTTCGCTACCAATTTCGACCCTGAAATCAACTTCCGTGAATTTACCGGACAGGTGTGGAGCTGGCAGAACAGCCAGTGGACAAGCAACACCATGTTCGAAGTCAAGCGCACCGACGACCTGCCGGTTGTCGGAGAGCAGAACCTGTACCTGACCGGCCATGACGAAGTTCATTCCCTGTCGAAGAATCTTGACGTGCCCAACGTAAGGTTCTGGATGAGCTTTGGCGAACACTACATCAACGTGTTCACCGTGCTGAAAAACCTCGGCCTGCTCTCCGAGAAGCCGGTGACCACCGCCGAAGGCCTGGAAGTCGTGCCGCTTAAACTGGTCAAGGCCGTGCTGCCCGACCCGTCTTCGCTGGCGCCCGGCTACACCGGCAAGACCTGCATCGGTGATCTGGTCAAAGGCACCAAAAATGGCCAGCCACACGAGATGTTCATCTACAACGTGGCCTGCCATGAAGAAGCCTTTGCCGAGACCGACAGCCAGGGCATCTCCTACACCGCCGGCGTACCACCGGTAGCCGCGGCGCTGCTGGTTGCTCGTGGCGAGTGGGATGTGAAACACATGGCCAACGTAGAGGAACTGCCGGCCGAGCCGTTCCTGAAAGCGCTGGACGTGATGGGCCTGCCGACCCGGATCAAGGATGAGCACGGTGATCGTGCGTGGGATGCGATTGCCTGATAGGCGATTGCTGACCGAACAAAAAATGCGCCCTCTGGGGCGCATTTTTTGTTTTGGGGTGGGTAGCGATCCCCACAACACCGGAGATCCAAATGTGGGAGGGGGCTTGCCCCCGATGGCAGTGTGTCAGTTAACAAATTTCCATCTGACCCACTGCAATCGGGGGCAAGCCCCCTCCCACACAGATAGCACTTTGCCCGGGACTCTCGGAGCTTTCCCACGACTGTTTCAGCTTGTAGGTCAGCCGTGGGCTGAACTACCTCTCAGTCGTCACTGACCTGCTTGGTCTATCTTTCTATTTGGCAAGCCTGCGCGCTGCGCAGACCGACGAATACGTACTTAATGCACTCCAAGATAGCAGAGCAAAACAAAAAGACATTACAAAACTGGCAGCGGCGTTGCCCCCTTGTTTTTCCACACACAGAAAAAGCCCTACCTCAAAAAAGACAAACGCCAAAGGACCCAGTAAAAAATAAAACCAGGTAGAAAGCTTGGCGTTGAAGTCCGTCTTCTTGACATCCTTTAAAATAAAACGCCCTTGATCCAAGTCCAAATAACTTCTACCACTTCTATAGTCATACAAATCAGATAATGGCTGAGGCCCTGACATTACGGCTCGAATAAAGCGAGGATCGCCTTGGAAGTTATAATCTGACTTAACCGCCAACTGTAGACTGTAATCGTCAACCCCAGCCAAACCGGACTGCATCAGACCAAGCAGAGCGCCGCCAAATAACGCTCGAGACTTGCGCTCTAGATACCGCCAATAAAAAAATATAGAAACAAATACACACACCGCTCCGACGTAAAAAAATATCAGTTCCGGCCCCATATCAGCTTTCCAGGAAACTGTATATCCTGCCCCTTTCACCTCAGCACTCGCACTCCCAAAAAACTTATAGCCCAACGCACTGCTTATCAACAACACGCCCAAACCAAGCAGTCGCCTAATAAACTTGACTTCATAAGGTGCATTCAGAAAAGAGTCAAGCTTGCGCAAGATGCTATCCATAAACCTATCCCAATACATCAAACTATCTCCTTTTAAAAAACTATTGACTTGAAACTCAGCGGGCAAAAAACATCATTTACCATCATCTCATCCAGCACAAAAGCACTGACGATGCAGACAACCGATCGATCTTTCTCATCGTGGCTCTAAAGGGTCAAAACACCGACCACCCAATCCGCTCACTCAACAGCTCCAACGCTTTCATCCCTGCCAGCGAGTTCCCCGCCGCATTCAACTCCGGTGACCAGACACACACCGTAAACTGCCCCGGCACCACCGCAACAATCCCACCCCCTACCCCGCTCTTGCCCGGCAGCCCCACGCGATAGGCAAAATTCCCTGCCTCGTCATACAGCCCGCTGGTGGCCATGATCGAGTTCACCTGCTTGGTCTGTCGCGCGCTCAACACCTGTTCGCCGCTGTGGGCGCTCACGCCCTCGTTGGCGAGGAAGCTGAACGCCCGGGCCAGGTCCAGGCAGCTCATTTGCAGCGCGCAGTAGTTGAAGTAGCTGTGCAGCACCGCGTCGACGTCGTTGTGGAAGTTGCCGAAGGATTTCATCAGGTAGGCCATGGCCGCGTTGCGCGCACCGTGCTGGGCTTCGGAGTCGGCGACCACGCTGTTGACCAGGATCTGCGGGTTGCCCGACAGGCGCCGGACAAAGTCGCGCATCGACAAAATCGGTACGGCAAAGCGCGATTGGTTGATGTCGCAGATCACCAGCGCGCCGGCATTGATGAAGGGATTGCGCGGGCGGCCGCGTTCGAATTCCAGTTGCACCATGGAGTTGAACGGCTGCCCCGAAGGCTCGTGGCCCAGGCGCTCCCAGATGGTTTCGCCGCCGTGGTCGATGGCCTGCACCAGGCTGAACACCTTGGAAATGCTCTGCACCGAAAACAGCGTTTCGGCATCCCCGGCGCAGTAGGCGGCGCCGTCGTTGCCGTACACGGCAATGCCCAGTTGGTTGGCGGGTACATCGGCCAGCGCGGGGATGTAGTCGGCGACTTTGCCCTGGCCGATCAGTGGACGAACTTCGTCAAGGATCGCGTCCAGCAGCGCCTGCATGTCTTGTCCTGTCATCGGTCTTTGAATCAGTGGTAAGCGGGGCGCGGAGGATACTTCAATGTGCCCGAAAGCCCCAGACTATCTCCACAACCCGCTCGGCAACGATCAGATAAACCAGGATCAACACCACCTGCAACGCCAGGTGATAGCGCAGCTTGGCCAGCCGACGAATGCCATCGCTTACATTCAATAACACCAATACCGCCGACAGCGTGATCAGCCCCCACCCGGCAACGGTCGAGGCGAAGAAGCCGAGAAACAATTCGCGTTGCCCCAGCAGCGTATTGGTGCCCGCCGCAAACAGCAGCGCGCACACCAGCAGGTTTTTGACGTTGTCGAAAATCTGCGTGCTCAGATCATTTTCCAGCAACGCTACATATCGCTTCCATAACGTGCGCATGGGTAAGTACCGGTTAGGATCGCTCGTCAATCAAAGTAGTCCAAATGCCCGTACACTGCACCGCTGCGCTTACTCCACGAGGACTTTTGCATGAAATTGATGATCGGCCTGGCCGCCCTGCTGCTGGTATCCGCCTGCACCGCGACCGCCACAACTACCCCGCCCGCCCAGGACGCCAGCGCATCCGCCTGCCTGGCCGGTGGCGGCACCATGAAACAAGTCGGCAAGTTGCAGAGCTGGAAGTGCATCACGCCGTACAAGGACGCGGGCAAGGCCTGCACCGATTCAAGCCAGTGTGAAGGCGAGTGCCGGACCAGCGTGACCACCCAGCCTGGCAAAGGTCCGGTGACCGGTGCGTGCCAGGCGGATAACGGGCACTTCGGCTGCTCGGCGACCGTGGAGAAAGGCCAACTTGGCCGGGCAATTTGCGTGGACTGAAAACTGCCACATATCCCATGTGGGAGGGGGCAAGCCCCCTCCCACCTATTTAACGCCTTCCAGCACCGGCGGTACAAAGGCGGTGACCTCAGGCAACGCCTGATCCCACTTCACCACTTCCACCGTCGCCGTCTGCGCCGAGCAGCCTTGGGACAAACTTGACGCACCGATATCGGCGGTGATCATGTTGGGATTCCCGTGCTTGTCCAGGCTGTTGCGCTGCCCCGGCGTCTGCGGGTCGAACCAGGCGCCGGTGGCGATCTGCACCACACCTGGGCGGATGCCCGCCGACACAATCACCCCGGCCAAAAACGCGCCACGGTCGTTGAAGACCTTGACCACATCGCCGTCGACAATACCGCGGGCGCGGGCGTCCTCCACGTTGATGGTCATGGGTTCACGCTGCTGAATCTTCGACCCGCGGCTGTAGCTGCCATGGTCGTACTGGCTGTGCAGGCGGTTCTTGGGCTGGTTCGACAGCAGGTGCAGCGGGTAGTCCGGCGCAGTTTTTTCAAGCCAAACCGGGTGGCCCGGGCAGTCGGCATAACCGAAGCTGGCGATGCGCTCGGAGAAGATCTCGATACGCCCCGACGGGGTTGGCAAGGGGTGAGCGTCGGGGTCATCGCGAAACGCCTTGAGCAGCACCGTATCGGTGTCCGGGTAGGCCACTTCGAACACACCATCGCGCCAGAAGTTGTCGTAGCCCGGCAGCTCAATGCCGTGTTCTTCGGCGCGCCCGCGCGACTCGTCGTAGATAAAGCGCAGCCATTGCTCGGCATCGCGGCCTTCGGTGAAGGTGTCGGCGAAGCCCAGGCGCGCTGCGATAGCGGCGAAGATCGTGTAGTCGTCCCGCGCCTCGCCCACCGGCTCGATGGCCTGCTGCATCGCCAGCATGAAGCGGTCCGAGGCCGAGCTGCCGATGTCGTTGCGCTCCAGGGCCGTGGTGGCGGGCAGCACGATGTCGGAGTACTTGGCCTGGGCGGTCCAGTACTGTTCGTGGACGATCAGGGTGCGCGGTTTTTGCCAGGCTTCCAGCAGGCGATTCAAATCCTGGTGGTGATGAAAAATATTGCCACCGGCCCAGTACACCAACTGGATATCCGGATACGCCTGGCGCTTGCCGTTGTAGTCGAACGTCGCGCCGGGGTTGAGCAGCATGTCGGTGATGCGCGCCACCGGGATAAAATCCTTGACCGGGTTGAGCCCCTGGGAAAAACGCGGCCCGGAGAAGCCCTTGCGCCCGCTGCCGGTATTGTTCATGCAGCCATAGCCCAGGCCAAACCCGCCGCCGGGCAAGCCGATTTGCCCAAGCAGCGCGGCCAGGGTCACGGTCATCCAGAACGGCTGCTCGCCGTGCACCGCGCGCTGCAGGGAATAGGCGATGTTGATCATGGTGCGCTGGCGGCCCATGCGGCGGGCCAGGTCGGTGATCTGCTGCGCGGGGATATCGGTCAAGTCTGCGGCCCAGGCCGGGTCTTTCGGCTGGCCATCGACCGTGCCCAGCAGGTATTCGCGAAAGCGCTCGAATCCCACGGTGTAGCGCTGGATAAACGCCGGGTTGTGCAAGCCCTCGGTCACCAGAACATGTGCCAGCGCCAGCATCAGGGCGGTGTCGCTGCCCGGGCGGATCGGCAGCCATTGGTTGAGCGCCGGGCCACTGAGGTCGTCGCGCAACGGGCTGATATTGACGAACTGCACACCGGCCGCCGACATCGACGCCAGCGCCTCGCTCAACAGGTGGTCGCTGGCGCCGCCAGGGCTGGTCTGGGCGTTTTTCGCCGGCAGGCCGCCAAAGGCCACAAACAGCTCGCAATGCTCGGCCAGATTTTTCCACGAAGTGTGCGCGGCCAGCAGCCAATCCATATTGCCGACGATATGCGGCATCAACACGCGCCCGGCGCCGAGGCTGTAGCTGTCGGTGCTGGCGACGTAGCCGCCATAGAGGTTGAGGAACCGGTGCAGCTGGCTTTGCGCATGGTGAAAGCGCCCCGCGCTGCCCCAGCCATAGCTGCCGCCGTAGATGGCCTGGTTGCCGTGCTCGGCCTTGACCTTTTTCAGCTCAGCGGCCACCAGCTCCAGCGCCACGTCCCAGGACACTTCAACGAATGGCTCCTGCCCGCGCAACTCCGGGTGCGCACCCGGCTCGGCCAGGTAGCTGCGGCGCACGGCGGGGCGCAGGATGCGCGTCGGCGAGGTAATCGCCGCGGGGATCGACGCGCCGATGGGCGACGGGTCTTTGTCCCACTCGGCCGGGGCCATCGCCACCAGCTTGCCGTCGACCACCTGCGGGCGGTACGCGCCCCAATGCAATGAGGTGAATGTCATGACTACCAGCTTTCTCCCAGCCCGAGCAGCCCGAGTATCTGCCGCCGCAGGTCCACCAAGTAAGGATCATCCCGGTGCCGAGGATACGGCCGATCGATGCTCAATTGCGCCTGGATTTTTGCCGGGCGGTCGCTGAACACAATCACGCGATTGGCCAGCAACAAGGCTTCTTCCACATCGTGGGTCACCAGCAGGGCCGTGTAGCCCTGGCGTTGCCACAAATCGATCAGCTCTTTTTGCATGGTGATGCGCGTCAGCGAGTCGAGCTTGCCCAAGGGCTCGTCGAGGATCAGCAGGCGCGGCTGATTGACCAGCGCGCGCGCCAGCGCCACCCGCTGCGCCATGCCGCCGGACAGCTGCCGGGGATACGCGCGGGCAAAGTGGCTGAGGCCGACTTTGGCCAAAGCCTCGTCCACCTTGTGCGAGTGGGTCTTGAGCAGGCCCTGGGCTTCGAGGCCGATGGCGACGTTGTCCCACACCCGGCGCCAGGGGTACAGGGTCGGGTCCTGGAATACCACCACGCGGCTAGGGTCCGGACCGAGGATGGCTTCACCGTCGGCCAGCAGCTTGCCGGAATCCGCTGGCTCCAGGCCGGCGACCAAACGCAGCAAGGTGGATTTGCCACAGCCCGACGGGCCGAGCAATGCCACGAATTCACCCGGTGCCACATCCAGTGAAACCTGCTCCAACACCGGCAGGTGCTGGCCGTCCAGGGCAAAGCCATGGCTCAGGTTGTCTATGCGCAGCGCCAACCCGGCGCTGGCCTCTACTGCGCGTGCAAGGGCTACCATTTCATCGTTCCTTTTTGCCAGGCCAGCAAGCGGTCACGCACCAGGAACAACCCGGTGATCAACCCCGAACAGGCCAACGCCATGATCAACAAGGCCGCGTACATATTCGCGTAGGCGGCCCAGCCCTGGGCCCATTGCAGGTACCAGCCGATGCCGGATTTGACCCCCATCATTTCCGCCACCACCAGGGTCGAGAACGACGCGCCCAGGCCCATGAACAGGCCGACAAACACGTGGGGCATCGCGGCCGGAATCGCCACTTTGAAAATCAGGAAACCCTGCCGGGCGCCCAAGGTGCGCGCCACGTCGTAATAGGCCTTGTCGACACTCGCCACGCCCGACCAGGTGAGCACCGTGACCGGAAACCAAGTGGCCAGGGCGATCAGGAACACACTCGCGCTCCAGCTGCTGGGAAACAGGAAAAAACACAGCGGCAACAACGCCGTGGACGGCACCGGGCCGAGGATGCGCAGCACCGGGTGCAGCCAGTAGCCGATGCGGGTCGACCAGCCGATGGCCACGCCCGCGACAAAACCGGTAGCCGCGCCCAGCGCCACGCCCGAACCCAGCAGCAACGCCGAATGCAACAGGCTGTCGGCCAGCCGCGCATAGTCTTCGATATACACCGCAAGCAGCGCCTGGGGCGGCGCAAAAAACGGCACCGGCAGCAGCGCCAGCTTGGCGGTGAGCAATTCCCAGACAGCCAACAGTATCGGCAACGCAATCAACCAGGGCGCGGCCGTGTGCAGGCGCTGGCCGAGTGTCGCCACCTTGCGGCCCACCAGGCTCAGCACGATAAACAACGCCGCCACGCCCACACAGAGGTTGGCCAAACCCTGGGTCATCGGCCAATTGCGCGTCGCGTTGGGCCAGTAACTGATCAACAGCGCGACGGCCACCCAGGCCGCCACCACCGCCGCGCCCTGCCAGCCGACCTTGAGGGCCACCGGCGGGTTGAGGGTTGTCGCGTCAGCTGAAGACATCGGCGGTGATCTCCTTGGCGAATTCCACCGGGTCGGTGCTTTTGCTGATCACTTCGACGGTTTTCAGGTCGGTGACGTAGGTGGTGATTTCCCGGGTCAACGCCGCGCCCACCGCGTGGTGGCCGTGGGTGTGGTCGTGGAGGATCGCCTGCACTTCTTCGGTGGAGGTGTTCAGCGCGTAGGCCTGGAAGCCTTTGGCCACGGCTTCGGGGTGCTGCACGGAATAGTCATGGGCCTCGAGGATCGCCTGGGTCAGCGCGGCGACCACGCGTTTGTCTTCACGCACCAGTTTGCCGGTGACGCCGACCACGCAGCAGCTGAGGTTGGCGTACTCCTCCACCAGGTTGGTGGACAGCTCGCGCGCCACGCCGGACTTGATCAGCCGGTACATGAACGGGTCGCTGCCGCTCACCGCCTGCACTTCGCCGCGCTCAAGCGCAGTGCCGAGCAGGTCCGCCGGGTACAGGCGCCATTCCACATCGCGCACCGGGTCGACGCCGTGTTTTTTCAGCAGGATCGAGAAGAAATTGCGGTCCGGGCTGGCCATGTCGGTCACGCCGATGGCTTTGCCCTTGAGGTCCTCGAGCTTGCTCACGCCGCCATTCACCGCACTGAGCAAGCGCAGGCACCCGCCATGGGTGCCGGCGGTGAGTTTCACGTCAAAGCCTTGCTCCAGCGCCTTGAGCCAGCGCAGCGCCATGCCCACGCCGGCATCGGCCTTGCCGGTGGCGATAGCTTCCAGCAGCACTTCGGTGGAGTTACCGAAGTTGACCAGCTCTACGTCCAGATTGTGTTTAGTGAAGAAGCCCTGACCGTGGGCGATCACCACCGGCGCCAGGCACACGGCATTCAGGTTGACCGCCAGTTTGAGCTTGCGCGGCGCGTCGAGGCGGATGAACTCGCCGGTGCCGGCGGGCTCCTGTGGCGTGTTGTGGCCGGCGTGGGCGTCAGCGGAAAAGCCCAGGCGTGGCAGCGACAGGCTGGCCAGGGTGACGCCCGCCAGGCCCAATAGACGGCGGCGGGTCAGGTGATCGAAAGCAGCCATGCAAAATATCCCTTTAGTAAAATCAGTGGTTGAGATCGGCGAGGCCCAAGTGCTCGCGCAGCGTCGAACCTTCATATGCGGTGCGGAATAAACCCTTGCGCTGCAGATGCGGAATCACGCTCTCGACAAACTCCGTGAACGACCCCGGCAGGTAACCCGGCGAAATCACAAAGCCGTCGCACCCGCCTTGCTCGAACAGCTCGGCCAACTGGTCGGCGACCTGCGCCCCGGTGCCCACCAGTTGCGGCACGCGCACGCTGCTGGCGAAGATGCGCCCGAGTTGTTCCAGGGTGGTTTGCGGACCTTGCATCAGCAGCTTTTCGGCAGCGGCCGGGTGAATCAGTGGCGACTGGGCAATCTCGGCCAGGGTGGCGCTGAGGGGGAATGGCGACAGGTCCACATTCAGCTGCGAGGCCAAGGTCACCAGCCCCAGTTCAGGCCGCGCCAACGCGTTGTGTTTATCGCGCTTGGCGCGGGCTTCGGCTTCGCTGCCGCCAATGAACGGCATCACCGCCGTCAGCACTTTGCAGCTGTCGGCGTCGCGGCCTTGCTGCACCACCTGGGCGCGCACGTCATCGCGAAATGCGCGCATGGCCGCCAAATGCGGGTGAATGGTAAAAATCGCCTCGGCCCAGCGCGCGCCAAAGCGTCGGCCGCGACCGGAGGAACCGGCCTGGATCAGCACCGGCCGGCCTTGGGGCGTGCGCGGGATATTCAGCGGGCCTTCAACCTTGAACCACTCGCCCTGGTGCTGCACCGAGTGGATCAACGCCGGGTCGGCGAGCACGCCGCTTTCGCGGTCCAGCTTGAGCGCGCCCGGGCTCCAGCTGTTCCAGAGTTTCAGCGCCACCTCCACGAACTCATCGGCGCGGTCGTAGCGCAGGTCGTGTTCCAGGTGCTTGTCCTTGCCGAACAGGCGCCCTTCGCTGTCGTTCATCGAAGTAACGATATTCCACGCCGCGCGGCCCTTGGACAGGTGGTCGAGGGTGGCGAATTCCCGGGCGATATGCGCCGGCTCGTAGTAGGTGGTGGAACGCGTCGCGCCCAGCCCCAGCTTGCTGGTCTGGCCTATCAGATAGGAGAGGATCGGCAACGGATCGAGGCGCGTGGCGTCCTGGGCGCCGTAGCGCAAGGCGAACTCGCGCGAGCCGCCCATCTGGTCGCCGACGGCCAGGCGGTCGGCGAAGAACAGGAAGTCGAACAGCCCCTCCTCCACCACCTTGGCAATGCGCGAGTAGTACTCGGGGTCGAGGTAATTACCGACGGTTTCCGGATGGCGCCACACCGCGTGGCTGTGCACCACCGGGCCGCTCAACAAAAACGCAGAAAGATGGATTTGGCGGCTCATGGCTTGGGCGTCCACACGGTGATGGTGCTGACCTTCAACGGCTTGGGAATCAGCTTGGCGGCGTAGTAGGTATCGGCGATGCGCTGCTGTTCGGCGAGGTTGTCCAGCTTGACCGGGATGATGTCGTAGCTGCGCCGGCTGTTGGCGCGCTCCACCGTGGCCGGGGCGATGTTGCCCCACAGCGGGCCGAGGATTTCAGCCGCCTCCTTGGGGTGGGCTTTGACCCACTGGCCGGTCTCGCGCAGGGTGTCGAAAGTCACTTGCAGCACGTCCGGGTGGGCTTTGGCGAACTTGGTTGTGGCCAGGTAGAAGCGGTTGTAGTTGGCCAGGCCGTCGCTGCCGTCGGCAATCACGCGCACGTGATGGTCAAGCTGTTGGGTGGCGAGGAACGGGTCCCAGATCACCCAGGCGTCCACGCTGCCATTGGCGAACGCCGCGCCGCCGTCCGGGGCTTCGAGGTAACGCGGGGTGATATCGGCCAGGGTCAGGCCGGCTTTTTTCAGCGCAGAAATCAACAGGAAGTTGCTGCCCGAGCCTTTCGACACGGCGACGGTTTTGCCCTTGAGGTCGGCGATGCTGTGGATCGGCGACTGGTCCTGCACGATGATCGCCTGGGCGCCCGGCGATGAATTCTCCTGGGCGTAGTAGGTCAGCGGCGCATCGGCGGCCTGGGTGAACAGCGCAAAGGCGTCGGCCACATCGGCGTGCAAGTCGACGCTGCCAGCGTTGAGCGAACTGAGCAGGCCGGTGCTGAACTCATGCCAGTTGACGGTAAAGCCCAAAGGCTTGAGACGCTGTTCCAGTTGGCCATTTTGCTTGAGCAGAATCCACAGGGTGGAGGAGCGCTGGTAGCTGATATCCAGGGTTTGCTCGGCATGGGCCGCCGCTGCGGCAAACAGCAGGCTGGCGGCGACGATGAGTTTTTTGAGCGTCATGAAAGGCCTTGGCGTGGGAGATGAAAGAAACACGAGCAAGGCATAAGCGCCCGGCATAAAAGCGCTTTTGATTATATTAATGAAGACTGATTATGAAAGGACCTTATGATTCTATGGATATGCCCGATTCGTCGGACCACGCCAAAAGCGCCCTAAGCTCAGATCGAAAAAGTATTTATCGAATGGTTTTTAGAACTTTATGCTCAGCGCTATTTCGTTGAAGATCGAGCGCGCCATGTCTCTACGTCGTCCATTTGCCGCTGTACTCGGGTTGCTGGCCTTTTCTGTCGCCGTGAGCGCGGATGCCCAGGAAACCGTGCGCATCGGCTACCAGAAATCCTCGACCCTGATTACCCTGTTGAAGACCCAGGGCACCCTGGAAAAAGCCCTCAAGGCCGACAACATCGACGTGTCCTGGCACGAATTCCCCAGCGGCCTGCCGCTGCTGGAAGCGCTGAACGTGGGCAACGTGGACATCAGCGCCGACGTCGCCGACACCGTGCCGATCTTCGCCCAGGCGGCCCAGGCCAAACTCACCTACTTCGCCCAAGAAGCGCCCTCGCCTTCGGCCCAGGCCATCGTGGTGCGCAAGGACTCGCCGATCCAGCACCTGGCGGATTTGAAGGGCAAGAAAATCGCGGTGACCAAGGCGGCCGGCACCCACTATCTGTTGATTGCCGCGCTGGCAAAGGCAGGCCTGGCGTTCTCGGATATCGAGCCGGCGTATCTGTCGCCGGCCGATGGTCGCGCGGCATTTGAGAACAACAAGGTGGACGCCTGGGTGACCTGGGAACCCTTCCTCACCAGCGTGCAGCGGCAACTGCCGACGCGCACCCTGGCCGATGGCGCAGGGCTGGCCAGTTACAAGCGTTATTACCTGACCGGCACGCCATACGCCAAGGCGCATCCCGAGGTGTTGAAGGTGGTGTATGCGCAGCTGGAAAAGGCCGGGCAATGGGTGAAAACCCACCCGCAGGACGCGGCCAAAGTGCTCGGCCCGCTGTGGGGCAATCTGGATGTGGCCACGGTGGAGGCGGCGAATGCACACCGCAGCTATCAGGTGCAGCCGGTGAGCATTAACCAGTTGGGGGAGCAGCAGAAGATTGCAGATGCGTTCTTTAAAGCGGGGTTATTGCCCAAGGCGGTGGATGCCAAGGATGTAGACACCTGGAAGCCCTGAGAACCGCTGTGCTTTAAATGTGGGAGGGGGCAAGCCCCCTCCCACATTTGATCTCCATTTATTGTTAGAGAAGGGTTCGGGCCAGGGCCTTTTTCCATTCTGCATAGCGGGCCGCCATGGCAGGGTCCTCCTGCGGTTCAAACCGCTCGCGCTGGCGCTCCAACTCACCCAACGCCGCATCACTTGCCCAAACCCCCAACGCCCTCCCCGCCAGATGCGCCGCACCCAGCGCCGACACTTCCGGCGACAGGCTGCGCACCACCGGGCGTTGCAGCAGGTTGGCCAAAAACTGCATCAGCCAGCGGTTGCGCGTCGCCCCGCCGTCCACCCACAGCTCCTTCAACGGGCTGCCGATATCCTGCTGCATGGCCTCGAACACATCGCGAATCTGGTAGCCGATGGACTCCAGCGACGCGCGCAATATATGCGCGCCGGAGGTGGCTTCGGTGAGCCCGCAGATCAAACCGCGTGCGTCGGCTTTCCAGTGCGGCGCCCCCAGCCCGGACAGCGCCGGCACAAAGTACACGCCGCCGTTATCCGGCAGTTGCGCGGCCTGTTCGGTCAAGGCGTCCAGGGATTCCCCGGCCACCAAGCGCGAGGCCCACTGCACGGCGGCGCCGGTATGGACGATATTGCCTTCCATGCCAAACGTGGGCTTGGCGCCGTCGTGCCAGGCCAATGTAGTGGAGAGCCCGTGGGTGGAGGCAATCGGGCCGGTCATGGGGGTCATCAGGGATGAACCGGTGCCGAGGGTGGCCTTGACCAGCCCCGGGGCGAAACCGCCCTGCCCGTAGAGTGCGGCGTGGGAATCACCCATCATCGACATCACCGGGATGCCGGCGGGCAAGCCGCCCACCGCCACGGTTTCGGCAAAGAAACCGGCGCTGGGCTGGATCGGCGCCAGCGCCGCCAAGGGAATCGCAAACAGGTCCAGCAGCTCAGGGTCCCACGCACAGGTGTGCAGGTTGAACAGTTGCGTGCGCGCCGCGTTGGAATAATCGGTGGCAAACACCTGGCCGCCGCTAAGTTTCCACAACAGCCAGCTGTCCACCGTGCCCAGGCAGATCTCGCCGGCGGCGGCGCGGGCGTGGCCGTTTTCCAGGTTATCGAGAATCCAGCGGAATTTACCCGCGGAAAACATCGGGTCCAGCGCCAGCCCGGTTTTCTCCAGGATGACGGCTTCATGGCCTTGCTCATGCAATTGCGTGCACAGCGCCGTGGAGCGTCGGCATTGCCAACTGATGCACGGCGACAGCGGCTCACCGGTTTGCCGATCCCAGGCCACCACCGACTCGCGCTGGTTGCTGACGGCCAGCGCGGTGATTGGCCGGTCGACCTGAGCCAGGCATTCTTCAATCGCGGCCAGGGTGTTCTGCCAGATCAGCAACGGGTCCTGCTCGGAGAACCCGGCCTGAGGGTGGCTGATGCTCAGCGGCCGTGAACCCCGGGCAATCACCTGCCCCCGTTCGTTGACCAGCACCGCCTTGGCGTTGCTGGTGCCTTCGTCTATCGCCAGGATCAGCGGAGTGTTGTTAGTCATTGCATTCACCGCAACCGAGTGGCAGCCGCCACAATCCCAGGCGCGTCGATGTTATGCAAGGCGCGGGTCGGTTCGCGCGCACCGGCGGCGGCGTATTCGCCATCGCCGATACCGAGGCGAATCAACGGGATACCCAGCCCGGCTTCGGCCAGCACTTCGGCCACCACGCTGCCGACGCCACCGTTGATGTTGTGTTCTTCGACGCTGATCACCGCGCGGGTGCCACTCAAGGCACTGAGCAACACATCGCGCTGCAGGGGCCGGATCGACGACAGGTTGATCACCTGCGCCTGGATGCCCTGCTCCGCCAGCAACGCGGCGGCGTCCACGGCTTCGTGCACCACCGAGCCGAGGGCGACGATGCTCACGTCGGCGCCCTGGCGCAGGATATCGACCTGACCGGGTTGAAAGTGGTAGTCGGCGCCATGCACATCCGGCAAGGCTTTGCCGTCCAGGCGGATATACACCGGGCCCTCGTAGCGCAAGGCGTAATCAACGATCTGGCGGCATTCAATTGCATCGGCCGGGGCAAAAATCTGCACATTGCCGAAGCCGCGCATCACCGAGATATCGTCAATGCTGTGGTGGGTACTGGCCAGCGGGCCGTAGCTGGCGCCGGCGTTGAGGCCGAACATTTTCACGTTGGCCTGGTTGTAGCAAACATCGACCTTGATCTGCTCATTGGCCCGCGAAATCAGAAACGGCGCCGCGTTGCAGGTGGCGGCGATCTTGCCGCCCAGCGCGAGGCCCGCCGCGACGCTGACCAGCGACTGCTCGGCAATCCCGACGTTGATCAGCCGCTCGGGAAAACGCTGCATGAACGGGGCGATCTTGGCCGTGGACGTAGAGTCGCTGACCACCGGCACCACATCCAGCCCGGCATCCACTGCGTCAATAAAGGCCTGCACCATGACGCTCGCCAAATGTTCACTCGCCATGGTTCAACTCCTCCAGTGCTGCATTGATTTCATCACCCTTGGGCACGCGGTGGTGCCATTCGGGGCGGGCTTCGATAAACGACACGCCCTTGCCTTTGATGGTGTGGGCGATCAGCACCTGGGGTGCGCCGGTCTGGGTCTGCATGCTTTCCAGGGCGCTGATCAACTGACCTACGTCATTGCCGTCGCACTCACTGACGCGGAAGCCGAAGGCGGCCCATTTCACGTCCAGCGGGTCCAGCGGCATGATCTCGGCGGTCAGCCCGGCCAGTTGCAGTTTGTTCTTGTCGACGATCACAAACAGGTTATCCAGGCCGTACTTGGCGGCGGCCATCGCCGCTTCCCAGTTGGAGCCTTCGGCCAGTTCGCCGTCGCCGGTGAGCACATAGATGCACTTTTTGCTGCCAGACATCTTCGCCGCCAGCGCCAGCCCTACCGCCACCGGCAAGCCGTGGCCGAGGGCGCCGGTGTTGAGTTCGATACCGGGGGTTTTCTGGCGCACCGGGTGGCCCGGCAGGTGGGAATTGAAATGCTGATACGTCGGCAACCACGCCTCGGGAATGTAGCCCGCCTGCGCCAGGCAGCAATACAAGCCGCCCACGCCATGGCCCTTGCTCTGGATGTAGATATCGCGCTCAGGGTCCTGGGTGCGTTCCGGGCCGGTATTGAGGATGCGGAAATACAGGGTCGCGAGGATGTCGGTTTCCGACAGGTCCGCCCCGGTGTGGCCGCCGGCCGGTGAATCGGCATTCAGGCGGATCACGTGGCGGCGGATCAGGCGGGCCTGTTCCTTGATCTGGTGGGCGTCGTACTGGAAGGCATTCATGCAGCGGCTCCTGTGGGCTGACCACGTGAGTTGAAAGTGCCAAAAGCTGTTTTGAATATTTATTCAGCAGTGACAATATATTTCTATTTAGACGCCGATCGCTCACGCGGTCAAGTGACCGAACGGCTCAAAATGAAATAAATCCCTCGGACAGACGGCCAAAATCCCACGCGGGCTTATCTATCCCGTGGCTTTGCGGCGTATAAAAGTACCGGTCTAGAGGCGTACCGGAAAAATTAAGCGCTTGACTTTGACACGGTGTCACTGGAATCTGAATTAACAGTCAGGCACGCATAAATATTCAAGCCGCCTGAAAGCACTCCAAAAAAAATAAATCAGGAGAACACTGTGGACACCAAAGCTATTGTCCAGCACCCGGCCGAACTCAAGCCGCCACCGCGCCCACGCCTGGTGAAACTGCTCCCCAGCAACATCGGCGGCCCGCTGATCGGCCTTGTGCTGCTGGTGCTGGTCTTCTCCTTCAGTTCCGAATTCTTCTTCTCATTGCGCAATGGCCTGAACATTCTCGATCAGGTCACGGTGCTGGGCATCCTCGCGATTGGCATGACGGCGGTGATCGTGATCGGCGGCATCGACCTGTCGGTCGGCTCGGTGCTGGCCTTCTCGATGATGATGCTCGGCTGGCTTTATCAGGATCAGGCGGTGCCGCTGGGCTTCGCCATTCCGATCTCGATTGCCAGCGGCATGCTTGCCGGGCTGGTGTCCGGCGGGTTGATCACCTATGCCAAGCTGCCGCCATTCATTGCCACGCTGACCATGATGTCGGTGGCCCGTGGCCTGGCAAATATCCTCACCGAAGGCCGGCAGATCGTCGGCTACCCGGACTGGTTCACCAGCCTGGCGACGGTGCGGCATTTCGGCTTTCTCTCGGCGACCGTCGGGCTGTTTCTGGTGATGCTGGTGGTGGCCTGGGTGTTCCTGCGCTTTCGTGCCGGTGGCCGCAACCTCTATGCCATGGGCGGTAGCCCGGAAGTGGCGCGCCTGTCGGGCATCAAGGTGCGTGCGATTACCCTGTGGGTCTACGCCATCAGCGGCGCCCTCGCCGGCATCGCCGCCGTGACCCTCGCCGCCCGCCTCGACTCATCACAACCCAGCGCCGGCCTGAGCCTGGAACTGGACGCCATCGCCGCCGTGGTGATCGGCGGCGCCAGCCTCAGCGGTGGCGTCGGCAGCATCGGCGGCACTCTGGTCGGGGTGTTGATCATTGGCGTGTTGCGCAATGGCCTCAACCTGCTCGGCGTCTCGCCGTTTATTCAACAAGTGGTGATCGGCGTGGTCATCGCCCTCGCCGTGACCATCGACACCCTGCGCCGCCGTTCCAGCACTGCCCGTTAAACCTGTTCGACAGTTGACACCCTCCAACAATAAAACCAGGAGTCACCGACATGTTCAGCCCCAAGAAACTGCTTATCGCTACTGCTTTGGCTGCCGCAACGCTCACCGCCACCGGCACCACCTGGGCCAAGGATCTGACCATCGGCCTGGCCGTGGCCAACCTGCAGGCCGACTTCTTCAACCAGATCAAGCAATCGGTGGAAGCCGAGGGCAAGGCCAAGGGGATCAAGGTGATCACCGTGGAC
>Ga0302347_1002635_pt1 | contig 17617 bp, 15 predicted proteins | sample PhyWR1_FD_202178 | JGI IMG/M metagenome (GOLD analysis project Ga0302347, IMG submission 202178) | Leaf surface microbial communities from wheat plants in UC Gill Tract Community Farm, Albany, California, United States - DLSL W.R1 (v2)... | ecosystem: Host-associated > Plants > Phyllosphere >...
TAAGTTCGCTAACCGAATGCCAGACGATATCTTCCCGTGCCAGATTAAGCACCGTGGAGTCAACGGTCTCGACCGATAACGCGTCTGCCTGCACCATGAAAGGCGCGTTACGCAGCGCAGAATCAAACGAGTCATATTTCACGTTAACCAGTCGGCGAACTTTTGGTAAACGGGTAATATTGAGTCGGGCTTCGGTGATAAAGGCAAGCGAGCCTTCGGAGCCGGTAAGTATGCGGGTAAGGTCGAATTCTGTCATTGCGTCATTGAAAACATGGCGCAGATCGTAGCCAGTGAGAAAACGATTTAATTTGGGAAATTTATCGATAATAAGCTGACGATTTTCGAGGCAGCGCTGGTAAACGGTGCGATAAATCCGCCCGGACGCAGACTGTTCTTTTGCCAGCGTCTCAGCCAGCGCTACCGGCATTGGATGGGTATCCAGAATATCGCCGCCGATTAACACCGCCCGTACGCCTAACACATGATCGGACGTTTTACCGTAAGCCAGCGACCCCTGCCCCGAGGCATCGGTATTGATCATCCCGCCAAGTGTGGCGCGGTTACTGGTCGATAATTCAGGGGCAAAAAAGTAGCCGTACGGCTTCAGATAGTGATTAAGCTGATCCTTTATTACGCCCGCTTCTACGCGCACCCACCCTTCTTCAGGGTTAATTTCGATAATGCGATTCATGTAACGGGACATATCAACGACGATGCCGTGGTTGAGAGCCTGCCCGTTAGTCCCGGTGCCGCCGCCGCGCGGCGTGAAGACCAGCGTGCTAAAACGCTCTTCGGCTGCCACCCGTGCCAGCAGCGAAACATCTGCCGTCGAGCGCGGAAACACGATGGCATCGGGAAGAAGCTGGTAAATACTGTTATCGGTCGCCATTGTTAGCCGGTCAGCATAGCTTGTGGCGGTATCCCCGGTAAAACCCTGTTGCTCTAATGATTGCAAAAAATTCAGCACCAGTTGAACGACACCTGGAGCCTGAGAAATCTGTGGGATCATTATTGTTGACCCTGCCTGACTGTTATCATGTGAGTGATTAATCGTTTGCGTTGTGCACCCATCGTTTTACCACATTTTTTTCTTACCTGCCTGACAGAATTACACACTACAACTGCGGTCAAAATGACTGGTATCATAATGGTCCAGCTTTATGCCACGCCCGCATTGTGGCGAAATGAAAAAGGTAAATTTACGTTATGGTTAATCCGAACCAGCCCAGAGACGTGCCACAAATATTGCTGTCGGTGCTATTTTTGTCACTGATGATTGTTGCCTGCCTGTGGATAGTGCGCCCCTTTATTCTCGGCTTTGCGTGGGCGGGAACCGTGGTCATCGTGACGTGGCCGGTGTTAATTCGTTTACAGCGTCTCCTGTTCGGCCGGCGCTCGCTGGCCGTGCTGGTCATGACATTATTGCTCTTTCTGCTGTTTATCATTCCCATCGCGCTATTAGTTAACAGTATGGTTGATAGCGGCGTACCGCTTATTCGCTCCGTATCCTCCGGTGAAATGACGCTGCCGGATCTTAACTGGCTAAACAGCATTCCAGTTGTGGGCACGCGGCTCTATACCGGCTGGCATAATCTTCTCGATATGGGAGGGGCTGCCATTATGGCGAAAATCCGCCCTTATATTGGGACGACGACGACCTGGTTTGTCGGACAGGCCGCACACATTGGGCGCTTTATGATGCATTGCGGGTTAATGCTTCTGTTCAGCGCGCTACTTTACTGGCAGGGAGAACGCGTGGCGCGGGGTATCCGTCACTTTGCCACCCGCCTCGCCGCAACGCGTGGTGATGCCGCCGTAGTGCTGGCCGCACAGGCTATTCGCGCGGTAGCGCTTGGCGTTGTGGTTACTGCGCTGGTCCAGGCGGTGCTCGGCGGGATTGGTCTGGCTATTTCCGGCGTGCCTTATGCCACTATTCTGACCGTCGTGATGCTTTTTTCATGCCTTATCCAACTGGGCCCTTTGCCCGTACTGGTCCCGTCCATTATCTGGCTCTACTGGAGTGGTGACACGACCTGGGGAACGGTCCTGCTGGTGATAAGCTGTGTTGTCGGCACCATCGATAACGTTCTGCGCCCGTTACTGATCCGTATGGGGGCTGATTTACCAATGATCCTCATACTTTCTGGCGTTATTGGTGGATTGATTGCCTTTGGCATGATTGGATTGTTTATTGGTCCGGTGCTGCTGGCAGTCTCGTGGCGTCTGTTTGATGCCTGGGTGAAAGAAGTCCCGCCTCCCCGGTAGCCTTCATTTTTTCTTCACGCATCTTTAATTCGGTCAGCCTTCACGCTGGCCGTTTTTTTAGTTAAGCAGAACTGATTAAATATTTAGTGTAACTGTCACCCTAATGATTAATTATGTCGGCTGAACCAGTTATATTTCGTGAATTCATTAAATTCACTAAACTAATGAGATGAATCCGATCGACGCAGAAGAATGTAAATTCTACTATTAGATCACGGTTATAAATCAACGCCTTGATTTATAAGCATGGAAATCCCCTGAGTGAAACAATGAATTGCTGTGTGTAGTCTTTGCCCATCTCCTATGATGGGCTTTTTTTTATGCATTTAATTTCTGCGATATAATAAAAAATCCCCGGTATGACTACCGGGGACGAATAAACCGTTAACCCATTATTGTTTTAGTTCAGCCAGGCTCAACCAGGTCTGTACAACAGTATCCGGATTAAGGGACAGGCTATCAATGCCCTCTTCCATTAACCAGGCGGCGAAGTCTTCATGATCGGAAGGGCCTTGTCCGCAGATACCGACATATTTACCCTGCTTCTTCGCTGCCCGGATTGCCATAGAGAGTAGCGCTTTTACTGCCTCATTACGCTCATCAAACAATTCTGACACCACGCCGGAATCGCGATCCAGTCCCAGAGCCAGCTGCGTCATGTCATTTGAGCCGATGGAGAAACCGTCGAAATGCTCGAGGAACTGTTCAGCCAGCAGAGCATTAGAGGGAATTTCGCACATCATGATGATCTTCAATCCCTGCTCACCGCGCTTTAATCCCTGACGCGCCAGCTCATCAATGACGGCTTTCGCCTGATCAACAGTTCGCACAAATGGGATCATAATTTCGACGTTGGTTAACCCCATCTCATTACGCACCCGTTTGACGGCATCACATTCCAGCGCAAAGCAATCACGGAAACTGTCTGAGACGTAGCGACCCGCGCCGCGGAAACCGAGCATCGGGTTTTCTTCTTCCGGCTCGTAGCGCTCACCGCCGACCAGATTCGCATACTCATTGGATTTAAAATCAGACAGTCGAACAATAACCCGTTTCGGCCAGAATGCTGCACCGAGCGTCGCAATCCCCTCGGCAAGACGATCGACATAAAACGCTTTTGGCGAATCATAGCCTTTGATCATCTGCGTGATGTCGTTTTGCAGTTTCGGATCCTGATCGTCAAATTCCAGCAGCGCGCGAGGATGTACGCCAATCATGCGGTTGATAATAAATTCCAGTCTTGCCAGGCCAACGCCTTCATTGGGCAGACAGGCAAAATCAAACGCGCGATCCGGATTACCCACGTTCATCATGATTTTCAGCGGTAGATCGGGCATCTTGTCAACGCTGGAACTTTTAACGCTAAAATCGAGTTTTTCTGCGTAAACATAGCCGGTGTCGCCTTCTGCACAGGATACCGTAACGTCTTCATCCTCTTTAATGCGCTCAGTCGCATCACCGCAGCCGACCACTGCCGGAATACCCAGCTCACGTGCAATGATCGCCGCATGACAGGTTCTTCCCCCGCGGTTGGTTACGATGGCAGCCGCTTTCTTCATGATCGGTTCCCAGTCCGGGTCGGTCATATCCGTCACCAGCACATCGCCCGGCTGGATACGGTTCATTTCGCTAATATCATGAATGACCTTCACTTTTCCGGCACCAATGCGATGTCCGATAGCGCGACCTTCAGCAATGATTTTTCCCTGCGCATGCAGCGTATAACGCTCCATTACCTGTCCGCGGGAGCGCACCGTCTCAGGACGCGCCTGGACAATAAATAATTTGCCAGTATGACCATCTTTCGCCCACTCAATATCCATAGGGCGGCCGTAGTGCTTCTCGATTTGCACCGCCTGCTTCGCCAGTTCCTGCACTTCGTCATTGGTAAGCGAAAATACATCACGTTGAGCCTGCGGAACGTCTTCAATCGACACCTGTTTACCGTGCTCCTGGCTCGGCGCGTAGATCATACGGATTTTCTTTGAACCCATGGTACGGCGTACGATGGCCGGACGCCCTGCTGCCAGCGTCGGTTTATGGACGTAGAATTCATCCGGGTTTACCGCTCCCTGTACTACCATTTCGCCCAATCCCCAGGCAGAGGTAATAAAGACCACCTGATCGAAGCCAGATTCTGTGTCAATAGAGAACATGACACCAGAAGAGGCCAGGTCAGAGCGCACCATACGTTGTACGCCTGCTGAGAGTGCGACGCCGCGATGATCGTATCCCTGATGAACGCGATAAGAGATAGCACGATCGTTAAACAATGACGCGAAGACGTGCTTCACGGCCACCAGCACGGCATCATATCCTTGTACGTTCAGGAAGGTTTCCTGTTGTCCGGCAAATGACGCATCCGGCATGTCTTCCGCCGTTGCCGATGAACGGACGGCAAAAGAGGCTTCACTATCGTCAGACGAAAGCTGGTCATAAGCTTCACGGATAGCATGTTCCAGCTCCCCCTGAAAAGGAGTATCGATGATCCACTGGCGGATCTGTGCACCGGCTTTGGCCAGCTCAGAGACATCGTCAATGTCGGTTTCATCCAGCAACTGATATATACGCTGGTTAACGCCGCTTTGATCAAGAAACTGATTAAACGCGTCAGCAGTCGTGGCAAACCCGTTGGGAACAGATACGCCCACGGTAGCCAGGTTGGTAATCATTTCTCCCAGGGAGGCATTTTTGCCTCCGACTCTGTCTACATCATTCATGCCGAGTTGGTTGTACCAAAGCACCAGCGGTGACGAGCCATTGTTGGACATCGATCAATCCTTTTATGATTTATGTGCAAGAGATAAAACTACTGATTCATCATTTATCCTGACATAGTTAGCCGATTAAAAAAAACGGTGAATCGTTCAAGCAAACTGCTTTTTTTATTTTTTAGGAGCGTTTACCTGATTTAGCTAACTTTATGATTCCGCCATATTTCCTTATCGACCAGCGGTCTATTCAGCTTCCTGAAAATGACTATGGCAGTTCATAAAAAGTAAAAACAACATTTCATTTTTTAAATTAAGACAGCAAATGCTGAAATGTGTTTAACTCAATTTATTTCCTCTGCGGAGGTACAAATAACCGGGATGAATAAAATGGATAATTCTGTCGATCGCCACGTTTTTTATATTTCTGATGGTACCGCTATCACAGCTGAGGTGCTGGGTCATGCGGTGATGTCACAATTTCCTGTAGCCATTAATAGCATCACGTTACCGTTTGTCGAAAGTGAGAGCCGGGCGCGGGCAGTGAAAGATCAGATTGACGCAATTTATCAGCAAACGGGTATTCGACCGCTGGTGTTCTACTCTATCGTCATCCCCGAAATCCGCATGATTATTTTGCAAAGTGAGGGATTCTGTCAGGATATTGTTCAGGCCCTGGTTGCCCCGTTACAGCAGGAGTTAAAACTCGATCCCACACCGATCGCTCATCGTACACATGGATTGACCCCGGGGAACCTCACTAAATATGATGCGCGCATTGCCGCCATTGATTACACGCTGGCACATGACGACGGTATTTCCTTACGTAATCTTGATCAGGCGCAGGTGATCCTGCTTGGCGTTTCACGCTGCGGTAAAACTCCCACGAGTCTTTATCTGGCGATGCAATTTGGCGTGCGCGCTGCTAACTACCCCTTTATCGCTGATGATATGGATAATCTTGTCCTGCCGGCGGCGCTTAAACCTCTGCAGCCTAAACTGTTTGGATTGACTATTCATCCCGAGCGGCTGGCGGCCATACGCGAGGAGCGCCGTGAAAATAGCCGTTATGCCTCGATGCGCCAGTGCCGAATGGAAGTGGCCGAGGTTGAAGCGCTTTATCGCAAGAATCATATTCCTTTTCTCAATAGTACCAACTTCTCGGTGGAAGAAATGGCGACCAAAATTCTCGATATCATGGGATTGAGCCGGCGCATGTACTAATGAACTAGTACAAAAATAAAAAATCGTTTATCATCTGTCATCTGAATAGACGCGTAACACGGCCTGCACTTGAAATCGACGGGGATTGGTTTATCGTGATGCGCATCACTTCCCGGCAACGTTGTCGTTGAAGCCTAATTTTTTGAGACACCTGATGAATAAGACAGATGAACTGCGCACCGCGCAGATCGGCAGCCTGGTAACGCCTGCGGAGCTGGCGTTACGTTATCCCGTTACGCCGGATGTGGTCAGCCACGTCACCGCGTCGCGCCGTAATATCGAGAAAATTCTTAATGGGGAAGATCGCCGCCTGCTGGTGGTGATGGGTCCATGTTCTATTCACGATCTGGACGCGGCCATGGAGTACGCACGTCGTCTCCAGCCGATGCGCGAAAAGTACCAGGGGCGGCTGGAAATCGTCATGCGCACATACTTTGAAAAACCCCGGACGGTCGTGGGCTGGAAAGGATTGATTTCAGATCCGGATCTTAATGGCAGCTATCGCGTTAATCATGGCATTGAACTGGCACGTAAGCTGTTATTGCAGGTTAACGAGCTGGGCGTTCCCACCGCAACCGAATTTCTGGATATGGTGACCGGTCAGTTCATCGCCGATTTGATTAGCTGGGGGGCCATTGGCGCACGTACGACTGAGAGCCAGATCCATCGCGAAATGGCCTCGGCGCTCTCCTGTCCGGTCGGCTTTAAAAACGGGACAGACGGTAACACGCGTATTGCAGTAGATGCTATCCGTGCCGCTCGCGCCAGCCATATGTTTCTTTCGCCGGACAAAAACGGCCAGATGACCATTTATCAGACCAGCGGCAATCCTTACGGTCACATCATCATGCGCGGGGGTAAAAAACCGAATTACCATGCAGACGATATTGCCGCAGCCTGCGATACGCTGCATGAATTCGATTTACCGGAACAATTAGTGGTTGATTTCAGTCACGGCAACTGCCAGAAACAGCATCGTCGCCAGCTGGATGTCTGTGATGATATCTGCCAGCAGATCCGTAATGGATCAACGGCCATTGCCGGGATCATGGCAGAAAGTTTCCTGCGCGAAGGCACACAAAAGATTGTCGCTGGTCAGCCGCTGATTTACGGTCAGTCAATCACCGACCCCTGTCTGGGCTGGGAAGACAGTGAGCGGCTGCTTGAGAAACTGGCAAGCGCAGTAGACAGTCGTTTTTAAGTTTTCAGGTAACGCCATCCACAGGATGGCGTTTTTTCAGGATTGGGTATCCAGATAAATAGTAGTTGTTACCACCTCAGATATTTATGATAATGATTATCACTACGTTATTGATACTCATTTTATAAAGCCGTTATGTCATCGACTAAATCTACAGAAGCCAGTACACCTCATGCACCATACCCTGCCCCAAACGATCGACGTATTAACAGTAAAGCCCTGTTAGGTGCCGAAGGTCGGGTGATTATTGAACATAATGGCCAGCAATATCTGTTACGCCAGACTCTGGCCGGTAAGCTGATCCTCACCAAATAGAGTAACTAGCTTGAACAGCTCACCTCAAGCCCCTTACCCCATTCAGGCGGACGTCGGGCATAATCATCGTCCCGTTCACGAAACGGTTCACGCAGAACACGGTGTAATTGTTCCAGTTCACTCATATCTCCCTGTTCCGCACGTTCGATAGCACGTTGTGCCAGCCAATTACGTAAAATGACGCAGGGATTGACGTTTTGCATGGCGTGCTGGCGAGTGTGATCATCAACCTGTTCCATCTGTAGTCGCGCGCGGTAATCTGCAAACCAGTTATCGAAAGCCTCACGATCGATAAATTCATCACGCAGCGGTGAATCAGCGCTGTGTTGATTTGTCTGGCTAAGCATCCTGAAGGTCCGGGTGTAGTCGCTACCCTCTCGCGCCATCAGCGCAAAAAGTGTATTCAATAACTCGTTATCCGCTTTCTGTTGCGTAAACAGCCCCAGCTTTTGGCGCATTTTCAACCCATATTCGGTCAGTAATACCTGCTGATAGTAATCAAGGGTGTTATTGAGTGTGTCGACATCAATAAATGATGAAAACGTCTGTGCCAGCCGCTGCAAATTCCATAATCCGACCGCGGGCTGGTTATCAAAGCTATAGCGCCCCTGGTAATCAGAATGATTACAGATGAACCCGGGCTGATAATCATCAAGAAAACCATAAGGACCATAATCCATGGTAAGCCCGAGAATCGACATGTTATCGGTGTTCATGACGCCGTGTGCAAAACCTGTTGCCTGCCAGCGGGCTATCATTTGCGCGGTACGCTCAACCACATCGCGGAACCACAATGCATACTTAGCATCATCGTGTTGCAGATATGGCCAGTGATAGCGAATGACATAATCTGCCAGCTGACGCACTTTCTCCGGCTCGCGACGATAATAAAAATGCTCAAAATGACCAAAGCGAACGTGGCTTTCAGCAATACGCATTAACATTGCGCCATGCTCAATAGTTTCACGCTGCACGGGAGTGTCGCTGGTGGTTATCGATAGCGCGCGCGTTCCTGGGATGCCAAGCCAGTGCATCGCTTCCGAAGCCAGACTTTCACGGATTGTCGAGCGCAGAACCGCTCTGCCATCACCCATCCGGGAATAAGGCGTTTTTCCGGCGCCTTTCAGGTGCCAGTCGACTTTTCGGCCATCGCTAAGTTGTTGCTCACCCAGCAGGATGCCGCGACCATCACCAAGTTGACCGGCCCAGACGCCAAACTGATGACCGCTGTAGACCTGAGCGAGGGGCGACATCCCCGGCAGCAGTACTTCTCCGCCCCAGACGCCAGCGCCATGCTGTGGGTGAAATAATTCATCGGCAATACCCAGTTCCTGTGCAAGCTCCGCGTTATGCCAAATTACCCGGGCATTTTGTAAAGGCACGGGATCGCGCGATGTGTAAAACCCAGGTAGTTCGTCGCGCCAGCTATTAATAAAAGACAGGTTCATAAATCCTCCTGTCTGTAAGTGTAGTGCCTTATACCCCACTGTAACACGGACCGTTAGCAGGGTTATCGCTGAACCAGCGAGGTAACACTGTCTTTATCGATCGCCGGCCAGAGAGCACCCTGCATTGCACTGAAAGGAAAAGAAATTGCGCGCTGGTATATTATTTCGTTATCTATTCCGCCAATCATCACCGATGTGCAAAAAGGACTTATCTGCGCAAATAGTGCGCGTATAAAAGGCTCAAACATAATCCCGGATAATTGCCGATGAACGAAGTTTTTATCAAGTGCGACACGCTTAAATAGTCCGGCGAATACAGCATGAGTAGTTGTATCTCCTGCACCAAAATTGGCGAGGACTAATGGATATCGCTTTGCCAGTAAAACCAGTGGATGACTTTCTGTTAATGCATTTAATCCTGGATAATTCTCATTTAATGTTAACTCAAGGAAAGGGAATTTTTCTATTCGGGAAGCCAGTTGGGTGTTTACCAGCAGCATTTCAACAATAGCCGGGGTGACAGAAATCCAGGCGAGTAATTGCTGTTGAATGAAAAATATCTGACATGTTTCAAGCAGTGCCAGCTTCTCCAGAAAGAGAGATAACTCCTGCTCAGCGCTAAGATGAGGCAATACAAGCTCTACCGGTATCCGCACATCCGCCCTGACCGCCGAAAAGTTTGCAATGACTTCAAGTCCTGTCAGCTCTCCAGTGCTATTTCGGGCAGGGAGAAATAATAAATCGGAACGATAATCGTTATCCAGAGAAACTCTCATTGTGCTAACCCCTCATTAAGGGCAAGAACAGGCTTTTTGAAATGATCGGTGAAGTATTTCAACCAAATGATTTTTAAAAAACAGTATTGCATAATGCCCATTTTCATTGCGGATGTCCCTACCCTTGAGACTCAGTGTAATCTATATCAGATAAGTTATACAATTACAGGTCGTTGCAGAAAACTCCGATCTCAGCAAAGCGCTATGCATGACGTAATGTTTACGCTATTACTTAGCAGGCTCTCTTTTTTTCCATGCGGCCATTCAAAGTGATCGGACACTTATAAATATAAGATGAAAGAGGGGTAAGTTCGCAATGTTCCAGATAAAGAAAATTTTTGAAATCAGAAAGGTAATAATACGAGCAGATCTATTTGGTAAATTTGAGTTAAATCATTTTTTATTGTAATGAAAGGAAACCGCAGTCAGCGGTTTCCTGCACTATATGCGACGAGCCTGCCAGAAATTTTTACGCCAGTAGACATTATCCAGCGACGAGCGCATCACGCCACGACTGGTAGAAGCATGGATAAAGGTGTTGCCAGTGTCGTAAATACCTACATGCAAGCCACTTTCACCTGAGCCAGTTTTGAAAAAAACCAGATCGCCGGGAAGCAGATCGTCTTTATCGATCTTTGCGCCCACGTTAGCCAGTTGCCGTGTTTCGCGCGGAACTTTAAGAGAGAATTTGTCCCGGTACGTCATCAGCACAAACCCAGAGCAGTCAATACCGCGGCGGCTCATTCCTCCGTAGCGATAAGGCGTACCACGCCAGGCGTGAAGCTGCTCATTGAGATTAGCAACGACAACAATGGAGTCCGCAAGTCGCGGATTAGGCGGCGGCGCCCGGTGGGAGCTACACCCTGCTAAAAAAAGTGCCATGAGTAAAATAAACCAGCAACGCATGTCCGTGCGAACCCTCTACACTTTAAATGACGAAATAATTTACCCTGTTAATTATCTGACTGGCAAGGGACCATTCGTGCTAGCTCTCAGAAAGCAGAACAGAATGCCCTTCAACGTCCAGACGACGAAAAGGGATACCATAAGCGGCTTGCAGCCCGGCAGGCGTCAGCGCATTATCAGCAGTGCCCGAAGCAATCAATTTCCCTGCACGTAATAACCAGACCTGATGGGCATGGCGTAGCGTGTGATTGAGATCGTGACTGCTCATTACAATAGCAATCCCGGACTGGCACAGATCGTTAAGCACGCCGTCCAGCGCGGATTGCTGTGCCACATCGAGGCTGGCCATCGGTTCATCGAGTAATAATAGCTGCCCCTGGGGATTCACGCCGGGATGAATTTGTAAAATCACGGCGCTAAGTCTGACGCGCTGCCATTCCCCGCCTGAAAGCTGATTAACCTGACGGCTTAATTTGTCACCCAGTCCCAGTTTTTCTGCAATCTCATCAACGCGTTGCTCCTGATGCGTTGCAGGCAGGTGTAGCTTCAGATAATGCCATACCGGCATAGCAAAAGGCGGCGTTTGTTGCTGAGGGAGAAAAGCGCGGTGTCGCGCCAGCGCGGTTGCAGACCAGTTTTCCAGAGACCGGTCGTTAAATAATACGCGCCCCGCCCCTGCGCTGAGACCGGCAATGCGCGTGAGTAACGTGCTTTTACCGGCTCCGTTAGGGCCAACCAGATGAATCATCTCACCGGCCCTGACGATAGCAGAGAGCGGCTCTAACCGCCCGGCTTGTGCAACATCGCACAGTCTCACGCGTGTTGACATTATTTTGCTAATGCCAGTTTAATCGCTTCCATCAGAATCGGATCTTCTGGCTGCATGTCCGGTGAAAAACGCTGCACCACCTGGCCGTCACGTCCGATGAGGAATTTTTCAAAATTCCACAGGATATCGTCCGGATAGAGCGGCGCACGATCTTTACTCGCCAGACGTTCATAAAATCCGCTGCTCTCAGGCGCTACGGCGGTCGGTGCAGCGGCGATCAGTTGTTGATACAAAGGATGACGGTACTCGCCGTTAACGTCGATTTTGCTGAACATCGGGAACGTCACGCCCCACGTCGTACTACAGAACGTTTTAATCTCTTCATCACTACCCGGCTCCTGGCCGAGAAACTGGTTGCACGGGAAACCGAGCACCTTAAAGCCGTCTTTTGCCCACGCCTTATGAATATTCTCCAGCCCTTCATACTGTGGCGTCAGTCCGCATTTCGAAGCAACGTTTACAATCAGTAAGACATCGCCCTGATACTGTTCAAGCGTGGTGTTTTCCCCGTCAATGGTCATCACAGTTGTGTTCAGAATGTCATGTTGCATAGCGTCCCCTTAGTTGGTTTTACCGGGTCTTATCGCCCGGCCTTTAATAATAGCCAGATAAAAACAGGTGCGCCTAGCGTGGCTGTTACTACCCCAATCGGTAATTCAGCCGACGGCAGCGCCAGTCTGGCAATGATATCGGCGAGCGTCAGCGCTATTGCGCCTGCCAGCGCACTGGCAGGCAGTAATACGCGATGATCGGTCAGACCGCATAAGCGTAAAATATGCGGGATCACCAGGCCAATAAAGCCGATAGCGCCCGCAAGCGCCACGCTGACGCCGATCAGCCAGCCGGTTGCCACCACCAGCACGTTGCGCCATAACGCCAGTGGCAGACCTAATTGTCGGGCGGAGATTTCGCCCAGCGCCAGCAAATTGAGCACCGCTGACTGGCAGCAAACCCATACCATAACCGGTAATAACGCGATCATCAGCCAGCTCTGTTGCCAGTCAACGCCGCCAAATCCACCCATCATCCAGTACATCAGCTGTCGCAGGTCAAACGAGGTCGAGAAATAGATCGCCCAGGTCATCAGAGCGCTACAGATAATCCCCAGCGCCACGCCCGCGAGTAATAAACGACTGTTGGAGAGATGACGGCGGGCAAATCGCAATAGTATGAGCGTGATGACAAGCGCTCCGGCGATAGCACAAAGTCCCAACGACCATTGTGCCAGGCTGCCCTGTCCGATCATGACCGCGGCGATCAGCCCTACGCCGGCTCCATTTGAGACGCCGAGTAACCCCGGCTCTGCCAGCGGGTTTTCAAATAATGCCTGCATAACGGTGCCGGTAATCGCCAGGGCAGCCCCTACCAGCACCACGGCCAGCGTTCGGGGCAGCCGAATTTGCCAGACGAAAAGATGCCCCTGAGGGGTGGCCCACGACGCCGGGCTTATCCACTGCTCTCCTGAGCTGATCCCAAGCACGATGAGCAGCAACAAGGTTAGCGTCAGGCCAATAAGCCAGCATCGATTACGCCGCTGGAGCTGTTGTTCCTGGACGAGCATATAAACCTCTCCCTGACCTGACGCAGTCGTAAGTGCGTAAAGCTCTCTCCCGGTAAAGGGAGTAAACGACTGAAATTATCTTATACATAACTCTACTTATCTGACCGTGCAGCATAAGAAAAAAGGCCGCAAAAGCGGCCTTTTTAATTAGTTCAGATTACTCTGCTTTGGGCGAAGCGTTTTCGACACGGCTTTTTAACTTCTGACCGGGTCTGAACGTCACTACGCGCCGGGCTGTAATGGGAATATCTTCACCCGTTTTTGGGTTACGTCCCGGGCGTTGATTTTTATCACGCAAATCAAAGTTACCAAAACCGGACAGTTTTACCTGCTCACCATTTTCCAGAGCGCGACGGATCTCTTCGAAAAATAGCTCAACCAGTTCCTTGGCATCCCGTTTGCTAAGCCCAAGCTTATCAAACAGATATTCTGACATTTCAGCTTTCGTAAGCGCCATAGGTTCAATCCCTCAATGCTGCCTGGAATCGCTCTTTCAGTGCCGCCACACATCTGGCAACGGTAGCGGCAATGTCCTCTTCTTCAAGTGTACGACTGGTATCCTGGAGGATGAGGCTAATAGCGAGGCTCTTGTAGCCCTCCGCTACGCCCTTACCGCGGTACACATCAAACAAGTTTACGCCAACTACCTGATTTACGCCAACTTTCTTACATTCTGCCAAAACTTCGCCTGCTGCAACGTTTTCAGCCACGACAACAGCGATGTCACGACGGTTTGCCGGGAAGCGGGAAATCTCCTGCGCCTGAGGCACCACGCGGTCTGCGAGCTTGTTCCACTCCAGTTCAAACACAATAGTGCGACCGTTGAGATCAAGTTTACGTTCCAGTTCAGGATGGACAACACCAATAAAACCAATGTGTTCATCTTTCAGATAAATCGCTGCCGATTGACCTGGATGCAGTGCCGGGTTAGCGACGGCTTTAAACCGAATGTCGGCAGACTTACCGGTTAAATCAAGGACTGACTCCAGATCGCCTTTCAAATCATAGAAATCTACGCCTTCTTTCGCCAGATTCCAGTGCTCATCATGACGGTTACCGCAGATGACGCCACCCAGCATGACATCCTGACGAATGCCCAGTGGGGCCTGAGTATCGGGGACAAAGCGCAACCCGCTTTCAAAAATACGTACCCGGGATTGTTGGCGGTTCTGGTTATATACCACCGTTGACAGCAGACCCGTCAGCAAAGACAGACGCATCGCCGACATTTCGCTGGAGATGGGGCTTGGCAGTATGAGTGCTTCTTCACCCGGATGTATCCATTGCTGGACTTTAGGATCAACGAAGCTGTAGGTAATAACTTCCTGGTAGCCTTTATCGTTGAGCATCGTTTTCACGCGCTTAAGCGACAGATTGGCTTCTTTATGGCTACCCATCACCAGACCCGCCTGGACAGGTTCATTCGGAATACTGTTGTAGCCATAAATACGCGCTACTTCTTCAACCAAATCTTCTTCGATAGCCATATCGAAGCGCCAGGTCGGTGCCACCGCCTGCCATTCATCATTGCCAGCCGTAACGTCACAGCCCAGACGGGTCAAAATATCCACTACCTGTTCGTCGGCGATATGATGACCAATCAGACGATCAAGCTTACTGCGACGCAGAGTGATAGTGGCACGCTTCGGCAGGGCAGCCTCGCAGGTTACGTCAATGACCGGACCCGCTTCACCACCGCAGATATCAAGAAGCAGGCGTGTTGCGCGTTCCATGGCTTTATATTGTAAAACCGGATCGACACCGCGTTCATAACGGTGAGATGCATCAGTATGCAGGCCATGACGACGCGCGCGTCCGGTGATAGACAGCGGGCTGAAGAAGGCCGATTCCAGCAGAACATTTCTGGTCTCGTCATTTACGCCCGAGAATTCGCCGCCGAAGATACCTGCCATGGCCAGCGCTTTATTATGGTCAGCAATAACCAGCGTATCCGCGCTTAACTTCGCTTCAGAGCCGTCGAGCAATACCAGCGTCTCGCCGTCTTTTGCCATACGGACGTTAATCCCGCCTTCAATACGATCTTTATCGAAAGCGTGCATCGGCTGACCCAGCTCCAGCAGCACATAGTTGGTCACGTCAACCACAGCATCAATAGAGCGTATTCCGCAGCGGCGCAGCTTCTCTCTCATCCATAGCGGCGTTGGCGCGTTAACATTAATGCCGTTGATCACGCGGCCCAGATAGCGAGGACACGCGTCTGTGGCCTCAACCTGAATAGGCAGCACATCATCAATCGTTGCGTTCACTGCCTCAACATGCGGCACGTTAAGCGGCAGTTTATTCAGCACAGCCACATCGCGTGCTACGCCAATAATGCCCAGGCAATCGGCACGGTTGGGCGTTACGCTAATTTCAATCGTGTTATCGTCAAGCTTCAGATACTCACGAATATCCGTACCCAGCGGCGCATCAGCCGGCAGTTCGATAATGCCGCTGTGATCGTCGGAAATACCCAGCTCCGAAAAGGAACACAGCATTCCTTCCGACGGCTCACCGCGCAGCTTAGCCGCTTTAATTTTAAAATCGCCAGGCAGTACTGCACCAATGGTTGCTACCGCAACTTTCAGCCCCAGGCGACAGTTAGGCGCACCGCAGACGATGTCCAGCAGGCGCTCACCACCGACGTTCACTTTCGTTACGCGCAGTTTATCCGCGTTCGGGTGCTGAGCGCATTCAACCACTTCGCCTACCACAACGCCAGTAAAGCTGCCGGCCACTGCATCGACGCCGTCAACTTCCAGACCTGCCATTGTGATTTGACCGGACAACGCTTCGCTGTCGACCGCCGGGTTAACCCATTCGCGTAACCACAGTTCACTGAATTTCATTATTTTATCCTGCCCTTATTTAAACTGTTTGAGGAAACGCAAATCGTTTTCGAAAAATGCACGTAAATCGGTGACACCGTAACGCAGCATGGTCAGACGTTCCATTCCCATGCCGAACGCAAAGCCAGAATAAATTTCCGGATCGATGCCAACATTGCGCAGTACATTCGGATGCACCATGCCGCAGCCTAACACTTCCAGCCATTTACCGTTTTTACCCATTACATCCACTTCTGCGGACGGCTCGGTAAACGGGAAATAAGAAGGACGGAAGCGGATCTGCAAATCTTCCTCAAAGAAGTTACGCAGAAAATCGTGCAGTGTACCTTTCAGATTGGTAAAGCTGATGTGGGTATCGACAATCAACCCTTCCATCTGATGAAACATCGGGGTATGTGTCTGATCGTAGTCGTTACGATAAACGCGACCCGGAGCGATAATACGGATTGGCGGCTGCTGATTTTTCATAGTGCGGATCTGCACACCGGAAGTCTGGGTACGCAGCAGGCGAGTTGCATCAAACCAGAAGGTGTCATGATCGGCACGCGCCGGATGGTGGCCTGGAATATTCAGCGCATCAAAGTTGTGGTAGTCGTCTTCGATCTCCGGGCCGGTCGCAACGGTAAAGCCCAGCTCACCAAAGAAACTCTCGATACGATCGATAGTACGCGTTACCGGATGCAGGCCGCCATTTTCAATGCGTCGGCCCGGCAGTGAAACATCAATGGTTTCCTCGGCCAGGCGTGCATTGAGCGCCGCGCTTTCCAGATCGGATTTACGGGCATTCAACGCCTGCTGAACCTGCTCCTTGGCTTCATTGATCACTGCACCTGCCGCAGGACGTTCTTCTGCCGGCAGTTCACGCAGGGTCGTCATTTGCAGGGTCAATTGCCCTTTTTTGCCCAAATATTCAACGCGTACATTATCTAACGCGGCAACATCTGACGCCTGGTTAATGGCTGCCTTCGCACTGGCAACCAGCTCTGCGAGATGTGACATGATTTTCCTCATTATGTGACGATATATCCAAACACCAGATACAAAAAAAGCCTCCACTGGGAGGCTTTCTGGCGCTGTTTTTCGTTTCTTTTCTCACGCGCTAGCCTCCCTGATTCAGGTGCTAAAGTAAAAAAAGAAGCGGAAAATAGCAGCATTCATGCTTGCGTTACCTTGTGTTAGCGGGAAATTAAGGCCTTGTTGAAAGAGCTTAACGGAAAAATATTAATAAAAACAAAGAAGAGGGAGCCAGGCTCCCTCTTCTCAACTGGCTTAGGCCAGAGCTGATTTCGCTTTTTCGACCAGCGCGGTGAACGCAACTTTGTCGAATACTGCGATGTCAGCCAGGATCTTACGGTCGATTTCAACAGAGGCTTTTTTCAGGCCGTTGATGAATTTGCTGTAAGAGATACCGTTCTGACGTGCTGCTGCGTTGATACGCGCAATCCACAGTTGACGGAACTGACGCTTACGTTGACGACGGTCACGGTAAGCATACTGACCAGCTTTGATAACAGCCTGGAAGGCAACGCGGT
>Ga0302347_1002637_pt1 | contig 17582 bp, 10 predicted proteins | sample PhyWR1_FD_202178 | JGI IMG/M metagenome (GOLD analysis project Ga0302347, IMG submission 202178) | Leaf surface microbial communities from wheat plants in UC Gill Tract Community Farm, Albany, California, United States - DLSL W.R1 (v2)... | ecosystem: Host-associated > Plants > Phyllosphere >...
CCAAGAATATTTTCAGCAAACCAACAATATATGTGGTAAAGTTCCAAACTCCCGGAAAGTTATACATCCCTTGTTCTTTCAAGTTGATTTTATTTCCTAAAATATCAAAATCTACCAATCCAATAAACAATAATGCAATCAAAACAATAAAGTACAAACCCGCAAAAATTTTGAATGGTTTATAATTCAAGTTCTTGAGATATTCTAATTTTAATAATCTTATCATGAGTTGGTTTGTTTTACAAGTTCTAGGAATTGGGTTTCAAGGCTTTCTTTTTTCTTCTGAAGATGAGATAGTGAAATTCCTTTTTCGAATAATTTTCTATTAAGTTCCGAAGCCGAAATATCTTCTGAAATCTGAGCAACAATCAATTGGTCTTTTTCTTTCACGCTTGAGAAAATATTTAATTGATTTAAAGCTGAGATTAGTATTTCTGTATTTTCAGACTTCAACTCAAAGAAACCTTTCGTATTGCTCATTGCATCCACCGAGCCAGAATAGATGGCTGTTCCTTGTTTCAAAACAATAACATGGGAACAGATTTTCTCGATCTCGTCCAGAAGATGGCTTGCAACGATAATTGTAGTTCCGGAGCTTGCAATAGAATTGATAATATCCCGAATCTGGATAATTCCTTCTGGGTCCAAGCCGTTTGTAGGTTCATCCAAAATCAAAACTTGCGGGTTTGCCAATAATGCCGATGCAATGGACAAACGCTGTTTCATCCCAAGAGAATAAGTTTTAAAGGCATCTTTTTTTCTTGCCAAAAGATTAACAGTTTCCAGAACTTCATCGATCCTTTTGTACGAAACACCTTTTATGGTTGCCACTATTTCCAAATTTTTTTCCGCCGACAAATAAGGATAGAAATTCGGTTGCTCTATGATGGCACCTATTTTTTTGAGTGTATCGGTGTCTGTTCCTTCTTTTCCAAACCATTTCCAGGAACCGGAAGTTGGGTTGATCGTGGAAAGCAACATCCCGAAAGTCGTAGATTTCCCACTTCCATTGGGACCTAAAAGTCCGTAAACATTTCCTTTTTCTACATCGAAGGAAATATTATTCACCGCAATATGCTTGAATTTTTTGGTTAAGTTTTTTACCTCCAGAATTTTTTCCATCTGATTATTTTTTATTAATAGTCTATTGCACTCAGCTTTAGTTACAAACATACATTAAAAAAGCCCGAATGATCGGACTTTATTTTGTGAAATTGTATTTCGATAATATTTAATTTGTATCCTCAATTTTCTTAGAAACCGCCATAGATGTTACTAGATCGTTCAATAGAGAACTTGCTGCCGTTGGCGAATTAGGCAACAAAACCAAGTTGGATCGGTTATTTGCGCCAATAGAGTGCAAAGTATCATAATGCTGTGTTACAACAATCAATGCTGAAGCTTCATGAGCACTTATGCCCGCAGCATTTAGCATTTTCACAGATTCTTCCAGACCTTTTGCGATTTCTCTTCTTTGGTCGGCGATACCTTGTCCTTGCAATTTTTTGGATTCTGCTTCTGCTTTTGCAACCGCTACGATTCTGATTCTTTGTGCTTCAGATTCATATTCTGCAGCCGTTTTTTCACGTTCCGCTGCGTTGATTCTGTTCATCGCATGTTTCACCTGATCGTCCGGATCAATATCTGTCACCAAAGCTTTGATGATATCATAACCATAACTCTGCATCGCTTCCTGCAATTCAGCTTTGACAGCCACTGCGATGTCATCTTTTTTAAGGAAAACATCATCCAATTTCAGCTTTGGAACTTCTGCTCTCACAACATCAAAAACATAAGAAGTAATCTGATCATGAGGACTTTCCAAACGGTAATAAGCATCCGCGACCTGAGTTCTGATGACCTGAAACTGAACAGAAATCTTCATTTTTACGAAAACATTGTCCAAAGTTTTCGTATCTATCATTACATCCAATTGCTGAATTCTAAGATTCATTCTTTTGGAAATTTGATCGATAAAAGGGATTTTCAAATGCAAACCTGCATGTCTTGCAGAATGAAATTTTCCCAATCGCTCTACCAAAGCTGCAGTTTCCTGTTTAACTGTAAAAAACGAGGCAAAAAGTGTTATTAATCCAAAAAAGATAACGACATAAATAATATACATAATTTGTAATTTTTCCTAAAGATAACTTTTTTAATCAAGAATGACAAACCAAAATCTAACTATCAAAGACAAAATCCGAAAGAATAGAACATGGTCAAATTATTAATTTTAAACTTTTATCTTTACTAAAATCACCAACGAACACCTTTATTGATAAAGATTTTATAAATTTGTTATAAATAATAAATCTAATATGAAGAAAAAACTACTCTTTGCTGTCGCAGGACTTTTTGCCAACTCTTTTTTCCTCGCTCAAAATGTATCGGTTTTTAATGATGTTCCTTTTTACAGTATGTATCATTATCTCGGAGAAGGACAAACAATGCCACCAGAAGCATTTTCTCAAATACCAGCTGGTGCCATTCGTTTGCATGCCTATGAGCAGGACATTATTTCCAGGAAACTATCGGCTGCAGAAATTGCATCTTTGGGAAGTAGCATCAAGATGAATATTGTTTTGACGGCGGCTTGTGATAATTATGACAGACTTGCAGGTGTGAATCTGGTTCTCGTTCCGAAAGGAAGCACCACTTACACCTTCAATCAAACTGATATCAAGCGCATCGAGATCGGACGTTTCATCACACCGTTTATGAATAAGAATGCAACTTTAAAACAAGTCCCATACAGTTATCAAATCGATAACATTTCTAAAATCCTGCATGACACCGTTTTATCCGCCATCTACGATTTCTGGATCGAGTTCCGTGCGGATGGCTACTCTGCAGCGGCTAATACGGAAGTTGCAGGCTGCGCGGACAGAACGGACGTTTTCCGTGGTAATCTGGAATTTGTTTCTACAGGAACGGCAACTTCAGAACAGAACTTCTTCCTGCCATTGTCTTATCGCCAAAATCTGAATAATTACAACGCAACAGATGTTCCCGGGCAAACCACAAGACTGGTTACATTTACACTAGACCAGCCTGTGCCCAATGCTATTTTACATCTTAGCACTTCCAACCACGGCTCCAACACAAATGGAGAAGAGTATGTGAAAAGGGTACATTATGTTTATCTGGACGATCAATTGGTACATCAATATATGCCGGGCGGAAAAAACTGTGAAGATTATAGACAGTATAACACGCAAGGCAACGGAATATATGGAACTACTGCCAAAACATTGAGAGGTTGGATCTCTTGGAACAACTGGTGCCCTGGAGATGTAATCCCTAATCGTGAAGTGAATCTTGGAAATCTTTCTGCTGGTACTCATACTATCAAAATAGATGTTCCTACCGCTGTCTTTGCAGCCCAACAGGGTTATTTCCCTATTTCCATGTATATTCAAAATCAAAAAAGTGGAGAAGTAATCTGTGCTGCGCCTTATGATCTGAAAATCACCAACCAAGTCAATACCAATGTAAATATCGTTTGGAAAGAAAGTGGGAATTCTAATCAATGGCAAGCATTGTGGGGAAGAAGAGGCGTTTTTACAGCGGCTGGTCAGGAAACTTATCGTGATATTGAGAATGAACCGAAAGATTCCCGCAATGATTTGAATGTAAACTGGATCTACGAGACCTATGTGAAATCCAAATGTTCCAACGACCAAAGCAGTGTTTGGTATGGGCCAATGTATTCTACTCAAATTATTTTAGGAACGGATGACATTGCAACCAAAAAAAGTTCTCTCTATCCAAATCCTACGAAAAACTTGATCAATATCAATTCTTCTGCAAAGGTAAACCAAGTTTCAATTTATAATGTAGATGGTAAAAAGCTGAAGGAAGAAGCTTCTACCAAAGTGGATCTTTCCAAACTACCTGTAGGGAACTATTTGTTGAAAATAGATTTTGCTGATGGAAGGTCGGAAACTCAAAAAGTAATCAAAGAATAATGTAATCATCATAACAATCAAATTCCTGCTTATCTCTAAGCAGGATTTTTTTTGCTCATAGAAAATAAGCTTTATGAAAAACCGTTTCCAATTTATGAGATATTTCTGCTATTCGCTCTTCTTCTTTATTGTTTCTTGCAAAACTTATAATTCTACGCAAACAGAATTCTCGACTTACTCTGATAAGAATCAAATCGAGATCAGGAAAGTCGATAACTTTCGATATCTAGGCGGAATCAGGAATATGGAGGGAAAGGTTCTGAAAGACAGCTTGATCTACAGAAGTGGGAATCTTCATCAATTAAAGACATCTTCCTTCGATCAATTGAAAAAGATGAACATTATCAAAGTGATTGACCTTAGAACGAAACAAGAAGTTGTCAGAGAACCTGATCAGTTGCCTACAAACGTTTCTTATCAGGTTTATTCTGCCTTCGAGGATAAGAATGATGAAATACGTCATGCGAAAACATTAGCTTTGAAGGGAAAAATCAACAAAACAGATGCGAATCAAAGAATGTTGAAATTATATACCGATTATGTTTCTGAAAATCCTGAAGTGATCAAAACAATTATCAAAAACATCCTGGATACCAAACATCCTGTACTCTATCATTGTACGGCGGGAAAAGACAGAACTGGAATGATCACAGCCCTGATTTTGAAAGTTCTGAAGTTTGATGACTCTGTTGTTTTTGAAGAATACCTGCAGTCTAATAATCTAAGGAAACACCTGGTCCAAAAAAGGTTGAATCTTGCAAGCACCTTTCATTTCGTTTATCCTAAATTAGATATTGGCGTAGTAGAAAAAACAAGTTGGATAGAACGCAACTATCTGCAATCTGCTTTTGACGAAATCGATAAAAAGTATGATTCTATGGACAATTACATTCATCTGGTTTTAGGGATTTCTGAAACTCAAAGAGAAGTTTACATTCAGAAGTTTTTACAATAAAAAAAGCAATCTAAAATTAGATTGCTTTTACATTTTTATCAAGGTTCTACTTGAGTTCTTTTTTCTTGTTTCTCATTCAGCTTTTTGTACTTGAACCAAGCCGCAACTGACAATACAATCATATATCCAATACTGACGTAAACCCAAAGCGGAAGCGGGATCGGATCTCCTTTTGCATAGGAATGCAATCCTGACAAATAATAATTTACCCCAAAATAAGTCATTACCATTGAGCAGAATGCAAACATCGTCACAACATGGAAAGTGTATCTTCCTCTAAGTCCTGGAACGAGTCTCATGTGAATTACAAAAGCGTAGATCATGATTGAGATAAAAGCCCAGGTTTCCTTCGGATCCCAGCTCCAATAACGCCCCCAAGATTCATTGGCCCAAATTCCACCTAAGAAGTTCCCGATGGTCAAAGCCAACAATCCAATATTAAGGGACATTTCGCTTACGATTGCTAATTCTTTCAGCGTTGTATCGTTGTGTCTATTGAAAGCTTCTTTGTTGGAGATGATGTAGAAAATCAACGAAATCATTGCAATCAACATCGATAAAGAGAAGAACCCGTAACTGGATGTGATAATCGCTACGTGAACCACTAGCCAGTAAGATTTCAGAACCGGAACCAATGGTGTAATTTGCGGGTCAAGTGCAGAACCACCGTGCGCAAATCCCATCATAATGACCGCAACCAAAAATCCTGCTGCCGGGATGAGTGCATTTGCGTTGTTCTTACTCACCAGTTTAGTTGCAGCTAGATCAGCTCTTTGTTCTAAAGAAGGCTTTCCAATTCCGAAATAAAACATGAATCCGGCAGAAATACCAACCCAAGAAATAAAGATAATTGCTTCGTAACCATTACTCCAAGGAGCGTGTCCAGAGATATACCATCTTCCCACCAGTCCAAAGAAATGGAAAATATAACCAACCGCACCGATATAAATCAATGCTTTTATAACATTATTAAGAATCTTATTTTGTTTAAATAATTGTACAAATCCTAAAACTAAAAGCAAACCACCAATTATTGTATAGAAAATCAACAATTTGAAATTGATGTCTAATGTATTTAATAAAACTTCTAGCTTCACTTTGTTTTCAGAAGGCACCACATTTTTGCCCCATTTCTGCTGATATTCTTCTACTTTTTTAAGTTCCGCATCAGCTTTTGCCCAGCTGCCGCCTTGTGTTGCCAAAAGTACACTTGACAAATATGGTCCTAAAACCGCCTGTACATTTTCATCCGGTTCAAAGGTTGGCGTCATTACAGAACTCCACGTGTGATTCGAGTCATTCTTCACAGGAACTGTTCGGAAATATTGATAAGACATAATACCGTTAAGAACCTGAACTTTGTCATTCAATTTGATCACAGCTTCATCATATCTTGTTCTTTCAGACGCTTTTTTTCTGAATGCATCATTATAATCATCTTCCAAAACAAAACGAAGATTCCCATTCTTATCGGCAGGAAATAATTTGATCAAACTTGTGAAACCTTCTTCTGTAGCTTTTGTTTTAGCTCGCAGGTCTTTTCCAACTTTACCAGCCGTTTCAATTTTGATGATGTTGACCTGAGCCCAGAACATCGGGTCAATTGTTGCTGCCAGAAACCATTGATTGGCATCCAAATTCTGAAAATAATCTCTACTCGTCAGTTTGTGAAGAATATCAATCGCCTGGGTATTCGAAGGAACGATACGGCCCTCATAATTCTGAACCAAAAGATATGCAAACTTATCTGCGTGTTCTTTGTTGATTTCTATATTCTTTACCATCGCATCCGCATCTATTACTGCAGGACTTTTGTTAGGCGATGTTGACGCAACTTCGGCATGAGAATGTCCTTCGTGACTTCCGTCTTTGCCGTGCATATCAATTTCCTGAGCATTCAGTCCGAAACTTAACAAAAGTAAAAGAACTGCAGTTGTTTTTTTCTTACTGATTGTTTTCAGCATTTGGTTCAGAGTCCAGAATCTTGAACCTTTCCAGAACATCGTCACAAACATTCCTATAAAGAGGAACGCATAACCAATATAACTGATCAAAGTTCCCCAGAAATCGTGGTTTACAGAAAGAACGGTCCCTTTTCTGTCCGGGTCAAAACTTGCCTGAAAGAATCTGTAACCTTTATAATTAAGAACGTGGTTCATATAAATATTGTAAGGCGTTTCTTTTCCTTCGTCCACGATTTTCACGTGAGATTCGTAAGCCGACGGCGAAGAACTTCCCGGATAAGTTTCCATCACGAATTTTTCTAGTTTAAGAGCGAAGGGTTGTGTATTATAAACTTTTGGTCCGAATCCTAACATTACATCCAATCCATCGATTTTGATTTGTTTGTAATTATTCGGGTTTCCTTTCTCAACAATAAGGTCTACGATTTGTTTTGTTTTTGGTCCGGCAACTTCAACTTTCAGCATATCCGGAACGTCTTTATCTTTTTGTTTGTCACCTTCGTAAGCAACCAATTTACCATTTTTCGTTCCTTCCGGAACCACCAATTTCAATTGGTCAATGGTATAAAGACTTCTCAAGACCAAGGGCTGGAATTCATCTTTTATAGTTGTTCCCGTAGCTTTAGTCGCCATTGTCATAAACGCTGCGTCAACAGGCGTTTTGATGTAAAGCTGCCCATCTTTTTTCTGGAATTCAACCGCACCTTCGATAGCGGTTCTATTATAACTTACCAAAGTTCCATTGATGTTCTGCACATCACCTTCGCCTAAATAAATATTCTGACGACCTCCCATATCGCTGGTAGAAACCAAATGCAAGAATTCTTTTCCACTTCCCGCCACCAAACTGTCTTTTTTTCTTTGAATATAATCCAGAGCTTTCACCACAATCTTTTCCTTTCCTAAGAAATCATAAGTTGCCTGAAAATCATGATGAAGCGGAGACATAAGATATGGAACATCGTGGTAATTCTGTTGGTCACCCTTTTCCTCGATTTTGATTTTGAAGAAGTGTTTGTCGGTTACGATTTCGTTATTAGTTTCACCTTCGCGGATGTGCATAGTACCTTCAAAACTGATATAACGTGTGATTGCTCCACCAATGAAAATTAATACAAAAGCCAAGTGAAAAACCAATATTGGCCATTTTTCTTTTTTATAAAGTCTGTATCTTCCAATGTTCCCAATGAAATTTAAAATCAATAGAAACATCACGGCTTCAAACCATTTTGCTTCGTAGATGAGTGCTTTTGCAGTTGGTGTTCCATAATCGTTTTCGATAAAGGTGGCAACCGCCATAGAAATTGCGAAAACCAGCAATAGAAAAGCCATCGTTCGCGTAGAAATAAGAATATCCTGAATCTTTTTCATATGTAGATATCTACTGTTTTTGTTTGTCATAAGCAATCACCCAGAAAATTTTGCACTTATTATTAAGTTTATTTACAGGTGATTTCATTCTGAAATTTAATGATCCACAAAAATAAGGATGATAAACCACAACGACATCAAAAAAAACTGTTATTTGTCATTTTGGAAGTCTCAAACGTTATTTTGAAACATTCTTAATAAGATATTCTCAACTGAAAATTAGAATGCTAAAATGCACAGAGCTTTAAGAAAAAATAAAAATAACACTCAACAATTTATATGAGAAATAAAAAACATTAAATTTGCATCTATTGACCTTTTTGAAAAATGAACAACGACAAAAATACTCCTTCAAACTCTAGCAAAATCATCTCGAAACCAAGAATCATTTCGGGTGTTACTCTGATAATTTTATCTATAGTTTTGACTGTTTCTTTCGGCTCTTATCTGATGAATTGGAAGTCCGATCAAAGCCAAGCTGGAACTATGGCCGACAAAACGGTGGAATCCTCTAATCTTTTTGGAAAAATCGGAGATTTCTTGAGTAATCTTTTCATCTTTGAAAGTATTGGTGTTGCGGCATTTATAGTAGCATTTTTGTGTTTTGTTTTTGGAACCTTGGTATTCAAGAAGAATTATTTTAAACCTTGGAAAACCATTTCGCACAGTTTATTTTTCATTTGCTGGACGCCTATTTTCTTTGGTGCTGTGACGAATGGCGAAGGTGTTTTAGGCGGTGTCTATGGTTATCAGATTATGGATTATCTGAAATCTTACATTGGTTCTGTTGGACTATGGATGGTACTTTTCGTAAGTTTCGCGTTGTATTTTGTTCTGGAATTTAACCTTAGACCAAGTTCAATTAAAAATAAACTGAATGATATCAATGATAATACATTCGGGAAATTGAAAAAAATGATGCCGAATTCCGATGAAGAATTCGATGCGGATGAAGAATTGGAAAATGAAATCGTTCCTGAAAAATTAGTTGTGAACGAAATATCAGTTAAGACGGAGAATGATTTTAGTAATATCAAAGTTACCCAAGATTTTGAACCAATAAAAACGCCGAATCAAACTTCTTTTAAAGAAGACATCAGGGAACCTGCTAAAGAATCTGTTCCTGAGCCAATCATATTATCTTCTACTCCAACTCCGCATCAGAAACCAATTGTGGAAACTCCTGTTGCCAAAGCTGAAGATGACTTTGCCTTCAATGTAGAAATTAAAAAAGATGAAGATTTTCCCATAACGGCGGAGCAACAAAAATCAGATGATCTGGTGAGCAAGCACGGTTTGTATGACCACAAATTGGATTTGGCAAAATTCCAGATGCCTTCTGTGGATTTACTTAAAGATTATGGGAACGAGGAAATCACTATTAATAAGGATGAACTCGAGGAAAATAAAAATAGAATTGTGGGGTTATTGAAAACCTTCAACGTTGGAATTTCTGAGATCAAAGCCACGATTGGTCCAACAGTTACACTTTACGAAATTGTACCGGAAGCCGGAATCCGTGTTGCGGCGATTAAAAAACTACAAGATGATATTGCTTTGAATCTTTCCGCACTTGGGATCAGAATCATTGCACCAATGCCGGGAAAAGGAACGATTGGAATCGAGGTTCCAAGAAAAAATCCGACGATGGTTTCTATGAAATCTGTGGTAGCTTCTCCGAAATTCCAATCCGCTGATATGGATTTGCCTATCGTTTTTGGTAGAACTATTTCCAACGAAGTTTTCGTGGCTGACCTTGCAAAAATGCCTCACCTTTTGATGGCTGGAGCAACTGGACAAGGGAAATCTGTCGGAATCAATGCCATCTTAACTTCATTGATCTACAAGAAACATCCAAGCGAACTGAAATTTGTGATGGTGGACCCGAAGAAAGTTGAACTTTCCCTGTATTCAAAAATAGAAAGGCATTACTTGGCAAAACTGCCTGACACAGAAGATGCGATCATCACAGACAATGCAAAAGTGATCAATACATTGAATTCTCTTTGTATCGAAATGGATCAGCGTTATGACCTTTTGAAAAATGCATTCTGTAAAAACATCAAAGAATACAACGCCAAATTCGCTCAAAGAAAACTGAACCCTGAAAATGGACACCGATATTTGCCCTACATCGTTTTGGTCGTCGATGAGTTTGCAGATCTAATTATGACCGCAGGAAAAGAAGTTGAACATCCGATTGCGCGTCTGGCACAGTTGGCGAGAGCCATTGGAATCCATTTGATCGTTGCGACACAAAGACCTTCGGTAAACGTCATCACAGGGATGATCAAAGCGAATTTCCCAGCAAGGATCGCATTCCGTGTAATTTCCGGTGTTGATTCCAAGACCATTTTGGATTCGCCGGGAGCTGAGCAACTGGTGGGACGAGGCGATATGCTTTACTTCAACGGAAATGATCTGACACGTCTGCAATGCGCATTTGTAGATACACCGGAAGTAGAAAGGATTGCGGAATTCGTGGGGGAACAAAAAGGTTATCCTGATGCATATCTTCTTCCAGAATATTCTGGCGACGAAAGTACTTCTACTGTTGGCGCTTTTGACCCGAACGAGAAAGATCAGCTTTTTGAAGATGCAGCTAGAATTGTCATCTCAACACAACAAGGATCAACATCGATGCTTCAAAGGCAACTTAAATTGGGATACAACAGAGCCGGAAGAATTATGGATCAGCTGGAAGCGGCTGGCGTAGTTGGCGGTTTCAATGGTGCGAAGGCAAGAGAGGTTTTGGTTTCTGACCTTGGTTCTTTAGAACGGTTGTTTGATGAGTTGAAGGGAAGATAATTATTCTCAAAATATACTAAAAGAACCTTAACAAATGTTGTTAAGGTTTTTTTCTATCTTCATTTAAAATTTAAGCCAATGAAAAAATTCATTTTACTCATTGATACCTTATTTTCGAAAAATCAATTACATCAAGCCGAAAAACCTGAAGATTCTGTTTATTAAGGAAATAAAAAAACTACTTCAATTAAAAGTAGTTTTCTGTTTTTATAGTTTGATCAACTTTTCAAATACTATTCTGTCACCATCAGAAATTTTAATAAAGTAAATGCCTTTGGTTAATTTACTAATATTATATCTTTCGTCATTAGAAATGGTATCTTTTAAAACGATTTGCCCTAATGTATTCAGAATTTCGATGTTGCTATTTTTGTTAGAGGAATTAGTTTGTAATATGATAAAATCCTGAGAAGGATTAGGAACTATTCTAATCTTTAAAGGTGTTACATCTTTAATTGCTAATTGAGTTGCTAATTTTTCGATTGCTTTCTGAACATTAGGAAGCGCTCCAATTTTTTTTGTTGAATCACCACCTTGCGGATATCCAGTATCACTTAACAAAGCCAAAATTTCATTGGTTGAAAGATAGGCTCCCGTTTTCTTATGATAAAAAGACTGAACCAAAGCAAATGCTGAAGTAACAACCGGAGTAGCAGAACTTGTTCCCGAAAAATAGATGTATGTCCTGTTGTAATCATTATCATACTGGGTAAAATAGCCATAGCCTGCGGACAGCACATTATATCCCCAGCCTTGCAGATTAACGCGGCTCCCATAGGTACTGAAACTTACAATCGAATGATTTGTGTCGGGCGTTCCTGCGCCCACAATTATCGCTCCACTATTGCCTCTTTGATTGTATGAGTTATAATATGGATGATCCAAATCCTCTGCACCGTTTCCCGCAGCTGCAATAATGGTGATGCCAGAATCTGTCGCCGCCTTTGTCAGATCCCAAATCAGATTATTGAACTCCGCCGGAACATAGTTATTATTCCTGCCTCCTGTTTGCATTTCGTACATAATGATATCGCCGGGCACAGATCCATCTATTGATCTCGCCACAGCTGCCGCTCTGTTGTACGATATAGAAGTCCATTCTAAATACGAAACAAATTCATCCGCTTTATAAAGTGCTCCAGATACGCCGAAGTTTTCTCGCCCTGCAAATATGATACTTGCCACAGCAGTTCCGTGATCTAGCCAATCATAATTAGAGCCTGTAGGATATACCAATTGTGGAGATAGCTGAAAACCGGGTTCTATGCGAATGTTATTTCTGTTGACCAATGTTTCGTGCATCCCGTTATAACCATATTCTACATCCCTTATTTTAATTCCTTCGCCTGCAACGCCTATTGACCAAGCATATGCTACATTGATTCCAGGATCTTGGAACAAATAAGTTTGTAAATTCTCAAAACTCGGAGTAGTCTCTTTTTTCACATCCAACTTGTAGGGTGGCTCTATCGGCTCATTACTGATAAGACTTACATACTCCACTTCAGAAAAACTCTCTAATTTTTTTGCTAATTGCAGAAGATACTCATTATCAGATTTTGGTAATGTCACTTTATATATTCTGTTTAGCTTTTCTATAGAATTTGAACTATTTCTATTTTTTTTTGCCGAGATCATCATTTCGGATTTTTTTTGAGTAGAAATTCCCCAAGCATTATCAAATGACAATCTCTCCTCAGAAACAATGTTTTTGAAATTCGGATTATTTTTCAAAACCTCATCAAAAACTTTTTCCGGATCAGATTTTACAGAGCTGAATGCGACATACATCGTATGAGACCCAGAACCTTTTGTCAACATAAATTCTCCCTTTCTACTCTGAGAAAAAGAGAGAACAGAGAATAGAATAATAAGAATATTGAATTTCTTCATAGTTTAGAGTATTAATTTGATGCAAGATAATACAAATCATTACACAAAAATTAATTTAGAGAATTGCATCAGTAAATTATATAATTAAAGTAAGTTTAATTATTTTTACATCTACAAATTTAAAATCTAAAAAATACAACCTTATAAAAAATGTCGTCGAACGAACTACTCAATAAAGCCATAAAAATAGCGACCAAAGCACACAAAAAACAAACCGACAAATACGATGCGCCATATCTTGGTCACGTTTTCCGAGTGATGAATGCCGGTAAAACCATAGACGAAAAAATCGTCGGCGTTCTCCACGATGTGGTAGAAGACCACCCAGAATATTCCATAGAATACCTGAAAGAAAAAGGTTTCCCAGATCATATCCTGGAAGCCGTGGAAAGTCTCACGAAGCGTGAAGAAGAACATCTGGATTATGACGCCTTTATTACTAGAATTGAGAAAAGTCCGTTGGCAATCGCTGTCAAGATCAATGACCTTCGGGACAATATGGATTTGGCAAGATGTACAGAATTACTGCAGGAGAGAGATTTGAAACGGTTCAACAAATATCTGAAAGCCTATCTTTATCTGACGGAAAAATATTAGAATTTGCTTCTCGCAGATTTAGCTAATTGAACCAACCTAAAATTAGCTTAATCTGACAAATCTGCGAGAAATTAAATTTAATCTACCATCGGAATCACAATATCTTTCTCATCATCCGTTCCATCGATGGTAAAGTTGAGTGCGAAATAAAGAAAGTGGAAGTTATCATTTCCTTTCACCGCAAATTCTCTCTGGAACATATAGCCACTCGTTACCGACAAAGTATGATTGAACTGATAACCAAGACCAGCAAAACTTCGGTTTCTCTTGAAATTCGGTTCCCTGGAGCCAAAGAACAGTTCCTCAAAGGCATTCACAAAAAATGTTTCCTCCTGCACTTTATCTTTATTAATGGGCAAAGTCGCACTCAATCTGTAACGAAAACGGTTCGCTTCCGTATGTTCACCCGTCTGGCTCGCATAGAAAAACCGGTGTTCCGCCCTGCCACGGTGGTCCAGCTTCAACTTCCCGAATCTCTGCGTAAAAGTATATTGCAGCCAGGTCCGGAGTTCCTCCTGCGAGATCTTCATCTTCTCATACGTCCCATAGCGTCCGATTCCCACAAAAATCTGATTATTTTTGATAAAATTGTAACCAACTCCACCTTTCATCTCGTAATAATCAATCACCGTGTAATCCCGTCTGGCTCGCGTTTGCAACTCCACATAAGCCATCCATTTCGGAGACATTTTATACGTAAACGACATCATATTGAAACCAGAAAGGTGGTCTTGAGCAAAACCAAAACTCCCCACAAAAACGAATAATAACAACAACTTTTTCACGGCACAAATATAATCAAATACCAAATCGATAAAAACATTTATTTGGGCGTGCCCCATTGTTTTTGCCCGGAAGTTTTCACATACCAAAGAGATCTTCCAGTACGGCAAAAACAATAGGTCGGGCTGTCCATTACTATCTTTTTGTCTTTAGTAGGTTTTATCCTAGATAGACCCTGTTATCAGATAAGACAAAAAGGATATCCATTACTATCCCTCACGCAGCTTCTACATAAAAAAACAAGCTTTGACATAAAATAATATCGCCAAACAATTTGTTTAAACTAACTGTAAATTGTATTTCTCTCCAAACAGATCGTTTTAACTAAATGCAAACTGTGTTTTTCTTCAAACAACTTGTTTAAACTAAATGTAAGTTGCATTTCTCTCCAAACAGATCGTTTGAGCTAAATGCAAACTGTGTTTTTCTTTAAGCAGCTTGTTTAAACTAAATGTAAGTTGTATTTCTCTCCAAACAGATTGTTTGAGCTGAATGTAATTTTTGATATTCTTTTCTAAGTATAAAAAAGACCTTCCAACAAGTTGAAAGGTCTTTGATTATAATATTTCGAATATTGTTTATCCCAAAAGTAAGCTCAATGGGCTTTCTAGATAAGTTCTCAATGTTTGCAAGAACTGAGCTCCAGTTGCTCCATCGATCACTCTGTGGTCACAAGCTAGAGACAGCTTCATTGTATTTCCAACAACGATTTGTCCATTTTTCACAATCGGTTTCTCAATGATCGCTCCTACAGATAAAATTGCAGAATTCGGTTGATTGATGATTGATGTAAACGTCTCGATCCCGAACATTCCAAGATTTGAAACAGAGAAAGTAGAACCTTCCATTTCGTTAGCTTTCAGCGCTTTAGTTTTCGCTCTTCCAGCCATGTCTTTTACTGCTGCAGAAATCTCGTTGTAGTTCATAAAGTCGGTATTCTTCAATACAGGAACTACCAATCCGTCTGGAACTGCTACTGCTACACCCACGTTGATATTCCCGTGGTGGATGATCTTGTCACCAGCCCAAGAAGAGTTAACCTGTGGATGTTTTCTTAATGCAACCGCAACCGCTTTGATGATCATATCATTGAAAGATACTTTCGTATCTGGCAAGCTGTTGATTTCTTTTCTCGCTTCGATGGCCTTATCCATGTTGATCTCAACAGTCAGATAATAATGTGGCGCAGTAAATTTACTTTCACCCAATCTCTTAGCGATGATGTTTCTCATTTGAGAATTCACAGTTTCAGAATCTTCTCCTGGCGTGAATGCTACACTTGGCTGAGCAGAAACCGCTTTCGGCGCTGAAGTTGCAGCTGCTGGCTGAGCAGACGGCTGATAATTTTCAACATCCTTTTTCACGATTCTTCCGTTCTCACCAGAACCTTTGATGGATGAGAAATCTACACCTTTGTCCTCAGCAATTTTTTTAGCCAAAGGAGAGATGGCGATTCTCTCACCTGTAGAAGATGCAGCTACTGGAGCTTCTTCTTTTTTATCTTCAGATTTAGTTTCGGTTTTTGCTTCTGCTTTTGGAGCAGCAGCTTTTTTACCACCGCCGGAAACCACACCAGAAACATCTGTTCCTGCAGGGCCGATGATTGCTAAGATCTTATCTACTTCCGCAGCGTCACCTTCAGCAACACCTTGGTATAATAAAGTTCCATTAACTTCAGATTCGAAATCCTGAACAGCTTTGTCAGTTTCGATCTCAGCAAGGATGTCACCTTCTTTTACAGTGTCACCAACGTTCTTTTGCCATTTAGCAACTTTACCTTCGGTCATTGTATCAGAAAGACGAGGCATTGTGATCACCTCTACGCCATCAGGAATATCCGTTGAACCAGCACCTTCGTCAGCAGTTTCTACAGATGTAGATTCGCCTTGTGTTTTGGATTCTTCCTCAGATTTGCTTTCAGCAGCAGCTTCTGATTTTGCACCTCCGCCATTAGTCAAAGAAGAAATATCCTCTCCTTCTTTACCGATGATTGCTAAGATAGAATCAACTGGCGCCGCAGAACCTTCTTCAACGCCTACGAATAGAAGTGTTCCATTAATCTCTGATTCGAAATCCTGAACCGCTTTGTCAGTTTCGATCTCTGCAAGAATATCACCTTCTTTTACAGTGTCACCAACTTTTTTGTGCCATTTTGAAACTTTGCCTTCCGTCATCGTATCCGACAAGCGGGGCATCGTAATTACTTCTGCCATAATTTTTTTTATAAAATTAATTATTTTCTAATTTGTTGATGAATGGATAATCCGGTGTGGAATATACATAATCGTAAAGTTTAGAAGCGTCTGGATACGGAGATTCTTCCATAAACTCAACACATTCTTCTACGAAAGCTCTTGATTTTTCTTCTAAAGCGTCCAACTCTTCCTGAGTCGCCCATTTGTTTTCCAAAAGTCTGTGTTTTACAATTTCGATTGGATCTTCCAATTTATATTGTGCTACTTCGTCTTTGGATCTGTAAGGCTCTGCATCTGACATAGAGTGACCTCTGTAACGGTAAGTTCTAGCCTCGATGAAAGTTGGTCCGTCTCCTCTTCTTGCTCTTTCGATAGCCTCGTAAGCAGCTTCTGCTACTTTCTCAGGATCCATCGCATCTACAGGAAGACAAGGCATCTCATAACCTAACCCTAATTTATAAATATCCTCATGGTTGGCAGTTCTTTTTACAGAAGTTCCCATTGCGTAACCGTTGTTCTCACAAACGAATACTACAGGAAGTTTCCAGTTCATTGCCATATTGAAAGTCTCATGAAGTGCACCCTGACGTACAGCACCATCCCCCATAAAACAAATGTTTACTGCTTTTCTGTCAAAATATTTGTCTCCGAAAGCGATACCAGCTCCCAAAGGAATCTGACCTCCAACAATACCATGACCACCATAAAAACGGTGCTCTTTGCTGAAAATGTGCATAGAGCCTCCCATACCTTGAGATGTTCCTGTTGCTTTTCCGCAAAGTTCTGCCATAATTCTTTTTGGATCTACTCCCATTGCCATTGGATGGATATGGCATCTGTATGCCGTGATCATACTGTCTTTCGACAGATCCATTGCATGGGTAAAACCTGCAGGGATGGCTTCCTGTCCGTTATATAGATGTAAAAAACCTCTGATTTTTTGTTTTAAGTAAAGAGAACGGCATTTGTCTTCAAACCTTCTCCACATTGTCATTTCTTCATACCATTTAAGGTACACTTCTTTAGAAAATTCTTTCATTGTAATTTC
>Ga0302347_1002638_pt1 | contig 17579 bp, 19 predicted proteins | sample PhyWR1_FD_202178 | JGI IMG/M metagenome (GOLD analysis project Ga0302347, IMG submission 202178) | Leaf surface microbial communities from wheat plants in UC Gill Tract Community Farm, Albany, California, United States - DLSL W.R1 (v2)... | ecosystem: Host-associated > Plants > Phyllosphere >...
CCCAAAAAGCTAAAATAAAATGGCACATAAGAAAGGAGTTGGTAGTTCCAAAAATGGTAGAGAATCTCATTCTAAAAGACTTGGTGTGAAGATTTTCGGAGGTCAATCTGCAATCGCAGGGAACATTATCATCAGACAAAGAGGTACTCAACACCACCCAGGTGAAAATGTTGGAATGGGTAAAGACCATACTTTACACGCTCTAGTTGACGGTACTGTAGTTTTCAGAAAGAAAGCTAACAATAGATCTTTTGTATCTATCGAGCCAAACGCGTAATCACAAGCGTTTTATAAAATAAAAAATCCCGACTTTCCAGTTGGGATTTTTTATTTTATTTAAATGATTTTCTTAAAGAGTTTCTAATTGTTCATCTGTAAATTCCATATTATGGAACACGTTCTGAACATCATCGTCTTCCTCGAAACGTTCCAGCATCTTCATATTGGCTTTGAACTGGTCTTCTGTCATTTCTTTGGTATTGTTTGGAATCCTTTGTAATTCGGCACTTTTAGCTTCGATACCAAGTTCATCCAGCTTGTGTGACAACGAACCGAAATCTTCAAAAGCAGTCGTAATCATCACTTCTTCTTCGTCTTTTTCTACATCTTCTGCTCCACCGTCAATCATTTCCATTTCGAAATCGTCCCAGTCTGATTTGATTTGGGCTAAATCAATTGTGAAAATTCCTTTTCTATCAAAGATGAAAGCCAACTCGCCATTCTTACCAAGGTTGCCGTCAAACTTATTGAAAATAGCTCTTACGTTAGCCACAGTTCTTGTTGGATTATTGGTCGTACATTCTACAAAAAACGCAACACCGCCTTGTCCATATCCTTCATAAGTGATTTCTTCATAATTTTCTGCATCTGCTCCGCTTGCCTTTTTAATTGCTCTTTCGACATTATCCTTTGGCATATTGGCACCTTTCGCATTTTGGATGCATCTTTTCAATGCTGGATTAGAATCTGGATCAGGACCGCCTGCTTTTACCGCCAATGCAATATCTTTTCCAATCTTTGAAAATGTTTTGGCCATCTTATCCCATCTGGCCATTTTTGAAGCTTTTCTATATTCGAATGCTCTTCCCATTACAAGTTTTATTTTATAATACAAAAGTACTGAAATATAGAAACAAAAAAAATACCTCCAATAAAATTGGAGGTATTTATATTTAGAAAATTAATTTTATTTAAAATTATTTTTTCTTTTTAGCTGGAGCTTTTTTAGTAGCTTTTTTCTTAACTACTTTTACTGGAGTTGGATCTTCATAATCTCTCTTTTTAAGAGCACTCCATTGAGCAGCATCTTCAATAGCAGTTACAACTACTTTTCTGTCAACTTGTCTCTCAACATCAGTTGCAGTAGCAGGAACAGTAGCTTTAGCTTTACCTACACCGATAGATTTAAGAGCAGATGGATCAACACCTCTAGAATCTAGTGCAGCAACTACAGAAGCAGCTCTTTCTCTAGATAATTTCAAGTTGTAAGCCTCAGCACCTTTAGCATCAGTTCTACCTTCTAATAGGTAATTACCACCATCTTTTTTAATTAATTCAGCAGCTTCATCAAGTGCTGGCTTAGATTCAGCTTTAATAGTAGCTTTGTTGAAATCAAAGAATACACCACCAAAAATTTTCTCTACAGCTTCAGCTGTTACTTTTTTAGGTTTAGGACAACCTTGGTATTCTTTCAATCCAGGAACTGTAGGACAAGCATCATCTTTGTCTAATACTCCGTCACCGTCAGTATCTGGCCAAGGACAACCTTTGTTTTCAGCTGGACCAGGAACATCAACACAAGCATCATCTTTGTCTAATACTCCGTCTCCGTCAGTATCTGGCCAAGGACAACCTTCGTTTTCTTTAGGACCTGCTACATCTGGACATTTGTCGTCTTTATCTGGAACTCCATCTCCGTCTGTATCAGGACATCCTTGGAACTCAGGTAAACCTGGTGTATCTGGACAAGCATCATCCTTGTCAGGAATTCCGTCTTTATCTCTGTCAGTATTTCCAAATCTAAATAATAGAGATCCAGAAGCTTGCCAGAAGTTTGGAACATTAGTTTTATCTACTGGAGTAGTTACATAATCTCCTTGAACACCTAAACCGAAGTTTTTAGTAATCCAGAAATTGATACCAGCACCTGTACTTACAGTAAAGTGGTTTGCTTTTCCAGTCAAGTTATTATCTTCATCGTAAGAACCATAGTATTCACCTTTTGTGTCAGTTCTAGGGAAGCTAAGACCTGTATAATCATGTCTCAAATAGTTGGCACCAACTCTCAAGTATGGATCAAACCAAGACTCCTCATCCCATAAAAGACCAGCAGCTTTGAATTGTACCCCTAGACCTGTCATTAGGAAAAATTCTTTTTCCATAGCAAATCTCTTATTCTCTACATTACCAACAGTCGTTTGCCAGTCCAATACAATACCTTTGCTAAGGCTTCTTGCAACTGTCAATTTAGAAAGTGGTGGTGTAATAGAATATTTTGACACACCAAACAAGTTGTCTTTAAAATTGTTGAATGAGAACGTATTGCTGAAATTACCTCTTTGAGCAACGTGATTCACTCCATGAGCACCTACTCCAATAACCCACTTATTGGTAGTAGTTTGTGCGAAAACAGTAGAAGCAACAGTAAGTGCTAATGCTGAAATTCCTAATTTTAGATTTTTCATAGAATTAAATGATTAAATAATTGATAATGCAAAATAAATGTAATTTTTCTTTATAAACAAAGTTTTTTTAACTTTTCTTTAATAGACGCTGGATGTTGACTTTATTTTCCCTATCCTTTATCGCCTCTCTTTTATCGAACAGCTTTTTACCTTTAGCCAACGATATCAGCAATTTTGCTTTTCCACTGTCATTGATATATAACTTAAGTGGTACCATCGTATGACCAACATCTTTTAACTTTTTCTTAAGTTTTTGCAATTCGTAATGATGCAGTAACAATTTCCGTTCCCTTTTTGTTTTATGGTTGTAAAAAGTCCCCAATTTGTACTCATCTATCATCATATTAATGACATAGAGTTCATCATTTATAAACTGACAAAAGCTTTCTGTGATAGATGCCTTGGAAGAACGGAGAGATTTTATTTCTGTTCCTGTTAATACAATACCGGCCTCGTACTCGTCCAGAATCTCATATTCGAATCGGGCACGTTTATTAAAGATATTAACGGTCTTTTCTATTTTCATTGTGTTAAATTAATATAATTGATGGCTTTTCATCATCCCAACTTATTTTCGTATTTTTGCACAAATTTACAAAACTATATGTTAACAGTATCTAATATATCTCTACAGTTCGGCAAAAGAGTTCTCTTTGACGAAGTTAATATAAAATTCACTAAAGGGAATTGCTATGGTATCATTGGTGCCAATGGTGCCGGAAAATCAACTTTCCTTAAAATATTAAGTGGAAAACAAGATCCAACTTCTGGACACGTTTCACTTGAGAATGGAAAAAGAATGTCTGTTCTGGAGCAGGATCACTTTGCTTATGACACTTTCACTGTTCTTGAAACTATTCTTAGAGGGAACAAAAGACTTTTCGAAATCAAAGAAGAGATGGATTCTCTTTATGCCAAGGAAGATTTTTCTGATGAGGACGGAATCAAAGCTGGAGAGCTAGGCGTGATCTATGACGAAATGGGTGGATGGAATTCTGAAGCCGATGCTCAGACTTTACTTTCAAATGTTGGCATTTCAGAGGATATGCATTATCAATTGATGGGCGAATTAGAAAATAAAGACAAAGTAAGAGTTTTACTTGCCCAGGCATTATTTGGTAATCCTGACGTTTTGATTCTGGATGAGCCTACCAATGATCTGGACATTGCTACAATCGCTTGGTTAGAGGATTTCTTGGCAGATTATGAAAACACGGTAATCGTAGTTTCTCACGACCGTCACTTCCTGGATACAGTTTGTACGCACATCGGGGATTTGGATTATGCAAAATTGAACCTTTATACTGGTAACTATACATTCTGGTATCAGGCTTCACAATTGGCAACGAGACAAAGAGCTCAGGCTAATAAAAAAGCAGAAGACAAGAAAAAAGAATTACAGGATTTCATCGCCAGATTCAGTTCCAACGTCGCGAAAGCCAAACAGGCAACAGCCCGTAAAAAGATGATTGACAAGCTGAATATTGATGATATCAAACCTTCATCAAGAAGATATCCGGCCATTATATTTGATACCGAAAGAGAAGTTGGAGATCAAATTCTTGATGTAAAAGGTCTTGAGAAAATGAAAGACGGCGAATTGTTATTCACGAATGTTGACCTTAACCTTAAAAAAGGCGATAAAGTTGCAGTTCTTTCTAGAAACTCATTAGCAATTACAGAATTTTTTGAGATCCTGGCTGGAAACATTGAAGCTGACAAAGGAAATGTAGCTTGGGGAGTTACTACAAACCAATCACATATGCCTTTGGACAACACCGCTTTCTTTCAAAGTGATAATAACTTGGTAGACTGGTTGAGACAATTTACCAAAAATGATGAAGAGCGCCATGAAGAATTCATGAGAGGTTTCTTGGGAAGAATGTTGTTCTCAGGAGACGAAGCCCTTAAATCTTGCAAAGTGCTTTCCGGAGGTGAGAAAATGCGTTGTATGTTCAGTAGAATGATGCTTCAGAAAGCGAATGTTCTATTGCTTGATGAGCCTACGAATCACTTGGATTTGGAAAGTATCACAACTTTGAATAACTCATTAAATAACTTCAAAGGAAACATTTTGCTATCTTCTCATGACCACGAATTATTAGGAACGGTTTGTAATAGAATCATAGAATTGACACCGAAAGGAATCATTGACAGAGATATGACTTATGACGAGTATCTTACTGATAAGAAAATCAAAGAATTGCAGGAGCAGATGTACTCTTAATTCAGATAAAAATAAATTAAAAAAAGCATTTCGAGTTTCGGAATGCTTTTTTTATTTGAATGATGTGATTTTTATATTATGCATAATTTGTTTTAAATTAAATTTCGAAATTTATACGAGACTATTTTTATCTGCATAATTGAGTTTGAAAAAGATGAATGTCATTATAGAAAATGCCAAAAGTGAACTTCCTCCATAACTAAAAAATGGCAAAGGAATCCCAACCGTCGGGAATAATCCCATAACCATCCCTAGATTAATCGCAAAGTGAATCAGCAGAATGGATGCAAAAGAATATCCAAAAACTCTGTTAAATGTGGATTTTTGACTCTCAGCCAGATAGTAAATTCTGCCGATGAACAACGTATAACAAAGTATCAAAACAGTACTACCCAGGAAACCCCATTCTTCACCGACAGTACAAAATATATAATCCGTTTCTTGTTCAGGAACAAATTTTCCTTGAGTTACAGAACCTTGTTTATAACCTTTCCCTGTCATTCCGCCAGAACCGATTGCTGTTTTGGAATATAATAAGTTGTAACCTGAAGTATCTCGGAAGGCTTTTTCACCTTTGTAAAGAACCTCTATTCTTTCTCTTTGATGTTTTGGTAATTTGGTTAAAACATATTCTGAAGAATAAGATAATCCGCTAAGGATGCCAACAGACAAAACAATCCCGATAATTAAAACTACATTTCCCTGAATCTTATAAAAATTGAGAAAAACAAGTATTGCGGTAATAAGTAAAATCGCAATCACAACATAAATAGGGGCTACTGCAAGCGACACTAAAAATGTTGCAGCAAAGATAAAAATAACACCAAACAACCATCCGGAAAGTCCTTCTCTATAAAGAGCCATCACGAAAGCAAAAAACACCAAAAGTGACCCTACATCAGGAATCATTAAAACTACAATCCCGGGAATGCCAACAATTGTAAGAACGGTGTAAAGTACTTTCCTGTTTTTGAGATTGAAATCTGGATTGGAAACATAATTCGCCAACATCAAAGATGTTCCAATTTTTGCAAATTCTACAGGCTGCATTGTAAATCCCCCGAATTTGTACCAGTTTTTCTGTCCTAAAATCTCTGTCCCAAACGGAAACAATCCAACCAACAGCAAAACACCGCCAACATAGATGATGGCCGACATATTCTCGAAGAATTTGGTTCTCATAAAGAATATGATCATCCCGACGAAACAAGAAATCCCGAAAAACATTAATTGCTTGCTTCCTAATTTCGCATCCACGCTATTGATATTAGCAATGGCGAAAATGCAAAGTATAAGGTAAAGTCCAATTCCTAATTTATCTATCCCTTCTGCCCACTTCATTATACTTTGGATTTTATAGATTTAACTTTAGAACTGTCTTTTTTCAATTTTTTGTTTTCGATGGCTTGCAGGCTGTCTTTGATTCTTTTAAGTTTCACCGTATCTTTTGGTGGTTCTTTGTACCAGCCTTTTCGTTTCATTTCTGAGATATACTGTCGTTTATACTCCGGCATAAAGCTGGAAGTAATCATTTTCTTGTAGAGATTTTCCCTCTTCAGCTCTCCTGTAATATATTTTTCAGCAATCACTGTACAAGCCGGACCAGCCCATGTTGCACCAAAACCGGCATGCTCCATCACAGCAACTACAACAATTTTCGGTTTGTCCGCAGGCGCAATCAATACAAAAATCGAATTATCTTTTCCTTGAGGGACCTGCGCTGTTCCCGTCTTCGCCAATTGTGTAAAATCTTTGGATTTCAAACTTCTTCCGGTTCCTTTTAGCATTACCGCTTCCATCCCTTGCAAAACAACATTGTAGAAATGCGGATTCTGAACCATAGTCATATGTTTCTTTTTAAATCTGGGATCTGGATTTGGTTTTCCATCAATAGACTTAACAATGTGAGGCGTGTAATACCAGCCCTTGTTTGCGATAGCTCCCACGAAGTTTGCCATCTGCAACGGTGTCAGTAGAACATCCCCTTGCCCCATTCCATTGTACAAAGCACCAGTTGGCATCTCGTCCCAGTTTTTGAAATCTGTTCTTTTTGAGCCACTTGCCTTGTAGATAGATTTCATTCTCTTTTCATAATACTCTCCGGAAGGGATTCTACCTTTTGCCCCAACAGCCAAATCATTATTAAGAAATTCTCCTACACCAAAACTATTGATGATTTTTTTCCATTCATCTACACCTCTGGAAGGATTTCCTGGATATTTTTTGATGATCGCCAAATAAGCATAGGTAAAATAACAGTTACTAGAAACTTGAATCGATGGAATCAGAGGATCTGCACCACCATGACCTTTGATACTTTTTCCACGATAGAAGAAACCTCTTCCACAAGGAAAAATTGTCTGATCTGTCATTACCCCCATTTCCATCGCTGCCAAAGCGGTCAGCAATTTGAAAGTAGAACCTGGAGGATAAGCCGCCTGAACAGAACGGTCAAAAGTAGGCTTGTTTTCGAAAATCGTGTCGTTAGCAAGTCTGTAGAGATTTCGGGACTTGCTTGGACCTGTGAAAAGATTGGGATCGATGTCAGGACCAGTTGCCATCGTCAAGATTTCACCATTGTTTGGATCTAGCGCAACAACTGCTCCGTGTTTATTCACCAGCATTTCTTCTGCCATCCTTTGCAAATCGTAGTCAATGGTTAAAGTCAAATCTTTTCCAGTGACAACTTCTTTATCAAGCTCACCATTTTTGTAAGAACCAATACTTCTTTGGCGAATATCTTTCTGGATATATTTCATCCCTTTCTCACCGCGGAGTTCTTTTTCATAAGATTTTTCAACACCACTTTTTCCTACAAAATCTCCTGGTAAATAGTATGTTGAATCTTTCTTAATATCAGCATCATTCACCTGGTTGGTATATCCCAAAAGGTTGCCAGAAGTATTAACCTCATATTGTCTTTGCGGACGTGGAACAATACTGAATGCCGGATATTTGAAAATCAATTCCTGAATTCTCGCCATCTCTTCCCGACTTAGATTTTTCATAAAAGTCATCGGCGTCAGCTTCGAATAGTATTTTTCCTTTTCGATGTTTTTCAATGTTTTAACGAAATCTGGCTTAGTAATTCCCAATAATTTGCAAAAACCGATCGTATCAAAATCCGATTTCAAAAGCGCCGCAGTATAAGAAATCTCAAAAGCAGGTTGATTCCCAACCAATATCTTTCCATTTCTGTCAAAAATAACCCCTCTTGGCGGGATGATATATTCTGTTTTGATAGATGTATTTGCCGCATTCAACGCATAGCGGTCTGTGAACAATTGCAGATAAGAAAGCCTTGCAACGAAAATAATTGCAATGATAGAAAGGGCGAGTGTTATTTTGAGATATTGTGATTTCATATGTGCTTTTCTATCTTTTCAGAGGACATATGCAACCTCAATATCAAAGAAAATATTTTGGGGGTTTTGATAGACATTTTTTCAGTTTTCAGACTTTTTGTTTGATTTTAAATGCTAATGTATAGGCTAATATAAATACAAACGAGATTATACTGGTAACTATTACATTAAATAAAATTTCAAAAAATCTGTCGAACTTAAAGAATTCGATGTATTGTACCAATAGCTGATGAATGAAAATACTGGTTACAATAAAAAATATAAATTGTGTCCACTGGATACTTTGGAAAGAGAAAAAATCCGTTGTCGTGTCTGTGGAAGTTCTGAATATGATGGTTCTAAAATAGGCAACAACTGTTGTTGCAAAAGCATTGATTCCCCAAGTTCCCAGGAAAGCATCAACACATAATCCCAAAATAAAACTCAAAGCCAGAAAGTGAAATCTGTTTCTGAAGAACGGATAGAACATTACAAAAACTGGATAAAGAACAGGAATGTATTGCCCAAAAAGAGCAATCCTATTCAGGATAAAGATTTGAAAAGCCGTTAAAATTGCTATCAAAGCAAGATCTGAGACAACGTTTCTACTGACCATCTTTAGTAATTTGAACTTTTAATGAATCGTCGATTTTCTGAACTTCTGATTTTTTCAGATTCCGAACAACATATACCTTACTTAATTTTCCGATTTTTTCGCTGAGTTCTACAGAAATATCCCAGAATCCAGTTTTACTGTCCACTTCGTAACCGGCAATGGTTCCCACCTGAATCCCCGCTGGGAAAATGGAAGATTTCCCGTCTGTAACAACAGTATCACCAACTTTTAGCGGAACATATTTAGGAATATCAGAAAGCGTCATCGTTCTGGTGTCATCGCCTTTCCAGGACAACGTTCCAAAATAACCAGACTTTTTAAGCGACGCACTGATTTTAATCTTATTCACACTTAAAATCGATTTTACCAATGAATAGTTATCGGTTGTATTAATCACAATTCCGGCAATTCCTCTAGGAGCAATAACGCCCATATTGGAACTCACACCCTGCAAACGCCCACGATTGATCGTGTAATAATTATCCCTTCTGTTGATACTATTGAAAACCACTTCTCCATCTACAAAGGTGTAGATCTGTCCTCCTCCTATGGTGTCGTAAACTCTTCGGAAATTAGGTTTTTCAACTTTATCTTTTCCGTAAAGCTCTATCATCAACGCCTTATTTTGAGAAACAAGGTCTTCGTTGATTTGTTTTAATTTCAGATAAGAGGTTCCTTCATCTATATAACCAGAAACCCACGAATTGAAAGCTGCAGTTTTTGCCGCCAAGAAACTTTGTTGCATAGAGTTCTTGCTGAATATCAGTACAATTGAAACCAATTGCAAGAATATGAAGAACACAAATAATGCATTCTTGGAAAAAAATCTCAGCAAAGCACCCATCTAAGTTATAAATGATAATTGATAAATTTTAAATGATCTGATGTTGCTTAAATAAAAAGTCATCAAACCTTTAAATTTATTCAAATTTTAGATAAAAATATTATTTGATAAGGAAATTGAATTTATCCATATTCTTAAGAGCAATACCAGTTCCTCTTACTACAGCTCTCAACGGATCTTCAGCTACGAAAACAGGAAGTCCTGTTTTTCTGTGAAGTCTGTCTGCCAAACCTCTAAGAAGGGCTCCACCACCAGCAAGATAAATTCCGGTTTTATAGATATCAGCAGCCAATTCCGGAGGAGTTAGGGAAAGCGTTTCCATTACCGCATCCTCGATCCTGATGATCGATTTATCAAGCGCCTTAGCAATTTCTTTATAATTGACCATGATCTCTTTTGGCTTCCCAGTGATTAGATCACGACCTTGTACAGGAATATCGTCAATTGGAACATCCAATTCTTCCACAGCCGAACCAACTTCTATCTTAATTCTCTCTGCCGTTCTTTCTCCGATGTATAAGTTATGATGCGTTCTTAGGTAATAAGCAATATCATTAGTGAAAACATCACCTGCAATTTTCACAGATTTATCACAAACGATTCCGCCCAATGCGACCACAGCGATCTCCGTAGTCCCACCACCTATGTCGATGATCATATTTCCTTCCGGTTTCTGAACATCTATACCCACTCCTATTGCAGCAGCCATTGGTTCATAGATCAAACGGACTTCTTTCGCATTCACTTTTTGTGCAGAATCCCTCACCGCTCTTTTCTCAACTTCAGTAATACCTGACGGAATGCAAATCACGATTCTGAGAGCCGGCTGAAAAAGTTTCCCTTTGATGCCCGGAATTTGTTTGATAAATTCCTTAATCATATGTTCTGAAGCATGGAAATCTGCAATCACCCCATCCTTCAAAGGACGAACAGTTTTGATATCCTCGTGAGTCTTCCCTTGCATATGTTTTGCTTGCTCACCAACCGCAATCGGCTTACCAGAAGAGCGCTCTATTGCAACGATAGAAGGCTGATCCACAACTATTTTGTTATTGTGAATAATAAGCGTGTTCGCAGTTCCTAAGTCAATTGCAATTTCTTGCGTAAACATATCCAATATACCCATTTTGTTCAGTCATTATTAAGTTTACAAAGATATAAATTTAGACCTATTCTCTATCTTGATTTCAAAATAATTTGGTTAAAATTTCCTTAAAATTTCAAGAATTTTCTTTTACCGATAAATCTGAATTTCAGTTAGAAATCAAAAATTATTACTCCGATAAAAATTTCCACCAATCATTACTGTTATTACATCATTTTGTATCGAGTTTATAGATTTTATCAATTTTTGAAAATGAAATTCAGAAACAGTCTTTGTTATAAAAATCGTAATTTTGCCAACTGAAAATGAGTCCAAAACATAAATTTCATCAAACATCAGATTTTGCAGTCTTGAGCATCAGTTATGAAAAAGCCGATGCCGAAATCCGTGGAAAATTTGCTTTTTTTGATGACCACATAAAATCTTTTGCCAACCAGATTCACGAGCAAGACCTTGGTGATGCATTTGTGGTTTCCACTTGCAACAGAACCGAAATCTACTCTACGACCAAAAATTACCTTCACATCGCAGAATTGTACTGCAATACGGTTGGCGTCCAGCTTTCAGATTTTTTGAAATATGTGAATGTTCTACAGAGAGAAGATGCCTTGTTTCATCTTTTCCGTGTCGCCGCAGGTTTGGAAAGTCAAATCATTGGCGACTTTGAAATTGTCTCTCAAATCAAGAACGCTTATCATCGATTCAAAAAATACAAGGATTTTTCTAATCCATATTTGGAACGCGCCATCAATTCCTCGATTCAAATTTCGAAGAGAATCAAGAATGAAACGGGAATCAGTACAGGTTCGGCATCTGTTTCTTACGCGGCAGTTCATTATATTTTAAATAATACAAAGCACATTCACGAAAAGAATATTTTACTTCTAGGCGTTGGAGAAATTGGTCAGAATACGATTGAAAATCTAGTAAAGCACGTTTATCAACCTAAAATAAAAATCGCAAACCGCTCTTTTGAAAAGGCTGAAAAAATTGCTGACAAATACAACATTCCACAAATCGATTTCAATAATTTTCCAGAAGAGCTGAAACAAACCGACGTTCTGATTGTCGCAACCGGCGCTCAGAAATATATTATTGATGAAAGTAATTTTCCTAAAAGCAAAGAAATGCTTGTCATCGATTTATCAATTCCAAATAACGTTCAGAAAGAAATCGGAAATTGGGAAAACGTGACTTTGATAGACGTGGACCAACTTTCGCAAACCATCCAGGAAACGATGGAACAGCGCAAAAAGGAAATCCCGAAAGCGGAAGGCATCATCAAAGAAATGGCGAAAGAATTTGCAGATTGGGAAAAGAAAAGAAAACTTGCACCACAAATCAATCATTTCAAAAATTCTTTGAAGAAAATCGAGGAGAACGAAATGCATAATATTCACAAGAAATTCCATTACGCCAAAATCGAGGATATGGAACTGTCCAACAATCTGGTTCAGAAAATCACGAATCGATTTGCGAAATACATTATGGAAAATCCTTCCCGCGCAGACGAAATCACAAAATTGATGGAAGAAATCCTCGACATCCACAAACAGTAAGACAATGAAAACCATACGAATAGGAACCAGAAATAGTCCGCTCGCCCTTTGGCAGGCTCACGAAGTTGAAGCTAAACTTCAGAATCTTGGATTACAAACTGAAATCGTTCCAATCATCAGTTCCGGCGACAAAAACCTAAACCAACCGCTTTATGCCCTGGGAATCACTGGAATTTTTACGAAAGATTTGGACATTGCTTTGCTTAATGATGAAATTGATATCGCGGTTCATTCCTTGAAAGATGTTCCGACACTTTTGCCTGAAAACGTTCAGATTTCCGCAGTTTTGGAAAGAGATTTTCCGGAAGATGTTTTGGTGAGAAATAAAGATGCGGAAGCTTTGGATTTGAATGTTTTGAAAATTGCAACCAGCAGTTTGAGAAGACGCGCCTTTTGGCTGAAGGAATTTCCGGAAACTGAATTCACAGACATCAGAGGAAATGTTCAAACGCGATTGAAAAAACTGGATGACGGCGTTGCTGACGCCACAATTTTTTCATTAGCCGGAATCAAAAGGATGAATCTGGATATTAATTACGAGCAGATTCCGTTTATGTTGCAAGCGCCATCGCAAGGTGTGGTTGCAATCGCGAGTAAAATTGACAATCCAGAATTGAGCGATATTTTAAAATCGATTTCTCATAAGGAAACTGAGATTTGCATTAATATAGAAAGAGAATTCCTGAAAACTTTGGAAGGCGGATGTACGGCGCCGATTGGTGCAAAAGCTGAATTGATTGGCAATCAAATCCGATTTGTTGGAAGACTTTGTTCGCTTGATGGAAAAAACTGCATCGAAACAGATGAGATTTTTGAATGGAATGATTCTGAAAATTTTGGAGCGAAATTAGCTTTGAAGGTTTTGGAAAACGGCGGGAAGGAATTGATGGACGAGATTAGAAAAAGTTTGTAGCAGATTTAACGCAAAGGCGCAACTATTTGTTCATTTGAAATGTTCAAAGTCGCCAAGTTAAAAATTTGCGACTCCTATATAAATAACAATTACTAATTTTTTGCGCCTTTGCGTTAAAAGACCATATGAAAATCCTTTTTACAAAATCACTGGATAAAAAAGAAGTTGCTGAGAAATTGGGAACGGAAGTGTTGGTTCATTTTGTGGAGGTCATCAAAACGGAATTCATTAAAACGAAAATTTTCGGTTTGAAGAATTATTCATTGATTTTCACAAGTGTGAATGGCGTGAAAGCGTTCTTCGAAAATGGTTTTGATGCGAATGAGAATTTTGCCGAGAAGAATTATAATAAAATATACGCCGTCGGTTCGCAGACGAAAAAGGAATTGAGGAAACATAATTTTGGGACTTTCAAACTTTGTAAGAATGCGAGCGAATTGTCACAGTTCATTACAGAAAACTCTGTAAACGAGAAGTTTTTGCATTTTTGTGGCGATTTGGCGTTGGATGTTTTGGATGAAAAACTGCCGTTGCAGAATATTTCTTACAAAAAAATCCCCGTTTATAAAACCGAATTGCAGTTTCCGAAAATCAATGAGAAATATCAGGCTGTGGTTTTCTTCAGTCCGAGTGGAGTTCGTAGTTTTGCGAAGTTCAACAGTTTGGAGGATTTGAAGATTTTTTCGATTGGAAAAACGACGACTTCGGAATTGAAGAAACTCACTGAAAATAAAATAATTACAAGTCATAAAAATACGTTAGCCGATTTGTTGAATCTGATTTCTAAGGAAAGTTCAACTGCCGGAAAAGCTGATTTGGAAGACTAAACGCTAAACTTTGCGAAGCGCGCCCCGACTTGAGTGAAAATCCTTTTTTGCGGCTGGAAAAGCTAAGGCAAAAAGATTGGGAACGGAAGGCGGAAAAGGCGCCCAAATAATTTAAGAAAATGATAAAGAACGACCTATACTTGAAGGCCTTACGAGGCGAAACCGTGGAAAGGCCGCCTGTGTGGATGATGAGACAAGCCGGAAGATATTTGCCGGAATTCATTGCGTTGCGCGACAAATACGACTTTTTCACAAGATGCCAAACGCCGGAATTGGCCTCGGAAATTACGGTTCAGCCGATTAGAAGATTTCCTTTGGACGCGGCGATTTTGTTCTCGGATATTTTGGTGGTCCCGCAAGCAATGGGCATCGATTTCAAAATGAAAGAATCTGTTGGACCGTGGTTGGATGAACCCATCAGAACGGCCCAACAAGTTGACGATGTGATTGTTCCGGACGTGAATGAGACTTTAGGTTACGTTTTCGACGCGATAGAAATGACTTTGGAAAAACTGGACAATGAGATTCCGTTGATTGGATTTGCTGGTTCGCCTTGGACGATTTTCTGTTATTGCATCGAAGGAAGAGGTTCTAAGGATTTCAATATTGCGAAGTCATTTTGCTTCTTGCAAACGGAAGCGGCGCACAAATTATTGCAAAAAATTACGGACACGACGATTGCTTATCTGAAAAGAAAAGTGGAGAAAGGTGTTTCTGCGGTTCAGGTTTTTGACAGTTGGGGCGGAATGCTTTCGCCAGCTGATTATCAGGAGTTTTCCTGGCAGTACATCAATCAAATCGTGGAAGCATTAGCGCCCTTGACGCACGTTGTGGTTTTCGGGAAAGGCTGTTGGTTTGCGTTGGAAGATATGACGAAATCTAAAGCGTCTGCTTTGGGCGTTGACTGGACGATTACACCAGAATTGGCGAGACAATTCACGAATAATTCGGTGACTTTGCAAGGCAATTTTGACCCATCGAGATTGCACTCGACGCCGGCGACGATTCGGAAGATGGTTCATGAGATGATTGACCGTTTTGGAAAAGACAAATATATTGTGAATCTCGGACACGGGATTCTCCCCAATATTCCGGTTGAAAATGCGGAAGCTTTTATAAAGGCTGTTGTAGATTGGAAAGCATAAAACAAAAAGGAGCAAATTACTTTGCTCCTTTTTTATTCCAATTGTCCTGGTGCAGGTTGTGGTTGTGCCGGTTTGACCGCTTCATTGTTCAGTCCATCTTTTTGTGGAATTGTCTGTCTTTGCAATTTGTCGTCGGCTTCTTTTTGCCTTTGATCCAAATTGACCGTATCCACCATTTTGGGCGAATTGTTTTGCTTAACAGCAGATTCTGCTTTCATTGCTGTTCTTGCAGTGGTCGATTTGGTTTCTTTTTTCTTTGTGGTCTGAGCCATCGTCAACATTGTTCCAAATACAAGAAACGCCGTTGTTGTGATTATCTTTTTCATAATGATTTACTTTAATATGATTAACAAAGCCAAATATCAAACCAACTTTATTACTTTTTTAAAAACATAATTTCTCTGATAAATTAAAAAGGACAAAACTTAAGCTATAAGCATAGAAAAACCAGAGTTAGTAGCTCTGGTTTTTACTTATTTTGTCGTCTTAGGTTCTACAGGACTTACAGGTTGTACTTGGGGTGTCGCTGTTGAATTATCAGGAATTGTAGTTGTTGGATTTTGCGGTGTAGAATTCTGTGGTGTTGTTTGTAATCTGTCAGGATTCTGCTGAATTTTCAACGTATTATTGCTGCTCGCCGTATCCACAGTTCTGTTCATGCCGTTTGGCTGGATAGAAGTATCTAATTTTGTTTCCGTGGAATTGATTTTCGTTTCGGCCTTAGCTTTATTTGATTCTTTTTTTGGAGTTGTCTGCGCACTGATAAACATTGTCCCGAATAATACAAAAGCTGCTGTTGTGATTAACTTTTTCATAATAACTTTATTTTAATGATTTGATAATCAACGCCAAATATCAAACCAAGTTTTGTTAAAGTTTAGAAATGATAAGATTTTTATGAAAACTTTATAGTTTTAACGCTCCAGGACTTTTCTTAATTTTTCCACGAAAACATAAGTAGCTGGACAAATCAAAGTATTTTGAATCGTCAAATTATTGATTTGGTAAATTTTCTTGCGATCGGTATGGGGATATTCTCGACAGGCTTTTGGACGCACGTCATAAATGGAGCAATTGTTATCATCATTTAAGAAAAAGCAGGGCAGATTTTGAAGGATTTTGTCGTTATCTTCATCGATTCTTAGAAATTTGAATTCAAAATCTGCCGGTTTCATCCTTAGATGCTTGGAAATTCTTTCGATATCTTTTTCCGTATAAAGCGGACCTGTGGTTTTACAGCAATTGGCGCAACTAAGGCAATCGATTTCTTCAAATGTTTCTTCGTGCTTCTCTACAACCAAATAATCCAGATTCTTTGGCGGCTTTTTTTTCAGTCCGTCCAAGAATTTTCGGTGGTCTTTTTGTTTTAGTTGAGCTTGCTTTTTATAGAAATCGAGATCCATTTTGCAAAATTAGTGGTTTTATCAAGAGAAAACCAAATAATATAAACCACACCAAAGTGCAGAAAAAAGACCAGCAAATAAAAATGATGCTTTCAAATCCTGTCTGTTTTTCTTAACAAAATGTTTGTAAAGTGTAACCGAAATAAAACCAACAAGCACTAAAGCCGGTAAAACTGTAAATGTGTACATAATTCTATTTTTACCAAATATACAAAAACTGATAATAATCTTATTTTCAAGCTGGTACAAAACTCATAACTTTGTCATATGAAAGACATTACAAGCCGGGAAGATGTAGAATTATTGGTCAACAAATTCTATGATAAAGTAATAAAAGATGATTTGATTGGATTTTTCTTCACAGATGTTGCGAAAATTGATCTTGACAAGCATCTTCCGAAAATGTATAATTTTTGGGAAAGCATCTTGTTAGGAAATCCGGTCTACGAAGGTCATCCGATGGCAAAACATTTCCCAATCAATGAAATCTCTGCGCTGGAAGAGAGACATTTCAACCGTTGGCTGCAGATTTGGGAAGAAACTGTTCACGAAAATTTTGAAGGTGAAAATACCGAAACTGCAATTGCGCGCGCTTTGAATATCGCCAGAATTATGCATCATAAAATGGTGAATGCGAGAAATTAATTCTAAAATGTGTTAATATGTAATAGTCCGCAGCCCGGTCTGAGTTGAAATCCTCTTTTGCGTGTAATCATGTCCTACTGAACTGAAACCGTCTGCAAAAAAGATTGACTTCGTCGAACCACTCCGTTGTGTTTAGGAAGGGAGGACGGATAAAGCTGCCCAAAAATATTTTCGTCAGAAGTTCAAAAGATGTAATTGGCAATCGATCCAGTCTGTGAGCATATGGAATAGTAATCCCACGCCGATAATCCTCGGAACACCTTTGAA
>Ga0302347_1002639_pt1 | contig 17573 bp, 15 predicted proteins | sample PhyWR1_FD_202178 | JGI IMG/M metagenome (GOLD analysis project Ga0302347, IMG submission 202178) | Leaf surface microbial communities from wheat plants in UC Gill Tract Community Farm, Albany, California, United States - DLSL W.R1 (v2)... | ecosystem: Host-associated > Plants > Phyllosphere >...
GCTGTTCACCGTATTTACATAGGCCTCGAGGTTCGCACCAGGGACCAACGCATACGCAGGTTGCAAAGAAGTGGTCATACGAAAAAACCTCCGTCTCACATAACTCGTGCAGTTCAGCACTGCGAAAGTTGACCGGGAATTCAGAAAAAAGTTCCCAAAAAAAGCTGAAAAGGTCAACAGGTGTAAAGACACTACTTGGGCGAAAGCTCACGCAAGTGACGCGCTACTGCAATCCATGCACCGATATACCCTAACAGCACAGCGCCAAGCAAGAGAGACAGACCATCGGCTACCGGCACACCCGCCAGAGCAAAGTTGCTGCCGTACAAACCGGCCAACCCCACCACTGCGTCATTAAGCCAGTTCAAGCCGAATGCCAAAACTCCCCACGAAAGCACACCGGCACCAAAACCATAAAGCGCACCCATATACAGAAAGGGCCTGCGCACATAGCTGTCAGTACCGCCGACCAGCTTGATAACTTCAATTTCGATACGACGATTCTCGATATGCAAACGAATCGTATTACCGATAACCAACAGCAAAGCCGATACCAGTAAAACCGTCAAGCCAAACACAAAACGGTCACCCAATTTCAGGATGGCCGCCAGACGCTCGACCCAGACTAGATCAAGTTGCGCTTGTTGCACTTGGGGCAACTGCGCAAGGCGTTCGCGAAGGGCTTCAAGAGTCGCTTTATCGACCTCTGCCGGGGTTACCAGCACCACACCGGGCAACGGGTTATCGGGCAGTTCTTTAAGCGCTTCGCCCAGCCCTGACTGCTGCTGGAACTCTTCGAGGGCCTTTTCGCGGCTGATAAATTCCGCGTCAGCCACCCCCGCCATACCTTTTATCTGATCGCTGAGATTTTCACCCTGCTGGCTGCTGGCATCCATCTGCAGGTACAGGGAAATCTGCGCCGCACGTTGCCACGAACCGCCCAGGCGCTCGACGTTGTTCAGCAACAATGACAAGCCCATGGGCAAGCTCAAGGCAACAGCCATCACCAGGCAGGTAAAAAAGCTGCCTATCGGCTGCTTGCCCAGGCGCTTGAGACTGTCGAGCAGGCTGGCACGGTGGGCTTCGACCCAGGCGTGAAACAACATGGCGAAAGTCGGGCCATCGTCTTCGTCGTGTTTTTTCTTCGGCGGCTGCGGGTCGGCAGCCTTGGGCGCTACGCGTTCGGACACTTTGGAGCTGCGGGTGGCACTCATTGCGCGGCCTCCCCGTCACCGATCAATCGCCCGCGCTGCAAGGTCAGCATGCGGTGACGCATGCGTGCGATCAGGGCCAGGTCGTGGCTGGCAATCAGTACGCTGGTGCCCAGACGGTTGATGTCTTCGAAAACGCCCATGATTTCTGCCGCCAGACGCGGGTCGAGGTTACCGGTGGGTTCATCGGCCAGCAGCAAGGCCGGACGGTGAACAATAGCGCGGGCAATGCCGACACGCTGTTGCTGACCTGTGGATAAATCACCGGGGTACAGATCGGTCTTGTCCGACAGCGCCACGCGCTCCAGCGCCGAGTCGACCCGCTTGGCGATCTCGGCCTTGGACAGCCCGAGGATCTGCAACGGCAAGGCGACGTTGTTGAACACCGTGCGATCGAACAGCAATTGGTGGTTCTGAAACACCACGCCGATCTGGCGACGCAAAAATGGGATCTGCGCGTTGCTGATCTGCCCCAGGTCCTGCCCTGCCAGCAGCAATTTGCCGCTGGTCGGACGCTCCATCGCCAGCAGCAGGCGCAGCAGCGTGCTTTTGCCAGCGCCGGAGTGGCCGGTCACAAAGAGGAATTCGCCTCGACGGACCCGAAAGCTCAGCTCGTGCAGGCCCACGTGTCCATTTGGATAGCGCTTACCGACCTGCTCGAATCGAATCATGGACGCTCCCGCTCCGCAAACAGTGCCTGGACAAAGGGTTCGGACTCAAAATCACGCAAATCATCGATGCCTTCACCAACACCGATAAAGCGAATAGGGATATTGAATTGCTTGGCCAGGGCGAAAATCACCCCGCCCTTGGCGGTGCCGTCGAGCTTGGTCAGCGCCAGGCCAGTCAGGGCAACGGTCTGATCAAACTGTTTGGTCTGACTGATAGCGTTCTGCCCGGTACCGGCATCGAGCACCAGCAGCACTTCGTGCGGGGCGTCTTCGTCGAGCTTGCCGATCACCCGGCGAACTTTTTTCAGTTCTTCCATCAGGTTGTCTTTGGTGTGCAGGCGACCGGCGGTATCGGCAATCAAAACGTCGATACCACGGGCCTTGGCCGCCTGTACGGCGTCAAAGATCACCGAGGCTGAGTCGGCGCCGGTGTGCTGGGCAATCACCGGGATATTGTTGCGCTCACCCCACACCTGTAATTGCTCGACAGCGGCGGCGCGGAAAGTATCACCGGCGGCCAGCATGACTTTTTTGCCTTCAAGCTGCAGTTTCTTCGCCAGCTTGCCAATGGTGGTGGTTTTACCCGCACCGTTGACGCCCACAACCAGAATCACGAATGGCTTGTTTTGCGATTCGATCTTCAGCGGCTGCTCAACCGGCTTGAGCATGGCGGCCAGCTCGTCCTGCAACGACTTGTACAGCGCATCGGCATCAGTCAACTGCTTGCGGGCGACCTTCTGCGTCAGGTTTTTAATGATTACCGAGGTTGCCTCAACGCCCACATCGGCGGTCAGCAAACGGGTTTCAATCTCTTCGAGCAGCTCGTCATCAATGACTTTTTTGCCCAGGAACAGGCTGGCCATGCCTTCGCCGATGCTGGCGCTGGTCTTGGACAGGCCTTGCTTGAGACGGGCGAAGAAGCCGGTCTTGGCTGCAGGTGCTGCTGCCACCGGGGCCACCACTTCAACTAGCGCAGGAACAGGCGCTGGCACCACTACCGGCTCATTAACGGCTACTGGCTCTGGCTCTGGCTCTGGCTCTGGCTCTGGCTCGAAAACAGTCTCGAGCACTGCAGGCACTTCAACCGTAGGCGCCGGAATCGGCGGCACGATATGCGCCGCCTGCACGTCTTCGACCAGCGCTACCGGCTCTTCGGCAACGGGCAAGGGCGGCCACGGGGCCGGCTCAGGCACGATATGCGGCTCGGAGGCAGGTTCAACAACTGGCGCAGCCGTAACCACAACCACTTCAGGGGTTGGCTCGACAACCACCGGAGTGGCCTCGACCAACGGCTCAGGAGTGATTTCAGGAACCGGCGCGGGTTGTTCCACGACGGTTTCCTGCGGCTTTCTGCGCAGCCATCCGAACAGGCCTTTTTTCTCGCCAGCCGCAGCTGGGTTCTTCTTGTCGTCGTTGGAACCAAACATGGAGGACGGCTATCTCATCGTAGCGACGCGCCACTGTGGCGCCCCGGCAAATAATATTCGGTGTGAAACAGACTGTAATTTTGTCAGCTTGTTCGCACGCAACTGTAATTCGAGGGTAAAACACACCTCGTAAACTTCGTCTTAACTCGGGTCTAGAACGGAAAAATCGGCAAAAAAGCGAAATTTACCGTGATATATCCACACTTCCAAACGGGCTCCTATACTGCCCGATCACACAGACTCTGATCTTCAAAGGCCTGATAGGCGTGGCCGCCAGTAAAACGGATCAGTATCCTAGCACCTCCTCACCCGCAGACGCTAAGGCCAAGCGGGCAGCCCAACAGGTTTAAAAACGAATGAATGCTCTAGCCCGCCGCGCTGCTGGCCTGTTGCTCAGCACAGTTTTAGTACCGCTTTCGGCCCTCGCCGCCGAACCGCAGCCTACCCATGAGTTCCGTCTGGACAATGGCCTGAAAGTCATCGTGCGCGAAGATCACCGTGCCCCGGTGGTGGTGTCCCAGGTCTGGTACAAAGTGGGTTCAAGTTACGAGACACCCGGCAAGACCGGCCTGTCCCACGCTCTTGAACACATGATGTTCAAAGGCAGCAACAAGGTCGGCCCCGGTGAAGCCTCGTTGATCCTGCGCGACCTCGGCGCCCAGGAAAACGCCTTCACCAGCGACGACTACACCGCGTATTACCAGGTACTGGCCCGCGACCGCCTGGGCGTGGCCTTTGAACTTGAAGCCGACCGCATGGCCAGCCTTCGCCTGCCGCCTGAAGAGTTCAAGCGCGAGATCGAAGTGATCAAGGAAGAGCGCCGCCTGCGCACCGACGACCAGCCGATGAGCAAGGCTTACGAGCTGTTCAGTGCCATGGCCTTCCCTTCCAGCGGCTACCACACCCCGACCATCGGCTGGATGGTCGACCTGGAGCGCATGAGCGTCGGCGAACTGCGCGACTGGTACGAAGAGTGGTACGCGCCCAACAATGCCACCTTGGTGGTGGTCGGTGACGTCACCCCGGACGAAGTCAAAGCCCTGGCCCAGCGCTACTTTGGCAAGGTGCCAAAACGCGAAATCCCGGTGGCCAAAATCCCGCTGGAGCTGCCGACTCCTGGCGAACGTCTGCTCAAGATCCACGTCCAGACCCAACTGCCAAGCCTGATGCTGGGCTTTAACGTGCCAAGCATTGCCACGGCCAAGGACCCGATCACCGCCAATGCCCTGCGCCTGATCTCCGCCCTGCTGGACGGTGGCTACAGCGCCCGCATGCCAACCCAGCTTGAGCGCGGCGAAGAGCTGGTCTCCGGTGCATCGTCCAGCTACAACGCCTTCACCCGCGGTGACAGCCTGTTCATGCTTTCGGCAATGCCCAACAGCCAGAAGAAAGTCACCATGGCCCAGGCCGAGGCTGGCTTGTGGCGCTTGCTCGACGACCTGAAAAAGACCCCACCGACCGCTGAAGAACTGGAACGTGTACGTGCCCAGGTGATTGCCGGCCTGGTCTACGAGCGCGACTCGATCACCAGCCAGGCCACTTCGATTGGTCAGCTGGAAACCGTCGGCCTGTCGTGGAAGCTGATGGACTCCGAGCTGGCCGATCTGCAAAAGGTCACGCCGGCCGATATCCAGCAGGCTGCCCGCACCTATTTCACTCGCGACCGTCTCAGCGTTGCGCATGTACTGCCCGAGGAGAAAACCCATGAGTGAGCGTAAAGGTCCCCGCTACGCCCTGCTCGGTCTGAGCGCCGCCATACTGGTTGGTGCACTCGGCTACTTTATCGCCAACCCCGACCAGTCGGTTGCCAGCCAGGCGCTGGATCAGGCCAAGAGCGAACACAAGCTCGAATCCCTGGCCGAACTCGATGGCAAAGCCCCCAGCCACCGTGCACTGAACGTGCAAACCTGGAAAACCGCCGAAGGCTCCAAGGTGCTGTTTGTCGAAGCCCGACAATTGCCGATGTTCGACCTGCGCCTGACCTTCGCTGCCGGCAGCAGCCAGGACGACAACACCCCCGGCCTGGCCCTGCTGACCAACGCCATGCTCAATGAAGGCGTGGCCGGTAAAGATGTGGGGGCCATCGCCCAGGGCTTTGAAGGCCTGGGCGCGGACTTCGGCAATGGCGCCTATCGCGACATGGCCGTTGTCTCGCTGCGCAGCCTGAGCGACGTCGACAAACGCACCCCTGCCCTCAATCTGTTTGCCGAGGTTGTAGGCAAGCCTACATTCCCGGCCGACTCCCTGGCGCGTATCAAAAACCAGTTGCTGGCCAGCTTCGAGTTCCAGAAGCAAAACCCCGGCAAACTGGCCAGCAATGAACTGTTCAAACGTCTGTACGGCAACCACCCGTATGCACACTCCAGCGACGGCACGCCTGAGAGCATCACCTCGATCACCATTGATCAGCTCAAGGCCTTCCACAACAAGGCCTACACCGCTGGCAACGCAGTGATCGCGATCGTGGGTGACCTTTCTCGCGCTGAAGCCGAAGCCATCGCGGCCCAGGTTTCTGCTACCTTGCCAAAAGGCCCGGCCGTTGCCAAAACCGCGCAGCCGACCGAGCCAAAGGCGGGGCCAACCCATATCGAGTTCCCGTCCAAGCAGACCCACCTGCTGCTGTCCCAACTGGGTATCGACCGTGACGACCCCGACTACGCAGCACTGGCGCTGGGCAACAGCATCCTGGGCGGCGGCGGTTTCGGTACGCGCCTGATGACTGAAGTGCGGGAAAAACGCGGCCTGACCTACGGCGTGTACTCCGGTTTCAGCCCGATGCAGGCCCGCGGCCCATTTATGATCAACCTGCAAACCCGTGCCGAACTGAGCGAAGGTACGCTCAAGCTGGTGCAAGACATTCTCGCCGACTACCTGAAAAACGGTCCGACGCAAAAAGAACTCGACGATGCCAAGCGTGAACTGGCCGGCAGCTTCCCGCTGTCCACTGCCAGCAACGCAGCCATCGTCGGCCAACTTGGCGCAATGGGCTTCTATGATTTGCCTCTGGATTACCTGGAGACCTTTATGCAGCAGTCCCAGGACCTGACTACCGAACAGGTCAAGGACGCCATGAACAAGCACCTGAGCGCCGACAAAATGGTCGTAGTGACCGCCGGCCCAACCGTGCCGCAAAAACCACTGCCACCTCCTACCGACAAACCTTCAGAGCAACCTCTTGGGGTTCCGGAGCATTAATGGCAAAGCCAAAAAACACATCGCACTCGGGTGCGGGTCAGTTACGCATCATTGGCGGGGAATGGCGCAGCCGCAAGCTGGACTTCCCCCATGTAGAGGGCCTGCGCCCTACGCCCGACCGCGTGCGTGAAACCCTGTTCAACTGGCTGGCCCCGCATATCGGCGGCGCCAAGGTGCTGGACGTATTCGCCGGCAGCGGCGCGCTGTTCCTTGAAGCCATGTCCCGCGGCGCAGCCAAGGGCGTGGCACTGGACAGTAACCGCGATGCAATTTCCAACATTCGCGAGAACATGGGCATCCTGCGTTGCACCGTCGGTGAGGTGCAACAGACCGACGCCCTGCGCTATCTCGACGCCATCCCGAGCGACACCTTTGACGTGGTGTTCCTCGACCCGCCGTTCAACAAGGACCTGCTCAAGCCAGCTTGCGAGCTGCTTGAGCAACGCGGCTGGCTGACCGAGGACGCCTGGGTTTACACCGAAAGCGAGTTGCGCCCGTCGGAACTAGGCCTGCCTGCCAACTGGCGCCTGCACCGCGAGCAAAAAGCCGGGGGCGTGAACTACGCCCTGTGGCAGCGCGAAGCAGTAGCACAGTAACAACTGATTCTGTGGGAGCGGGCTTGCTCGCGATGCAAGCGTTGCGGTTTGCCTAAAGCACCGCGGTGACCCAATCGCGAGCAAGCCCGCTCCCACAGGTTCGCCTACTGCCATTCAACACAAAATATCTATGTAACGCCCCCTCTACCCCTCGCAAGCCCACTCTGTTCTGACGATCAGCAGTCAGGACACTCACCATGAAACACCCCCTCGTCGGGCTGGCTCTCAGCCTTATGTTGCAACCGCTGATGGCTCTGGCCAGCAGCGAGCCCGCTACCCATCAGTTCACCCTGGATAACGGCCTCAAGGTCATCGTTCACGAGGACCATCGTGCCGCTGTGGTCTATTCGCAGCTCTGGTATCGGGTCGGCGCAAGTTATGAGCCTCCAGGCCAATCCGGGCTGTCCCACGCCCTTGAACATATGGTCTTCAAAGGCAGCAGCAAGCTCTGCCCGGCAGAGTCGGACCATATCTTTCAAAGCCTGGGCGCCACGGACAATGCGGTCACCCAAAATGACGCGACTGTGTTCTTTCAAACCTTGCCGCCCCACGCCCTGCCTGTCGCCCTTGAAGTGATGGCCGACCAGATGAGCACTGCCCATCTGTCCGCCGCTCATTGGGAGGGCGAACGGGAAGTGATCAAAAGCGAGCGCAGCGAAAGCGTCGACAACGATCCGCAACAACGAGCCCTGGAACTGCCCCGGCGCCTGGCATTCTCCACCAGTGCTTCAGGCAGCCCGATAATCGGCTGGATGCACGACCTCGAACGCATGCACGTCGACGAACTCAAGCACTGGTATCGCAGCTGGTATGCGCCCAACAACGCCACCCTGATCATCGTCGGGGATATCGACGTTGAGCAGGTCAAGATGCTTGCCACGCGCTATTTCGGCCCTGTCGCCCGACGCGAATTGCCAGTGATCAAACACCCGCTCGAGCTGGCCGCCCCCGGCGAGCGCAGCATCACCCAGTACATCGATCATCAAATCCCCAACCTGAGCATGATGTTCAACGTACCCAGCCTGAGCACCCAGACCGACCCGCGCACAGCTGCAGCTCTGGAGCTGCTGAGCGAGCTGCTGGGTGGCGGTGACAGCTCGGAACTCAAAAGCAGATTATGGCGCGGCGAGGAACTGTTGATCAGCGTCGGTTCTTACTACAGCGGCATCAGCCGCGGCGATGAGCTGTTCACTATCGCCGCCACCCTCAACCTTAAAAAGATGAAGCCCCTGAGTGAGGTACACGAACGGATCTGGGCCGTGATTGAATCACTGAAAAGCACACCGCCCACTGCCAGTGACCTTGAGCGCGCACGTACGCGGATCATTGCCCGGCATGTTTTCAGCCGCGATGATCTACGAAGCCAGGCCCTTTACTTGGGTGAGCTGGATATCGCCGGGCTGTCATCGGAACACGACGAACAACGTATGCAGACCTTGAAAACAACCACCCCTGAAGACATTCAGCACGCCGCACAAACCTTCCTCACCCGTGACCGCTTGACCGTCAGTTATGTACTGCCCAAGGAGGCTCGCCATGAATAAGTATCAGGTGATCGTCGCCCTCCTCGCCCTTGTCGGGGCCTGCACCCAAGCCAGCGCGGCAGAACCGCAGACGCGGCTGCAATCGCTGCTTGAACTGGGCACGTCCGCGCCAGCCACCCGCTTGCCGACAATCAAGGCCTGGAAGCTGACGCAAAATACCAAAGTCCTGTTTGTCGAAAACCACACCCTGCCCATGCTTGATGTGCAAATCAGCTTTGCCGCGGGCAGCAATCATGATGGCGACTCACCCGGCCTCGCGGCGATGGTACTGAGCCTGTTTAACGAGGGTTCGGCACTTAATGACGCCAATGCCCTGGCCAAGGGCTTTGACCGTCTTGGTGTGGACCTGGGTAACGGGATCAATAAAGAGCAGAGCTTTTTTACCCTGCGCAGCCTGAGTACCCCGCATATCCGCGAATCCGCCATGCAACTGTTTACCGAGATGCTCTCCCGACCGGGTTTTACCGAAGAAGGCCAGCGACGGGTCAAAAATGAGCTGCTCACCCAGCTCAAGATCAACCTCGATGAGCCGCACGCTCTCGCCCAAACGCTGATCTATAAAGAACTCTACCCTGGGCACCCTTTTGCCCGCTCGAAGTACGGCACAGCCGAAAGCATTGAGCGGATCAATGAAGCACAGCTGAGAAGTTTTTACCGTCGCGCCTACACGGCCGCCAACGCACAGATCGTGATAGTCGGCGACCTGACCCTGCAACAAGCACAGATCCTCAGCCGCTCACTGGCCAATGCCTTGCCCGCCGGGCCTGCTATGGCCGATCAGCCGCCGACACCGGCCCTGCTCGCAACCGGTAAAACGTTGCATATCGAAGATGAGGCAACCCACACTCTGCTAATGCTGGCTCACAACGCCTTGCCCAATCAGCACCCGGACGGGGTCGCCATCCGCGCCGGGCAAGTCATCTTCAGCCATATCCTCAACGAGCATCTAAGGGAAGAACGCAGCATCACCTACGGCGTGCTATCGGACATTCCCGATGCTCAGGGCCCAACACCCTGGCTTATCAGCCTTAATACCCCGTCACGCTACAGCCAGAGTGCCTTGGCCCACATCAAGGCCCTGTTTACCCAATACCTGAAAGACGGGCCCAGCGAAGCGCAACTGGACGACATCAAGCAATACCTGTTACGGGCACTGCCACAGCTCACCGCCAGCAACCTGGAGATGCGCAACGAACTGTCCCTCATCAGCCGTTTCAATCAGCCGCTGAATTTTAGCTACAGAACCCAACAGGTTCAGGCCATGACCCGTGAGCAGATCAAAACGGCAATGAACCGTCACTTCAAGGCTGACGGCTGGGTCAGCGTGACCGTTGGCCCCAGTGTTGAGCAATTACCTTTGCCGGAGGTGATGGCGACAAAAGCGATGATGGAGCAAAGTTGTATGCCAGCCATCAGATAACCCGGCAGCCAACACGCAACACTTGGGTGCCGGGCCCTGATGTGGCAATTTAGTCAGCCGCCGTACCTGTCACCCGATGAGAACCACAGTGCCCTTTTCAGCCAGCCATGCTTTACCTCTCAAGCCATTCACTCCGGCTTTGGGCCTCGGTAACCCTCATATACAAACCTTGTGGGGACCGTTATGGCGCACCAAGCCAGCCATTGAGCACCGCCGTGAGCGTTTGTGGTTGAAGGATGGCGACTTTCTCGACCTGGACTGGCACGGCACTCCTTCGGCTCATGCCCCCGTGGTATTAGTGCTGCACGGCCTGACTGGCTCGTCGAATTCGCACTATGTACTGGGGCTGCAAAACGCCCTCGCCGCAGTTGGCTGGACTAGTGCAGCGCTGAACTGGCGCGGGTGTTCGGGCGAACCCAACCTTCTGGCCCGCAGCTATCACTCGGGAGCCAGCGAAGACCTGGCCGAGGCTGTGGCGCAATTGCGCGCCAGCCACCCTCTGGCGCCACTGTATGCCGTGGGTTACTCGCTGGGAGGTAATGTGCTCCTCAAGTATCTGGGCGAAAGCGGCAGTAACAGCAGCTTGCAAGGCGCCGTCGCGGTGTCGGTACCGTTCCGGCTTGACCAGTGTGCCGACCGCATTGGCTTGGGGTTTTCCAGGGTCTATCAAGCCCACTTCATGCGCGAAATGCTGGCCTACGTCAAAAACAAGAAGCGCCGTTTTCAGCTCGACGCCCAGCACGAAGGCCTCGCCAGTCTGGCCAGGCTGGGAACTGTGGAAGCACTGAGCAAAATGCGCACGTTCTGGGAGTTCGATGACCGCGTGACCGCACCGCTAAACGGCTATCTCAATGTCGATGACTACTACCGCCGCGCCTCCAGCCGTTACTTCCTTGGCGCCATCGATACCCCGACGCTGATTATCCAGTCCACTGACGATCCCTTCGTGTTCAGCCACAGCATCCCCGAGGCCAGCGAGCTGTCGACCTGCACGCAACTGGAGTTGCACGCCAAGGGCGGGCACGTGGGATTTCTGGAAGGCTCGCCAGGCAAACCAGGGTATTACCTCGAACGACGGATTCCGCAATGGCTGGCAGCGCTGCGGCATGAGTCTGCCTAATGGACGCCGAGAAGGGTGAGTCGATCCGCTTCTGGCAAACGCCGCCCCTGACGGGGGTGGAATTGCTGACAGCGCGCTATATCGAACACCGCTTCGTACCCCATGTGCATGATGGTTTTGTAATCGGCATGATCGTCGAAGGCGCCCAGCGTTACCGCTATCGGGGTGCCGAGCACCTGGCCGCCACCGGCACCTTGGTGCTGATCAACCCGGACGAAGTTCACAATGGTCACAAAGGCCATGATGCCGGCTGGCGCTACCGGGCGTTTTATCCCGATAACAGGCAAATCCACCAGTTGCTGCAAGAGCTCGAACTGCCCGCCACCCACTTGCCGACCTTCAAAGACACCTTGCTGTACGACTGCGACCTGTTCCACGGGTTGTTCCAGCTGCATCAATTGCTCGAAGGGCCGCAAACCGCCCTGCATCAACAAACTGCATGGCGCCAGATGATGCTTGCCCTGCTCAATCGTCATGCCCGCCTGCCATTACCGGCAAAACCCGGGGTCGAACACCGCGCCGTTAGCCGGGCCAAGGAGCTGCTGCAAGCCCGGCTGGCTGAGCCGCCATCCCTGGAAGAGCTGGCTGTGGCGGTCAATTTGTCGCCATTCCACTTTGCCCGCGTATTTCAACGAGCTACCGGGATGCCGCCGCACACCTGGCTGATGCAGCAACGCATCGCCCATGCCCGGGCCTTGCTGCAACAGGGCTGCTTGCCACTACAGGTAGCGACGCAATTGGGCTTTGCCGACCAGAGCCATCTGAGCCGGCAATTCAAGAAGGTCTACGGCGTTGGCCCCGGCGCCTATCGATTGGCAAGCGCCAATACATAAAATCTGAGGCTCGCGGTCAATCGCCGGTAGCAATGCCCCGCGCCGGATCGTTGATCCACTCGCTCCACGAACCCGCATAGAGTTTGCCCAACGGATAACCCGCCAGGCCCAGTGCAAACAGATTGTGGCACGCCGTCACGCCAGACCCGCAGTAGGCCACCAGTTGCTCGGGTGAGCGGCCTGCAAGCTTGTCGGCGAAACGCTGCTTGAGCTGCGCCGCAGGCAAAAAGCGCCCCGTACCGTCGAGGTTTTCGCTGAAGGCAGCACATTGCGCACCCGGAATATGCCCGGCAATCGGGTCAATCGGCTCGACCTCACCACGAAAGCGCGGCTGGGCACGGGCATCGATCAAGGTCAGCCCCGGCTTGGCCAGGCTCTTTTGCAATTGCTCGGCGCTCAGCAGCATATGGCTGTCGGGGTGGCCTTCAAAGGTGCCGCGCAAGGTCGGTGACGCATCCAGGCTCAGAGGAAAGCCCGCGCCATGCCAGGCCTTGAGACCACCATCGAGGATAAACACACCATCACGCTTGCCCAGCCAGGTCAGCAGCCACCATGCCCGGGCTGCAAAAGCCCCGGGGCCATCGTCATACAGCACCACATCGCTGTCTGCATTGATGCCCCAGGCCTGCAGTCGCTCAACCAGAGTTCGCGGATCAGGCAATGGATGACGGCCGGTCACGCCCTTGATCACAGGCCCGCTCAGGTCGCGTTCAAGGTCGGCAAACTGCGCACCGGCAATATGCCCCTCGGCATAGCTGCAACGGCCGTAATCCGGGTCTTCGAGGGCAAAGCGACAATCCAGAATAACCAGGCCGGGCTGCGCCTGACGTTCATTCAGGGCTTGAGGGCTGATCAATTGCGCAACGGGCATAGTGAACTCCTGTGAGGGGGTGAAATGCAGTTATTGAGCGTACAGCGCATGTTCCAGAGGGACGTAGTATTCCTTGATCAATTCATCCACCGCTTCACGGCACTGGTCGGTAACAAAGCCCGACTCCAGCACCAGCAACTGATACACCCCGCGCTTGATCGCCTGCTCGCTGAGCTGGTCACTGTTCTCACGGTTGGTGCATAGAAAGCCTACCCAAGAGGTAAGAATAATCCAGGCATTCAGGCTTAAGGACTCAATTTGCTGAGGGGTCATGCGCAGAATTTCAGCTTCAACAAAACCGGCATAGATCGCCTGCGCCTGCGCCAGGCAGTGCTGGGAAAAGCGTCGATAGCGGATGGCCAGTTCCGTGTCGCTATGCAGCAGATGTTCAATATCGCGATACAAAAACCGGTAGCGCCACATGGCATCGAGCAGTTGCTGCAAGTAAAGGCGCTTGTCGGCAACGGTTGGCAAGCGCCCCTGGGGCGGATGCAAAAAACTCAATACCAGCGCCTCGTACTCGCTGAACAACACCGAGATAATCGCCTGCTTGTTGGGGAAGTGGTAGTACAGATTGCCCGGGGAAATTTCCATATGGGCCGCAATGTGGTTGGTGCTGACACTGCGTTCGCCCAGCTGGTTAAAAAGCTCCAGGCTACTGTTGGCGATGCGCTGGCTGGTTTTTAGTCGTATGGCCATGGGCTTGCGCTTAAATTAAAAACGAAAGGCATCTTACGGCCTAACCTTGAATCCATAAACAACACGGGTGGCAGGCGTTGCGATTGACAAGTTAGAGCATAGGCTCTAAAAACTTGATTGCTCTCCAACGATAAAAACCCATAAAAAAACCGCCTGGAGCCACCATGTCTGTCGACAGCACTCACGTTCACGACGCCTCAGCCCCGCTGGACGATCTCCATTCCCTGCTCGACAAACAGCGTCAGGCCTACGCAGCCCATGCATATCCACCCCTTGCACAACGCCAACAATGGCTGAAAAGCCTGCGTCATTTGCTAAGTGCCGAGCGAGAAGTCCTGATCGATGCCATCAGCCAGGATTTCAGCCACCGCAGCCCCGACGAAACCCTGTTTGCCGAGCTGATGCCTTGCCTGCACAGCATTGATTACACCTTAAAACACCTCAAACGCTGGATGAAACCTTCGTCACGCAGCGTGGGCATGATGTTTGCGCCCGCCAGCGCCAAAGTGATCTATCAACCGCTGGGCGTAGTCGGCATTATCGTGCCGTGGAACTACCCGCTGTACCTGGCGATAGGCCCTTTGGTTGGCGCCCTGGCCGCCGGTAACCGGGTCATGCTCAAGCTCAGCGAATTCACCCCGGCCAGCGGGCGTTTGCTCAAGGATCTGCTGGGCCGCATCTTCCCCGAGGACATGGTTGCCGTGGTACTGGGCGAGGCCGATGTGGCCGTAGCATTCTCCGGCCTGGCGTTTGATCACTTACTGTTTACCGGCTCGACCCATGTGGGCAAGCAAGTGATGCGCGCAGCAGCTGAAAACCTGACCCCGGTAACTCTGGAACTGGGCGGAAAATCTCCCGCCATCGTGTCAGTCGATGTACCGCTTAAAGATGCCGCCCAACGCATCGCCTGGGGCAAAACCCTGAACGCGGGGCAAACCTGTATCGCCCCGGACTACGTACTGGTGCCACAAGATCGGGTTGAAGGCTTTGTCGACGCCTACCGCCAGGCTGTGCACAGTTTTTATCCGACCCTGACTGACAACCCGGACTACACCGCAATCATCAACGAGCGTCAGTTGGCGCGCCTTGAACGGTTGCAGGCCGATGCGAAACTCAAAGGCGCTCGCCTGATTGGGCTGTATGAACATGGCCAGGGGCGGCGCATGCCCCATGTGTTGGTGCTGGATGTAAACGACGAGATGCAGGTCATGCAGGACGAAATCTTCGGTCCGCTGCTGCCCGTTGTGGCGTATTCCAATCTGGATCAGGCACTGGCCTATATCAACCGTAGGCCCCGCCCTCTGGCGCTGTATTACTTCGGCTACAACAAGGCCGAGCAACAGCGGGTTATTCACAATACCCACTCGGGCGGCGTGAGCATCAACGAAACACTGCTGCATGTGGCGATCGACGACCTGCCCTTTGGCGGTGTCGGGCATTCGGGCATGGGCCATTACCACGGCCACGAAGGCTTTTTGACCTTCAGCAAGGCCAAGGGGGTTTTGGTCAAGCAGCGCTTGAACAGCTCTCTGATGATCTACCCGCCTTATGGCCGAAAATTGGTACGCATCATCCAGAAGCTGTTTATCCGCTAGCGGAGTCCGGCCATGCCTGAAGTCAGTGTTGATAATGCTCTGCTTTCACGCCGCGGAGTCTTGAAGGTCGGCCTGGGGACCAGTGCATTACTGGCCACCGCCGGGCTGACCGCCAGCCTCAGTGGCTGCTCGGCCAGCAGCAGTGCCCGCGGATTTTCTGTGTTGCGCAGCAGCGATCTGGCTTTCTTGCGGGCGCTGATCCCGGTCATGCTCGCTGGCAGCGTGGCAACAGCAGCAATGCCCGAAGCAGTCAAAGACACACTGAACAGACTGGACGACAACCTCAATCACTTGTCGCCTGCACTGCTAACGCTCACCCAACAACTGTTCGACGTACTGGCCATGCCCATAACACGCGGCCCATTGACCGGGGTGTGGGGCCGCTGGGAGAACGCCGATGCGCAGCAGATCCGCCACTTTCTGCAGCGCTGGCAGAACAGCAGCCTGAGCCTGCTGAAAATGGGTCATGGCTCGCTGGTGCAATTGCTGATGATGAGTTGGTACGAGAGCCCGCAAGCATGGGCTGCCTGTGGCTATCCCGGGCCACCAAAAATATAAGAAATACAAAAAACCGGTGGGAGCGGGCTTGCTCGCGATTCAGGCACTGCGCTCTGTCAGGCAAATCGAGGTGATGCCATCGCGAGCAAGCCCGCTCCCACAAAAAACATATCGTTCGCCCATCGAGAACCACCTATGCCCGTACCTGACCCGTTTCGCGAAGGCCTGGCCAGAGGCTGGAAAACCCATGATGGCTCGCAGCTCGACAGCGATCTGACCCTGGAAGCTGACGTCGCCATTATCGGCAGCGGCGCGGGCGGCGGCACCACGGCTGAGATTCTCAGCGCAGCGGGCTACAAGGTCTTGCTGATCGAAGAAGGCCCGCTCAAGACCAGCAGCGATTTCAAACTGCTCGAAGACGAGGCCTACGCCAGCCTCTACCAGGAAGGCGTCGGGCGCATGAGCAAAGACGGCGCCATCAGCATTCTGCAAGGTCGGGCCGTTGGCGGCACCACACTGGTCAACTGGACCTCAAGCTTTCGCACCCCGGCGCCAACCCTGGAGCACTGGGCCCGCGAGCACGCCGTCGTGGGCCATAGCCCGGAGCAAATGGCCCCGTGGTTCGAGCAAATGGAACAGCGCCTGGGCGTCGCGCCCTGGCAAGTCCCGCCCAACGCCAACAACGAAGTGATCCGCAACGGCTGCGAAAAGCTCGGCTACAGCTGGCATGTAATCCCGCGTAATGTGCGCGGCTGCTGGAACCTGGGCTATTGCGGCATGGGCTGCCCGACCAACGCCAAGCAATCGATGCTGGTCACCACCATCCCCGCCACCCTCGAAAAAGGCGGCGAGCTGCTCTATCTGGCCCGCGCCTGGCGGTTATTGATCACTGGCGAGCAGATCAGCGGCCTGGAGTGCCAGGCCATGGATAGCCGCTGCGTAGCCCCCACTGGCCACAAGATAACGGTCAAGGCCCGCCATTACGTGCTGGCGGGCGGCGGTATCAATTCCCCCGGCCTACTGATGCGCTCCGATGCACCCGACCCGCACAAACGACTGGGCAAGCGGACGTTTCTGCATCTGGTCAACTTCTCGGCTGCGCAATTCCCTGCTGCCATTAACCCTTTTTACGGTGCACCGCAGTCGATCTACTCCGACCATTTTCAATGGAAAGACGGCGCCACAGGGCCTATGGGCTACAAACTCGAAGTCCCCCCATTACACCCGGCCCTGGCCGCCACCCTGTTTGCCGGTTTTGGCCAGGAAAGCGCCGCACAAATGGCGCAATTGCCCAACACCCATATGATGCTGGCTCTGATGCGCGACGGTTTTCACCCCGACAGCCCTGGTGGCAATGTGCAATTGCGCAACGATGACACGCCCGTGCTCGATTACAGCCTCACACCCTATGGCTGGGAGGGCCTCAAACGGGCCTTTCACAGCATGGCCGAAATCCAGTTCGCCGCCGGCGCCAGCGCAGTCATGCCGCTGCACAGTGATGCCGGTTACAAAACCGGCCTGCGCGAAACTCGTGACCTGATCGACAGTTTGAGCCTTGAGTTGTATCGAACCCGTCTGGCCAGTGCCCATGTCATGGGTGGATGTGCGATGGGGGAAAATTCGCAAATGGCTGTCACCGATAGCCTCGGGCGACATCATCAATTGCGTAATCTATCTATCCACGATGGCTCGTTATTCCCCACCAGCATTGGCGCCAACCCACAATTGTCGGTGTACGGTCTGACCGCAAAACTCGCAACGCTACTGGCTGAACGCCTGAAAAATTCATGAAAAAGCAGTTATTTCGTCGCGTCTATAGTGCTTTCTTCTGCGAATGGCGACTTGGCCGACCGGGAATGCTGCGATACCATCCGACTCCCCAACGGATTCCCG
>Ga0302347_1002641_pt1 | contig 17570 bp, 14 predicted proteins | sample PhyWR1_FD_202178 | JGI IMG/M metagenome (GOLD analysis project Ga0302347, IMG submission 202178) | Leaf surface microbial communities from wheat plants in UC Gill Tract Community Farm, Albany, California, United States - DLSL W.R1 (v2)... | ecosystem: Host-associated > Plants > Phyllosphere >...
AGCAGTAAGGCTGCCTTTTTTTCTGCAATATTTGAAGTACTGTTTTCCGGTTTCTGTACGGCTGTAATAATAATAACCGTTTTTAAAAGTAGGAACAGATTCATCTTCTTCTTTAATACGGGCTTTCATTTCTTTGAAAAGCTGATCTCTGAAAGGTTCTGTATCTTTCATCATTCCTTCCCAATAAGAATTTTCTGCCTTCAGATAATCAACCACTTTTGTAGAATCTTTACCTTTTTTAAAATAATCGATCATCCAATAATAAGGATCGTTTACTTTATCAGAATGTATTTCTCTTATGTGTTCCTGCTTTTCTGCAACAGGTGGTTTCAGATCAGGAAATTTCTGTGACTGAAATGTTGTTGAAATACTCATTGCTACTAATCCTAAATAAATTTTTTTCATGGTTGTGTTTTTATTAATCTAAATTCCAAAGATTTTTCAGCAACTTATAAAAAGTATGTTCCTCATCAGTTACCACATCATCAGCTTTGATGAGAGATTTTGCAAACTGAATGAAGCTTTTACGCTCTTCTTCCGTAGAATCTTCTAAAAAACAACGTCCGTGAAATTCGAAATGATCTTTCCAATCTTCAGGTTGAAGTAAGGCGATGGTTTCCAGTTCGTTATCAAGGTTGATGTTAAAAGGAAATTCATCTGCAAGATATTGCTGTACCAACATTCCTTCTTCCGGTGCAAATTCTCCGTCTACAGAAGAAAGAATCATTAATAAGTGATAACCTGCAATTGATTTATTTGATTTTTGCATTGATGTATTTTAAAATGTTAAATAATTTATATAAAATGTTTGACTGCTAATTGATCTTTAGCTACCTAATCGATGTAATTTTTAGCAGGCTGTTTGTCCACAATTTTTCCCTTTTCCAAAATTAAAACAAAAGGATTACTTCTGGCAATAGTTTTAATGGCTGTTCCGTCCATCATTGCATTCTTTATAGTTTTGAAGGTATCGGGCATTGTTGAAACTCCGTAGATAACTGCAGTTTTGTCAGTATTTACTTTAGCTTCTACTTTCTGAAGAAGATCCTTCGAAACTTCTTTCGGATGGTAAGAAAAAACTAAAATTGCTTTTGGCGCAGTAATGATTTCCTGGGTAAGTTCTATTCCTGTAGGATCCTCAATTTTAAATTTTGCAATTTCAGATTTGTAGCCCTGTTTTACCAGAACCGATTCATTTTTTCCTTCTTCAATTTTCCACGGCGAGCCTTCTTCCCAATATTTTGTCTGGTTGATGTAGTCGTCCTGATTTACTTTTAAGATTTCAGATGTTTTAGAATTTTTGAGAGAATAATAGGTTTTATATTCGGAAGGATTTTTTGCAATCTTTTCTTTCTCAGCATTCAGATCGGTTCCGATTTTATAATCACGAAAATCAATAATCGGTTCATTCATAATTCCCTGAGCCATCATAAAAATCATAATGCCGCAAAAAATTCCCAATGCTGCATATTTCAATTGATTATTTGATTTTATCTTATTAAATTTATCCTGTTGAAATTCTTTTCTGTACAGAAAAAACACAATGATAAGCGCAATCAAAAGAACAATATCTTTTATAAAGCTTTGCCACGGCGTAAATTTAATGGCATCACCGAAACATCCACAGTCGGTAACTACATTAAAATAGGCGGAATAAAATGTAAGAAATCCGAAAAATAGGCAAAGTGCAATCAATGCTGAAAGGGTAAATTTCAGTTTTAATTTTAATAAAAGCATAAAACCCAGCAAGAGTTCCAAAACCACCACAAAGATAGAGAGCGGAAGTGCAATTTTTACGAAAAACGGCATATTGAAAACGGAAGGTTCAAAATATTCTTCCATTTTAAATGAAAATCCTACCAGATCAACTGCTTTTACAAACCCCGAAAGGATGAAAATAATCGCAACAATGAAACGTAATAAACCTTTTATCATATTAAATAATTTGATGTTCTAAATTGTTTTCTTTTTCAGAGAATTTGATGAGACAAAACACAGCGTAATTCAACATATCAAAATAATTGGCGTCCAGACCTTCCGAAACAAGAGTTTTACCCTTATTGTCTTCTATCTGTTTGGTTCTTAAAACTTTCTGGTAAATAAGGTCGGTGATTGATGAGATTCTCATATCTCTCCACGCTTCGCCATAGTCGTGGTTTTTTCTTTCCATTAAAGCTTTTGCTTCCTGAGCATATTTGTCGTAGAGACGCAGGATTTCTTCTCGGTCTTCATTAAAATCATTTGAAAAACCTTTTTCCAGTTGAATTAAACCAATGATAGAGTAGTTCACAACCGCAATAAATTCTCCTTCTTCACTTTCATCAATCATCTTTACATCAGTCATCTGTAAAGTACGGATTCTGTTGACTTTGATATAAATCTGATCGGTGATAGAGCTTGGTCGCAAAACTCTCCATGCAGCCCCATAATCCTGTAGCTTTTTACTGAAAAGATCGCGGCATTCATGGATGATTTTTTCGAACTGTATTGAAGTTTTTAGCATAAATTCTCTTAATAGTTCAAATATACAAAAATTTGCGTTTTGGTTCGGGGTTTTAGCGCAGTGTGTCTTAGAAGAAAAGACAAAAGAATAAAAAACTTTGTGAAAACAGAGTTTTAATTTTTACGGATTTTACAATGTATTTTTGTTATATTTTTGTGAAATAAATTCAATCTATCTCTCCAATGTCTAACAACAGCTTAACAGATCACACGAAGATCAATTCTCCACTTTCAGACAGTCAGATATTTAACCGCTTTCACTCAATCAACTGCAATGGAAAATTGGTTGATTTAAGTTTGCCCAAACTGATGGGAATTTTAAATCTTACGCCAGATTCTTTTTCGGACGGCGGAAAATTTAATAATGAAAAATCTGCACTGCAACATGCAGAAAAATTATTAAATGAAGGTGCTTCAATAATAGATATCGGTGCACAATCTACAAGACCCAATGCAGCATTTCTAAGCAGTGAAGAAGAAATAACGAGAATTGGAAATATGATTTCATTCATTAAAAAAGAATTCCCCGATGCTTTAATTTCTCTCGATACTTTTTATGCAGAAACGGTGAGATTTGGGTTGAGTGAAGGAATTGATATTGTTAATGATATTTCCGGAGGACAGTTTGATGAAAAAATGCTTGATGCTGTTGCAGAATCTCAACTTCCTTATATTCTGATGCATGTTAATGATTCCTACGAAACCATGCATGAGAAAAGAGTTTTCCCAGATATTACATTGTCTGTCAATCAGTATTTTTCAAGAAAAACGGATGAATTATTAAAAAAAGGAATCAAAGATATTATTCTGGATCCTGGTTTCGGATTTGGTAAAACGGTTGAAGATCAAATGAAAATGATTGATGAAATTGAATTTTTTGACTTCGGAAATTTTCCATTATTGGTTGGGATCTCAAGGAAATCTTTTATTTATAAACCTTTGGGAAAATCTGCATTGGATATTAATGAGGAAACACAAAAACTTCACATGAAAGTTCTGCAGCAGGGCGCAAAAATTCTCCGCATTCATGATGTTGCCGAAGCGAAGAAAACACTTGATGAGTTTTTGAATAATTAAAATTTAACATAAAAAACCTCTCAAAATTTAGATCGTGAGAGGTTTAATTATTGTCATTGATTTCGTCGAATCTTCGATTTCTGGAGGAATCTAAACTGCTTTATTTTTGTTGTGTGAGATTCTAATTCCTATTTAAAATCCCAGCAATTTCAGCTTAAACTGTATCGCAAAATTGTCTTTAAATTTCGGAGTGTTGTAATACCCGACTCTGTAGAAAAATCCTAAATTGAATTGAGAGGAAAGGAAATTGTTCCATTCCAAACCAAGTTCGTTATACAGATGATCCAGTTTTTCAAATTCAAACTGATGAAATTCCTTGTTTTTCATATCGCCGATTGTTCCACGATAGATAAAATCGAAACTTGAAACATTTTTTCCGAAACTCTTAAAATACCACGGAAGTCTGTGCGTAAGATAAGCGCCTACAAACTTGTCATTATAATATTTTCCGCCTTCCATTGTAGCAAAACCAAGATAGGAAGTTAAGTTAAAATTCAATCCGCCATGTCCGTTTCCTAAACCGTTCATGGTAAAGTTTTTCCAGATGGGTGCTTCTCCCGTGATGATTCCTCCATAAGCGCGGATTCCTGTAACACCCAGTTTTGTCTTGAAATTATGTACAAAAAGTGCATCAAATCTGCTGAAATTAAAATCTCCTTCCAGCGTTTTAAAACCTTGTTCATAATTGAAATAAACTTCCGGAAGATTTTGTTCATACGTATATTTTCCCGTTGGTGTCATGATGTTTTTCGAGTTGGGAGAATATTTAAGAGTAATCGTAGAAGAGGTAATATCAAACTGACTTCCCAAACCTCGGTAATTATATGCAAATTTAGATTCTTCCTGCGTTTTTTTTGCTGAAACATTTACGGTTAGTCCATTGGTAATATCGTTTTCATAGCTTACTTTAAAACCTTCATAACCATAGAAAACTCCGTTATTTAATGCAACTCCTGAATTCATGATTTTCATTCTGAAATTCCATAAATTTTCTGAGAATCGACCTGCAGCCATCACATCATTAAAATATTCTACACGGAAAATCGAGTTCTTTTCCAAAGTTGTACGGATATCTACTCCGGCTCCGTATTTAAACTCTTTGTCATAAATTCCGTAAGCGAAATAAGCATCCGGAGAAATATATTTGTTGAATTTTTCGTTCAGTTTTGCTCCTGCTCCGAATCTGAAATGCTCATATTTATTATAACCAATGATTCTCGCCAAGTCAAAATCAACAATACCTACACGAATTTTTCCTTTCAGTAAACCTGTTAAAGCTTTTGCTTTTTGATCCAGTTTATATTTACTGCTTAAACTGTCAATTTTAGAATATGTTGTTACTTCACGATCGGTAAGATTTTCGGTTCTGTATTGATCAATTAAGTTTCCGTCAGAGTTTTTTACATCAATTGTATAGCCTTTAAAGTCTTCTGCTTTCTCTTCTATCGGAGTTTTGAAATCAAAATAATCTGCAGTTGCAAAAGCATAACTTCCAAATTTCTTTCGGTTTTCTTTATCGGCTTCTTTTTCTTCTTTGGTTTTATTTTTATCAGATTTATCAGTATCAAAAGATGTAGAACCCATCTTTAGTTTGTAATTTTCCTTTACCAGAAACCATTTGTCTGAAATAGGTTTCCAGATACTTGTAATGCTTCCTTCGCTTTTTATTTTGCTGTTGCTTTCTATTTTTTTCAAAGCATAGCTTTCTTTATCTACATAAATATATCCGTTGAATTTTCTGCGGTTTACGGCTTCTTTATAATCAACCTGACGAAAACGGATCACATAATTTTGTCTCCCGTCGATCTCAATAGAATCTGTAAGGAAAAAGCGGTAAAGATTTCTGTTTTCTTCTTTTATTTCTTTCGGAATAACATTTCTGTTGGATCTGAAAGCCATCAGTTCATAGATAGGTTCTTTTAAACCCGCAATTTTATTATCAAGAATATTGGTTTTTTCACCATATTTTTTTGAATAAAGACTTTGTGATGCTCTTTCCCAGAGAAACATCTTGCTTTTTCCTACAAGTTTCATCAGATTGATCGATTCCAGAGAATCTTTCTTTTCCTGAGCTTTCATAGGTTGCTGCGAAAGATTTTTCAGAGAATCTATACGGTTTGTGATGTATGCGTTGTAAGCTTTTATGCTGTCTTCATCAAAATCTAAAGAGATTTTTTCGTAAGATTTAAATGAATAAGAATCTAAACTCAGTGGTGAATTCTGCTTATAATTTTCATTGATTTTTCTAAGGATTTCCAATGCTCTGGGATCACTTTTATCTTCCAGAATTACAGTTTGGATATTTTTCGTTTTAGGATCGCTTTTACTCAAAAAAACTTCCATTACTTTATCTACTACTGCATCTTCTTCGTAATATCCTCTTGCAGAAACTTCTACTTTTTTACATTTTGTTTTAAAATTAAGAATACCAGAAGCATCAGTTTTTCCTAAAGCTTTATTGTTGCATAAAATGGTTGCGTTGGGAATCGCTGACTGGTCACCGGAATTTTTAACAATAATTTTTGACTGAGAAAAAATGCTGATGTATCCCAAAGATAACAGCAAAATGTACAATTTTTTCATAAAGAATTTCTAACAATTAGATTTGATTACTGAATCCGTTTATTTTCCAAACAAATTGGAAAGTATGAACCTACTCTGTCAATCAAATCTGCTATGGCAAAAAAAGTGCCGCAGATGTTAAAAATTTTTAAGATAATTTAATTATCAGTTAAGATGAGCCTGTTTTTCGGCAAATTCTTTAGAGAATTTGATTCGGTCTTCTTCCAGCTTTTCTTTATTGTCGGGTAAAATATAGTTGAACAGGATTTTATCTTCGGTATCCAGAAAAATCATTTCTTTTTCTTCGCCATCGATCATCTGTGCGAAAATAGACCACATAGAAGTGTCTTTTAATCTTAATAATTCAAAAAACTGTTCTGCTTTTATTTCTATTTTTTTCATATTAATTATCTTGAATATCTGTAATTTAATATAATTTTTGTTTTTAACGCAAAGTCCGCAAAGATTTTTTTTAATGCTACTGTTTTTAAGTTCGCAAAGACGTTTGACTTCGTCGAATCTTCGATTTCACTCAGCAAAGACAATAAAGTATCTTTCGATTATAATTCATTATGAAGAGTTTGATTATTTATTACTCATTACCTATTGCTTATTTAAAACTCCAAAAATTTTAATTTAAACTGAAAGGCAAAATTCTGCTTAAAATTGGTTGTCGTGTAATATCCGACTCTGTAGAAAACGCCCAGATTAAAGTACGAAGAAAGGAAATTATTCCATTCCAATCCAACTTCCTGATACAGATGATCCAATTTTTTGAATCTGAAATCATGATATTCAGGATGTTTCATATCTCCGATGGTTCCTCTTAGTACAAAATCCAGACTCGAAACATTCTGCCCGATACTTTTAAAATACCAGGGAAGTTTATGGGTAACATAATAGGCGGCAAACCGGTCATTATAAAACCTTCCGCCTTCCAGAGTTGCAAATCCCAAATACGAAGTTAAGTTAAAATTAATATCGCGTCTCGGTGTTGCCAGACCATTCATTGTAAAGTGTTTCCAGATCGGAGCTTCACCCAGAACCAAACCGCCATACAGTCTCACGCCGGTGGTTCCCAACCGGGTTTTGAAGTTCTGTACAAATAAAGCATCAAAACGGGTGTAATTAAAATCTCCGCCCAAAGCTTTGAAACTCTGCTCAAAATTAAAATACAACTCGGGATATTTCTGATCGATCAGTGATTTTCCCTGTGGAGTCATGATGTTGGTAGAATTGGGAGAATATTTCAGCGTAAAAAGCGTGTTGAAGTTTTCAAACTTTGCTCCGCTCTTTCGGAAATTATAATCAAATTTAGCTTCTTCCGTGTTTCTTCTGGCAGCAAAAGCCAGTGTTAAACCATTAGAAACATCATTCAGATAAGATAAAGATGCTCCTTCGTAGCGGTAATATTTATCATTATTAATGTTGTTTCCGTAGTTCATCATCCGCATCCTGAACGTCCAGAGTCTCCGGTAAAACTCACCGGAGGCATTTACATCATCATAATATTCAATTCGGAAAAAAGAGTTTTTTTTCAGCGTGGTTTTCATATCAATCCCGATTCCGTATTTGAATTTTTCATCTTCCAGACCGTACGCAAAATAGTAGTCAGGAGAAAAATAGGGATCAAAATTCTCATTCAGTTTGGCCTTCAGACCCAATCTGAAACCTTCGTACAAACTGTAATTTACAATTTCACCAATGTCAAAATCGAAACTTCCGGAACGTACCTGTCCGTTAATCAAACCTGTTAAGATTCTTGCTTTCCGGTCGATATTGTATTTTTTTCCGAGGCTGTCGATGACGAAATAGGTGTTTCTTTCTCTTTCAGATAAAGGTTCTGTACGGTATTGCTGCAGTGTTTTTCCGTCGGCATTTTTCACGGTAAAAGTGTACCCTCTGAAGTCGTTCCTGTCTTCTTCGATCGGCGACTGATAATCAAAATATTTTGAATTCAGATAAGCGTATGTACCGAAGCTTTTCTTATGCTTTTTTGGATGTTCTTCAGAATTATCAGGAACTTCAGAATTATTCATCTTCATTCTGCTCATTCTCAGTTTTACACTTTCTTCTGCCAGAAACCATTTTTTATTGAAAAAAGTCCAGAGACTGGTAATATTTCCTTCATTTTTATTTTTGCTGATGCTCTCGATTTTTTTTATTCCGTAAGTATCGGTGTCGATATACAGATAGCCGCTGAACTTTCTTCTTTTAGCCGTTTTTTTATAGCTTACTTCTCTGTAGCGGATCACAAAATTTTTCCTTCCCTCAACTTCAATGGTGTCTGTAAGATAAAATCTGTACAAGCCACGGTTTTCTGTTTTTATCTGATCCGGAATTTTGTCTCTGTTTCCCTGTAAGGCAATCATTTCGTAAATAGGCTGTTTCAGTCCGGAGATCCGATTGTCCAGAATATTCACTTTTTCACCGAATTTCCTGGAGTACAGATATTCCTGAGCCCGTTCCCAGAGAAAAAGTTTGCTTTTTGAAAAAATTCTTCTTGCAGAAACATCGTTGATGGAATCTTTTGTTTTCTGTTTTTTGAAAAGATTAAAACGGTCATTAAAAACTTCATTGAATGCCGAAATACTGTCCTGATCGATATCTAAGGAAATTTTTTCGTAAGATTTGTAAGCGTAAGAATCTAAACTCTGCGGAGAATTGCGTTTAAAATACTGGTTGACTTTCCGTAATACCTCAAGAGCTTTGGGATCGCTCCGGTCTTCTAGAATAACGGTTTCTATCGACTGTGTTTTTGATGAAGTATTGATGAGTGTTACCGTCATTTCGTCTTCTACCAAAGCACTTTCTTTAAAGTAATTTTTGGCTGTGATCTGAATACTTTTGCATTGGGATTTAAATTCCAGAAAGCCGTTATCATCTGTTGTTCCGAGAAAATGATCGTTGCAGGAAACAGTGGCATTAGAAATAGGAGTTCCTTTTGCTTCATTAATTACGGTAAGTTTCGATTGTGAATAACCAAAAACAAAAGCCCACAGAAACAGAACAGTAAGAACCCTTTTCATAACAAATTTGTGGGATCAAAATTACTGATATTTCTTCTTTTAGAAAAGTTTTTCGGGATTCATTTTTTTGAGGGTCATTCAAAAAAAAAACTCCGGGAGAAAAGATTTCCCGGAGTAGATTTTTATTTTTAAATAATGTGATTACTTCAGGTCACTTTCCGTGATCACTATTTCTTTGATGACTTTACCCTGAGTATCTTTATAAATATATTTGATATTATTCACGCCCAAAATGGCAGTCTGTTTGAAGATCTGTTGGATTTGTGGCATTTTTATCATTTCTGCTTTCATCACTTTATCTGCACCTTCTACATTCAGCATTTTTGCGTAACTATCGGGAACTTCGTTGGTATAGATCAGGTTTTTATCTTTGTCGGCTGTGATGCTTACAATTTTTGTTCCTGTGGTCTGGTCAACAATCGGGAGATTCTTATTAAAGGTCTGAAGCAGCTGATTGAGCTGATCGGAATCTGGTTTTTCTCCTTGTGTGATGGCTTTATAATCCACCGATTGGGTGAGGTTATTCTTGTCTATTGTTTTATCAACAATAATTTTAGAATCAGAACTGTAGACTTTCAGATTAAATTTTACTCCGCTTTCAAAAAGTTCTTTTCCTATTTTTTCACTTTTGATTGCCTGAGCAATAATTTCAGGAAGAGATTTGCCTACGAGTTCACTCTCCAAATTGTCACTCTGATAGTTGGTGTTGACGTCAATATTGACCTGATCGGAATTGGCAGCACTCGCTTTCGTTGATTTGATCATCTGATTGACCATCATTGATGAAGAATTGTTGTACATTTTAACAAAATCCTGCACTTTGTCCTCTTTCGTCTGACACGACATTAGCATCAATGATGCAAAAATAATTGTGAATAGTTTTTTCATAAATAATATTTTAAGAAGTGGTACTAACAAAACATACACCAATAAGATTCTGCAGTGTTAAATTATTAAAATATTTAATTCATATTTAAATGAAACTGTGAAAATCTGTGTGATCCGTGGATATAATTATTCCCACAGATCCCACAGATTTTCACAGATTTTTTCTGCTATTCATCTTTAAGCAAAGCTCAACTTAAAATTTCTAAAAACCTAAAAAATCTTAATGTTAAAAAATAGCTCAAATTGAAAACTTAGCGACCTTTTATAAGTGAAACGCCTTTGTATATCTTAAAAACAGCCAATTGTTAAAAAAAAACTTTGCGCCCTCTGCGCTAAAATTAAAATTGATTTCAAATCACCTTAAAGCAAAGCTCAACTTAAAATTTCTAAAAACCTAAAAAATCTTAATGTTGAAAAAATATCTCAAATTGAAAACTTAGCGACCTTTATAAGTGAAACGCCTTTGTATATCTTAAAAACAAGCAATTGAAAAAAAAAAACTCTGTGCCCTCTGCGTTAAAATTAAAGATTGGTTTCAAATCACCTTAAAGCAAAGCTCAACTTAAAATTTCTAAAAACCTAAAAAATCTTAATGTTAAAAATATCTCTCAAAAAAGCTTAGCGACCTTCCATAAGTGAAACGCCTTTGTATATCTTAAAAACAAGCAATTGAAAAAAAACTTTGTACCCTCTGCGCTAAAATTAAAATTGATTTCAAATCACCTTAAAGCGAAGCTCAACTTAAAATTTCTAAAAACCTAAAAAATCTTAATGTTGAAAAAATATCTCAAATTGAAAACTTAGCGACCTTTTTGAATCATGATCTTATCTTATTTAAAAATATTGAAGAGGTTACAACGGATAAAGTAACTGAGGTTTAATCTGATTTTGAAAAATAAATATTGATATCAATTGATGGGATGAATAGATACTCAGAAAATTCAGAAGAAATATTATTTAAATCTAAATTTTTTGAATTGTCGAAAGATAGAAACTCTTTGATAAAGACCGGAGTTAACCTTTGTTGATAAGAGTCTTTAGTGATATTGTTAATTTGTTCTAAGGCATGTATGATTTTTGGGAACTGATATTTATACATTCTAAAATAACCCTCGCTCTCCACGAGATATTCCCATTATAAAAAAATAAAATTCCAATCCCATTCTATTCATAAATATTTATATATTTGTTTGAAGAACACCAAAAAACAAAATGATGATCTATACAAATAACCCCGCAGTTCATGCGCAGGCTGCCAGTATTTCCGGTTCCAAGATCCAAGTCAGCACTTCTCAATCCATTGCCCATTTTAAAAAGGATAAACCGTTGCTTTTGACCATCCAGGCTGTTAGAAGACCGCTTCAACAATTCCGAAAGGGCACTCAGGCGTTCCAATGAGGAGATTAACCGCTTCTGAGATGCGTTCAACTGCTCCGTAAAGACAGTCAGCTGTTCCGAAGAAGCAATCAACCATTCCGAAGAGCCAATCAACCATTCCGAAGAAGCAATCAACCACTTCGATGAGGCAGTCAGGTACAATTTTCTATATTTCAGTACTTTACAGCCGTTTCGGGAAAATGAGTAAAGTAAACTGACAAGATACATTAGACTCCAAATAAATTTTTAAACACAAAAAACAATTCTATTATGAAAAAAGAACAGGTAAAACGTGATTTCAAACTGACAGATTCTCTACTGAAACAAAAGGCAGATGAACTGATCGCTCTGATCGATAGAGATATCACCGAATTTACAGACCGTGGCTATAACGCCGCAAAAAAGACTGAGCTGACCACTGCACGAACCACAGTAGACGATTTCCCAAGCGATGAACAGCTGGAATCTATCAAAATGAATCTTACCGAACAAAAAGATGCCTCCAGAAAAGCTCTTGAGAAATCGATGCGCAGTATTTTTAAAATGGCAGAAAATGTTTTCGGACTCTACAGTGCCAAATACAAGGAATTTGGCAATGCGGCAATCAGTCAGCAAAGCGATGCAGAGATCGTGCGCGTTGCCAAAATCATGAGTAGTACTGCGGAAAAATATCTCTCCCAACTTGCCGACGAAGGTCTTACCTCAGAGAAAGTCACCACACTTATTACCCAGCGAGATGCCCTCGATATTGCTATCGATGCACAGGCAAAAGGTATTTCTGACCGTGATTTGGCCACAGAGAATCGTATAGAAGCACTCAATCATCTCTACCAGCTGCTTATAAAATATGCAGGGATAGGTCAGGATATTTTTTATGAAATCAATGAAGCCAAATACAACGATTACGTCATCTACAAGACCCAAACCAACCTACTGGAAACTCCGCCTACTGATCCGGTGTAAAATATACCGCCCATCAGTCCCTTCGTCAGTTCGAGTGTTTTTCTCCGCGTAGCGGAGAAAAATGTATCGAGAACCCGAGAATCGAAGACCCCCCGGTGATCAGCAAGCTTAACGATACGATTTTTTTCAAAAATCTACTCGAAGTGACGGAGCGCGTAACCAACAACTGATTTTATATTTAGCAACCCGTCAGTTCGAGTGTTTTTCTGCGCGCAGCTTAGAAAAATGTATCGAGAACCCCGCGAACTGAAGACAACCTGTGATCCGCAAGCTTCTCGATACGATTTTTTTCAAAAATCTACTCGAAGTGACGGAGCGCATAACCAACAACTTATTTTAGTAGTTTACAACCCGTCAGTTCGAGTGTTTTTCTCCGCGCAGCGTAGAAAAATGTATCGAGAACCCGCGAATCGAAGACACCCCACGATCAGTGACCTTCATATAATTAAAACTTATTAATACAATTAATCATGCAAACTTCATTTGTCTACATATTACTTTGTGCGGATAAAACATATTACACTGGTGTTACCGCAAATGTTTATAAACGTTTTGAAGAACATCAGGATGGAAAACACTTCGGTTCTTATACCTTCTCAAGAAGACCTTTGCAGTTAGTGTACTTCTGCCAATTTATGGATGTCGAACAAGCAATTGAATTTGAGAAAAAGATTAAGAAATGGTCTCAGGCAAAAAAATTAGCATTAATTGAAGGGAGGTATGAAGATCTTCCCAATCTTGCAAAGAAGAAATTTAATAAGTAATTAATTTTCATGTCAATCATCTTCTTCATTCGCTTCGTCAGTTCGAGTATTTTTCTCCGCGCAGCGTAGAAAAATGTATCGAGAACCCGCGAACTGAAAACACCTGGTGATCCGCAAGCTTCTCGATACGATTTTCTTCAAAAATCTACTCGAAGTGACGAAACGCGTAACCAACAACTTATTTTAGTAGTTTACAACCCGTCAGTTCGAGTGTTTTTCGCAGCGTAGCGTAGAAAAATGTATCGAGAACCGCGAACTGAAGACACCTGGTGATCAGCAGGCTTCTCGATACGATTTTTTTCAAAAATCTACTCGAAGTGACGAAGCTCGTAACCAACAATTAATTTTAATAGTTTACAACCCGTCAGTTCGAGTGTTTTTCTCCGCGCAGCGGAGAAAAATGTATCGAGAACCCCGCGAACTGAAGACAACTTGTGATCCGCAGGCTTCTCGATACGATTTTCTTCAAAAATCTACTCGAAGTGACGAAGCGCGTGACCAACTATAGATTTTCTAGTTAACAACAATCCCTTTCAGAAACTGAAAGGGATTGTCATTTAAGTAAGATTTATAAGAATAAAAATTAAACATTCAAAGCCTTCTGATACGCATTTTCCAAACCATCAAGATTTTTTCCTCCTGCAGTTGCGAAGCCCGGATTTCCGCCGCCACCGCCCTGGATTTCTTTTGCCAGATCTTTTACGATAGTTCCTGCCTGGTAACTTGTAGCCAGATCATCTGAAATTCCAACTGTAATCATTGGTTTTCCGTCGTAATCTGATAAAACAATCGTTACCGAAGTCGGGATTTCTTTTTTCAGCTGGAACACAATATCTTTTACAGAACCTGCATCCAGAGACGTTTTCTTTACGAGAAGCTGTTTGTCGCCTTTGTGTTCGTAAGCGGTTTTCCATTCTCCGATTTCACCTTTTGCTTTTTCTTTTTTCAGAGCTTCGACTTCAGATTTTAATGCAGCATTTTCCTCCATTAATTTCTCGATGGATTTTACAGGATCTTTAGATTTCAGCAACTGAGAAATATCGGTCATCTGTTTTTCTAAATTCCTGAAATATTCTTCAGACTGATCTCCGGAAATCGCTTCAATTCTTCTGATTCCTGCCGCAACAGAGCTTTCAGAATTAATTTTAAAATGACCAATCTCGATTGTATTTTTTACGTGAGTTCCACCGCAGAGTTCTTTTGAAGTTCCGAACTGGACCATTCTTACATGGTCACCATATTTTTCACCAAACAATGCCATTGCACCTTTATCAATCGCTTCCTGAATCGGAATGTTTCTGAATTCCTGTAACGCAATATTTTCTTTAATTTTTGCATTCACTTTTTCCTCAATCAAAGCCAGTTCTTTTTCCGTCATTTTACTGAAATGTGAGAAGTCGAAACGCAGATAATCCGGACCAACAAATGAACCTTTCTGTTCTACGTGAGTTCCCAAAACTTCTCTTAAAGCTTCGTGCAACAAATGCGTTACAGAGTGGTTTGCCTGAGAATTTTTTCTTTCGGTTGCATTTACTTTTGCATAAAAAACTGCTCCTGCATCTTTCGGAAGTCCGTTGATTAAAGAAATAATCAATCCGTTTTCCTTTTTGGTTTCCAGAACTTCAAAGCTTTCAACGGCATTTTCCAGAACACCTTTATCACCGATTTGTCCGCCTCCTTCAGGATAGAATGGAGAGTTGCTTAATACCACCTGATAAAATTCGCCGTCTTTATTTTCTACTTTTCTGTATCTTGTAATATAAGTTTCCGCTTCAATCTGATCGTAACCTACGAAATTTTCAGGCTTTTCTTCTAAAACTACCCAGTCGTACACTTTAGAAGCAGAGTCTTTTTTGGAACGCTGTTTTTGCTTTTCCATTTCTGCATTGAAACCTTCAATATCGATGGTTAAGCCTTTTTCTTCTGCAATAATTCTCGTTAAATCATCCGGAAAACCATAAGTATCGTACAATTCAAAAACTTCAACGCTTGGAAGAACCTGAGAACCTTCTGAAATGGTCTGCTGAATTAATCTTTCAACACGAATTAATCCGGTTTCAATGGTTTTTAAGAAAGATTCTTCTTCGCTTTTAATGACTTCAGTAACCAGTTTTCCCTGCTTTTCAAGTTCCGGGAAGAATTTTCCCATTTGGTTTTGCAGAACAGCAACCAATTCAAAAAGGAAAGGTTCTTTCCTATCCAGAAATCTGTAAGAATAGGAAATTCCTCTTCTTAAAATTCTTCTGATCACATAACCCGCACCTCCATTGGAAGGCAACTGTCCGTCTGCAATTGCAAAAGAAACCGCTCTGATGTGATCTACCACAACACGAATCGCAATATCTTTTTCGTCTTCTAAAATACCTGTATATTTTTTACCAGAAAGTTCTTCAACTTTAGCAATCAAAGGCGTGAAAACATCTGTATCATAATTCGATGATTTCCCTTGTAAAGCCATACACAAACGCTCAAATCCCATTCCTGTATCAACGTGTTGTTGAGGAAGTTTTTCTAAAGATTTGTCTGCTTTTCTGTTGAATTCCATGAAAACGAGATTCCAGACTTCAACCACTTGAGGATGATCGTTATTCACTAATTCAAGTCCTGAAACCTTCGCTTTTTCTTCCGGAGTTCTTAAGTCTACGTGAATTTCTGAGCAGGGTCCGCAAGGTCCGCTTTCTCCCATTTCCCAGAAATTGTCTTTTTTGTTTCCATTGATAATTCGGTCTTCAGAAATATGAGATTTCCAGAAATTGTAAGCATCCTGGTCTCTTTCAAGATTTTCAGAGGCATCACCTTCAAAAATGGTCACGTAGAGATTTTCTTTTGGAATTCCGTACACCTCTGTCAACAGTTCCCAGGCAAAATCAATGGCTTCTTTTTTAAAATAATCTCCAAAAGACCAGTTTCCCAACATTTCAAACATCGTATGATGATAGGTGTCGCGACCTACATCATCCAGATCATTGTGTTTACCGGAAACTCTCAGACACTTTTGGGTATCGGCAATTCTCGGAGCTTTGGGTTCTTTATATCCTAAAAAATAATCTTTAAACTGAGTCATCCCCGAATTGGAGAACATCAAAGTAGGATCGTCTTTCAGCACGATGGGTGCAGAAGGTACGATAAGATGGTTTTTACTTTTAAAATAGTCTAAAAATTGCTGTCTTATTTCTTGTGAAGTCATTTTTTATAGCTTTTAATATCAAAAATTGATACGGTTGCAAATTTAATATTTTTTAAGGGATTGTAAGATACTGTTGTCCGGAAATAATAGATGTTCTGAATTGTTTTTTTATTAAAATGAAGATGAATTATATTGAAATCTTAAATGTTACTATTTAGTTTACATCAAATTCTCATATGATTTGTAAAGTTTTTCAAAGTCCCCTTTGTCATTCCGGAGGAATCTCAGCATCGCTTAAAATTTAATTACGCCGTCTAGATTCCTACGGAAGGACAAACTGCATGTATAATAGTTTTATTTAAACTTTAATCAAAACTAATATAACTCGATTTTCGTATATATGATTAATAGCTATTTTGTGGCAAAAAATTAATGAAGATTCAATTTAATTTTAGCGTGAAATTTGCATCTAAATAAAGTGTTCAAAAATATATCAACAAAATGATTAAGCATAATAAACAAAAAATGAAAAATATTTTAATATTGCTAGGAATGTTTCTCGGTATCGCTGTGTTTGCGGCAAGTTGCGGAGATTCAAAAAAAATGAAATCAAAAGAGATGAAAAATGAAAACGAAACCGTAGATCTGGGAGGCAATGTAAAAGAAATTTATTTCGCAGGTGGATGTTTCTGGGGAACAGAACATCTTTTTCAGCAGGTGAGAGGTGTTGTAAAAACTGAAGTGGGATATGCCAACGGAAAAACAAAAAATCCGACATATGAAGAAGTGATAAGCCACACCACAGGATTTACAGAAACAGTAAAAGTAAAGTATGATGCAGATGAGGTAGATCTGAAACTGCTGATTGATCTTTATTTTAAATCAATCGATCCTACAACGCTGAACAGACAGGGAAATGATGTGGGAGATAATTACAGAAGCGGAATTTATTTTACCGATAAAAATACGGAAGCCGTGGTAAAAGCTGAAGTGGAAAGATTAGCTAAAAATTACACTAAACCTGTGGTTGTAGAAGTTCAGACTTTAAAAAATTTCTACAGAGCAGAAGATTATCATCAGGATTATCTGAATGCAAATCCCGGAGGCTACTGTCATATTGAACCCGGACTTTTTGAAGAAGCCAAAAATGCAAACCCGCCAAAAACGAAAAAATAAATTCTAAAGTTGTCGAAAGGCAACTTTTTTTAGTTTGAAAACCTTTCTTTGATACTGAACATGGAAATATTCAGTAAGATTAAAAATCCGGAAAATAAATAGAAT
>Ga0302347_1002642_pt1 | contig 17569 bp, 20 predicted proteins | sample PhyWR1_FD_202178 | JGI IMG/M metagenome (GOLD analysis project Ga0302347, IMG submission 202178) | Leaf surface microbial communities from wheat plants in UC Gill Tract Community Farm, Albany, California, United States - DLSL W.R1 (v2)... | ecosystem: Host-associated > Plants > Phyllosphere >...
CGTTTATAGAGGAAGGACTCGTGGAACACTCGCTCTTGATTTGGTTGTTGCCGACCCTAGCCCTGGTTGCCGGTGTCGCCATTGGTTTTCTGGTCGCTCGTCTGCTGCCAAATGCCGTGCCTAACCGTACGCAGCGTCAGCTGGACGACATCCAGGAACGTTTTGACAGTTACCAAAGCGAAGTGGTTACCCACTTCAATACCACCGCCAATCTGGTGAAGAAACTCACTCAGAGCTATCAGGACGTGCAAGAGCACCTCGCCGAGGGCGCCAACCGTTTGGCCCTGGACGAGCAAACTCGCCAACGCCTGCTGGCTGCCCTGCACCCCGATGTGCCACAACCGCATCGCGAGCGCATCACCCCGCCACACAGCACCGAGCCACCATTGGACTACGCGCCAAAAAGCCCGAACGGCCCTGGCATGCTGGATGAGCATTACGGCTTGAAGAAGTAATTCCTCCAGCCGCATGCCCAATAAAAAGCCCCGCGATCTGCAAGGATCGCGGGGCTTTTTATTGGGCGTTTAGAAACAGGCCTGGTGAACCTGAAAACCGGAGTGCGGCCATCGCGAGCAAGCTCGCTCCCACAGTCTGCACAAATCTTGTGGGAGCGGGTTTGCTCGCGATGCAGGCGCCTCGCAGGCGAGGTGCGAACTTACGGGTACTGCTGCACCTGGCCAGGCTGCTGGTATTGCATGCCCGGGATTGGCGCCAAGGTGACCTGTACGCGACGATTTTGCGCGCGGCCATCGGCGGTGGCGTTGCTGGCAATCGGATCGGCCGGGCCCATGCCCTTGACTGACAGGTACTGGCCACTGACCCCCTGAGACGTCAGGTAGGTCGCCACGCTTTGCGCACGCTGCTGGGAAAGCTGCATGTTGTAATTGTAGTTACCGGTGCTGTCGGTGTAGCCCACGATCTGGATCAGGTTCTGGTTATTGAACTGCTTGAGCGAGTTCGCCAGGTTGTTCAGCGGCTGATAGAAACTTGGCGCGATATTGGCCGAGTTGGTAGCGAAGGTAATGTTGCCCGGCATTACCAGGGTGATGTTGTCACCCTGACGCTGAACCTCTACACCGGTGTTGGCCATGCTGGCACGCAGTGCCGCTTCCTGCTTGTCAGCGTAATAGCCGTAACCTGCAGCACCCAGGCCCGCCACAGCGGCGCCGATCAGCGCGCCCTTGCCACGGTTGTCGTGGTTGATGGCAGCACCGGCCACAGCACCGGCCAATGCCCCCAGGCCACCGTATTTGGCGGTATTGCTCATGCCCGAAGAGGCCTGACCCTGGTTATTGTCATAAGGGTTAGGCGAAGCGCAGCCGGCCAGCAAGGCAACCGCACTTGCAGCAACAATCAAACGACGCGAAATGAACATGGTGAAGCTCCTGATCAATCTTTCTGGGGGCAAAGGCCATTGGCATTAGACCTTTATAGGCGTTGGAACACGGCCAAAGCTAAAAATTCCTTGGGCCGCAAACATTTGCACTCAGCAAACAATAGCCGTCCGATCGCCTCCCCACAAATCCGCATGCCCTGCCCACCCGGTTTAAATCGTTACTTTTTGCTCACTGGAATATGCAAGTAACTCATCACGCTTTCTGTCAGCTCGGTGGCCAACTTGACCGCTTCTTTGTTACGCGCCATTACCCCTGCAACCAACCCTTCAATCAGAGCGAGTACAGCAATGCTGGAGCTGGTCATTACCGGATGATCGGCAGGCGCAAACAGCACATGTTCGGCGATGCTGGCCAGCGGCGAGGCCGGTGAGTCGGTAATCGCCAGTACGCAGGCGCCGCGCTCCCGGGCAAAGCGTGAGAGCTGCAGGGTGTCGATGGAGTAGCGCGGCAGGGAGATGGCCAGCAATACATCCTGATCGGTGATAGCAGCCAGACGGTAGGCCGCGTTTTCGTTGCCACCCTCCATGCTGATGGCTGTGGCATCGGCACAGAACGGCATCAGGGTCGAAGCTGCCAGGCCCGCGAAGTAGACGCTGTTGCCAAAGCCGAGGATGTAGACCTTGCGTGCCTTGATCAGGCGCGTGACTACCGCTTCAAAAGTATCGGGATGGTTGTTGGCCGCCGCCGTGGCGAGGTTGCTGCTGGCACTCTGGATTTGCTCATGCAGGCCAAAGGCGCCGTCGGGTCGATGGGCCAGTTCGTTGCGCAGTTTGTCGACCGGCGAAACCACTTGCTGCAAGGTCGCTATCAACTCGGCTTTCATGCCGGAGTAACCGCCCAGGTTCATGGCCTTGGCCAGGCGGTTGACGGCCGCAGGCGAAGTGGCCGTTTCCTGGGCCATTTCCTCGATCGTCAGGGTGGCTGCGCGCAGCGGGTGACGCAGGATAAAATCCGCGACCTTGCGCAACGACGGCTGCAAGTCGGGCGCGACCTCGGCCAGCTTGAGCATGACCGGTGCTGCATAAATAGTGGTGTTTTTTGATGGGCTAGGCATATCCGGCTCAACATGACCTGTGGGTAAAAGACGGGGCGGCGCCCAATCAATGGCGAGAGCGGGCTTGCATGGATTGACGGGAGTGTATCCCAAGCCTGCCCCGGGCGCGCAGCGCGCAACCCGGGGACGGCCGGCTACTTCAAACTGCCCGAGAGAAACTGCTGGAGCCGCTCGGACTGCGGATTGAGCAGCACCTTGCGCGGGTCGCCGCGTTCCTCGACAAGGCCCTGATGCAGGAACACCAGTTGGTTCGACACCTCACGGGCAAAGCCCATTTCGTGGGTGACAACCACCATGGTGCGCCCCTCAAGGGCCAGGTCCTGCATGACTTTAAGCACCTCCCCAACCAGTTCGGGGTCGAGGGCTGACGTCGGCTCATCGAACAGCATGACCTCAGGTTCCATTGCCAGCGCCCGGGCAATGGCCACGCGCTGCTGCTCGCCACCGGACATATGCGCCGGCCAGGCGTTCATGCGGTGGGCCACCCCGACTTTATTCAGGTAATGCTCGGCCTTTTCCCGCGCCTCGCGCTTGCCCATGCCGAGTACATGCACAGGAGCTTCCATGACGTTTTCAAGGGCGGTCATGTGCGACCACAGATTGAAGTGCTGGAACACCATAGAAAGCCGCGAACGCAGGCGTTGCAGCTGTTTTGGGTCGGCCGCCTTGAGCCCGCCATGCTTGCTGGCGACCAGTTTCAGCGCTTCGCCATTGAGCACGATGCTGCCCGAATTCGGCTGTTCCAGCAGGTTGATACAGCGTAAAAACGTGCTTTTACCCGAGCCGCTGGAGCCGATGATGCTGATCACATCCCCCGCCTTCGCCTCCAGGGACACGCCCTTGAGCACCTCATGGGAGCCATAGCTTTTGTGCAAATCGCTCACTTCAAGTTTGTACATGATGACCTCCGGTATTAGTCGCTGAGCAAGCGGCCTTGGCGAATAGGGGTGCTGCCGGCCACTTTGCCCAGCCACAAGCCGGGCTGGGCAAAACGCAGGCGCTCGCGGGCATAGAGGATGCCGTCCGTGCTGGCGCGCACCACACTGTGCTGGTCGGTGATCGGATCGATCACTTCAAACAGCGGGTCGCCCACCTTGACCCTCGCCCCCAGTGGCTGGATAAAACTCACCACCCCCGGATGCGGCGCATAGGCGTACTGCGCCCCGGCAAATGGCGTTGCCGTGCAACAGTCCTCCGGTGCTGGCGACCAGTCGCCATTGATCAGCCCCTGATCTGCGAGATATCCCAGAATCGCCTCGGCGCTTTCGCCACACGGGGCAGCTTCTGTATCCGCCATACCGCGCAATTCAATGGTCGCCGCCACGCACGCCAATGGAATGGCAGCCTGGGGAAAGCGCTCGGCCAGACGCAGCCAAGTGATCGCACAGGCCTCATCAAACGCGCTGCCTCCGGCGTCCTCCGCCAGCAACGCGGCACCGGCGTGCAAGCGCGCAGCCAGTGACCGCAAGCGCGGCCAGTTTTGCGGCATGGCGTACAGCAACATAATCGATTCAAAATCGCAGTGCAGGTCCAGCACCACATCGGCGTCACAGGCGTGGCGCATTAGCAGGCAGCGCAAGGCGTCCAGCTCCGAGGCCGGAGCAGGCAACTCATCCAGCACTGCGAGCATGGCACCGCGGATCAGCGCGATATTGGCTTCGGCATCGGCACCTAGCTGTCCCTCCAGCCGGTCGGCCACGGCATCGGCCAACGCCGGGAAATCGCGATTGAAATTCTTGCCACTGGAAAACTCGAAACGCCCCTGATGGGTAGCCTGGAACATCTGGCCGATACCGATGGGATTGGCCATCGGCACCAGTTCAATCACGCCATTCAAGCGGCCCTGCCCTTCAAGCTCCAGCAAGCGGCGCTTGAGCGCCACGGCAACCCGCATCCCTGGCAGTTCGTCGGCATGCAGAGAGGCCTGGATATAAGCCTTGCGCGGCCCCTGGCCAAATCGAAACATCGATAAATGCCGCTCTGTGCCCGACGCAGTCCACGGCAAAAGGTACTTGATGTGTTCCATAAATATTCCTTAGTGCTTGCGCGGGGCCAGATACGCCAACCAGCGGCGCTCGGCCAGCTTGAACAGACGAACCAGAATGAAGGTCATGGCCAGATAAAAAATCGCCGCTGTGACAAATGCCTCAAACGGCAGGTAATAGCGCGCACTGACCGTACGTGCCGCTCCGGTGATATCCACCAGAGTGACAATCGACGCCAGACTGGTGGTCTGCAGCATCATCAGCACTTCGTTGCTGTACTGCGGTAACACCCGGCGCAGCGCCGAAGGTAAAAGAATCCGGCGAAACAGCGTGGCCCGTGACATGCCCATGGCCTTGCCGGCTTCGATCTCGCCGTGGGGGGTGGATTTCAGGCTGCCTGCCAGCAGTTCCGCACTGTAGGCACTGGTATTGATCGCAAAGGCCAGGCACGCACAAAACGTCGCGCTGGACAGATACGGCCACAGCACGCTTTGGCGTACTGCCTCAAACTGGGCCAGACCGAAATAGATCAAAAACAGCTGCACCAGCATCGGCGTGCCGCGAATCACATAGGTGTAGAGCCAGGCCGGAAAGTTGATCAGGGGCGCGCGTGAAACCCGCATCAAGGCCAGCGGAATCGCCAGCATCAGCCCGAAAAACAGGGAAATCAGCAGCACTTTGAGGGTCACCAGTGCACCGCTGAAATACAGCGGCAGGTTTTCCCAGATCAGGTTGTAGTCAAGCATCATGAGGGGCTCCCAATCACAATTCGGCGGCTTTTATGCCGACCGAAAAGTGTTTTTCCAGATAACGCAGCACCAACAGGGACACGCTGGTCAGCATCAGATAAAGCACCGCCACGGCGAGGAAAAACGTAAACGGCTCGTGGGTCGCATCCGCGGCGTTCTTGGCCTTAAACATCATGTCCTGCAGGCCGATCACCGAAATCAGCGCGGTGGATTTGGTCAGCACCAGCCAGTTGTTGGTGAACCCCGGCAGGGCGAAGCGGATCATCTGTGGCACCAGGATTCGCCAGAACACCTGGGAGCGACTCATGCCATAGGCCATTCCCGCCTCGGCCTGGCCAGCGGGGATGGCCATAAAGGCGCCGCGAAAGGTTTCCGACAGATAGGCGCCAAAAATAAAGCCCATGGTGCAGACGCCGGCAATAAAGGGGTTGATATCGATATAGCCGGTGTAGCCCGAAGCCAGTGCTATGCGGTTGATCAAGTCCTGGCCGCCGTAAAAGATCAGCAGGATCAACACCAGATCAGGGATACCGCGAATCACCGTGGTATAGCCCTCCCCCAGCCGCGCCAGCCATTTGACCGGTGACAGGCGAAAGGCCGCGCCCACCAGGCCGAGGGCAACCGCCAGGGCCATGGACGTCAGGGCAAGGTTCACGGTCAGCCAGGCACCATCGAGAATGCTCGATCCGTAGCCGTGGAGCATGATGAAATTCCTCAAGCGAGCGCCAAATCCAGCGCGAGACAACCCCGAACCGCCCCCGGAACGGAGGCGGCGTGAGGGTCGCGGGTTGGGTTAGCGTTGGCCGTAGATGTCGTACGTAAAGTACTTGGCCATGACTTGCTCGTACTTGCCATTGGCGCGGATCGCGTCAATCGCGGTACTTAGACGCGCAGCGTTGGCGGTGTCACCCTTGCGCACGGCAATACCGGCACCGCGACCGAAATAGCGCGGGTCGTTGATATCCGGCCCAACCAGCACGTAATCCTTGCCTGCCGGGGTTTTGATAAAGCTTTCATCGGTGTACACGATATCTGCCAGGGTCGCATCCAGACGGCCCGAGGCCAGATCCAGGAACGCCTCGTTCTGCGTGGAGTAGCGCACTACCACGACGCCCGCGGGTTCCAGTTGCTCGGTAGCAAAGCGGTCATAGGTGGCAGAGCGCTGCACGCCGAGACGCTTGCCCTTGAGATCAACCTTGGGATCGGTAAGCACATTGCCGGCCTTCATCGCGAACTTGCCCGGGGTGTGGTAGTACTTTTTGCTGAAATCCACCGACTTGAGGCGATCTTCGGTAATTGACATCGAAGACAACACCGCATCCACCTTACGCACTTTGAGCGAAGGGATCATGCCGTCAAACTCCTGGACGACCCAGGTGCACTTGGCTTTCATCTCTTCACACAGCGCGTTGCCGATATCGTAGTCAAAACCACTGACTTGCCCCTCAGGGGTTCTGAAGGAAAACGGCGGATAGGCCGCCTCGATACCAATGCGCAGCGGTGCTTCGTCGGCATGGGCCATAAAGCTCGCAGCGCAAAGCGCCAAAACACCTAGAAGTTCTGTCTTTTTCAAATTATTGACTCCTGAAGGGCGCCATCCATGCTGGCTCGGTGGTTGAGACCGATGATTGTGTGCGCCTATGATTGACATGAATTATTTCAGAAATCAACAGAGTGAAAATAAATATATCAAAAGCAGATGGCACTTCTCCTGTGGGAGCGGGCTTGCTCGCGATTCAGGCAACGCGGTGTTTCAGACGAACCGCGTTGATGCCATTGCGAGCAAGCCCGCTCCCACAGTGAAAGTGTGTGTTTCAGCTCAGAACTTCACCCCCACCGTCAGTGCCATAAAATCGCGATCACTGAGGGTGTTGTAGCGCCCGCCAAAGAAGTTGGTGTACGACAGGCTGCTGGTGTAGGTGTTCTGGTACTCGCCATCCAGCCCCAGAGTGATGGCTTTGCGGCCTTCCTCGAAGCTGGCATCGGGGCCAGGAGAGTAGCCGCTGACATCATGGGACCAACCCAGGTTGGGCTTGAGGTTCACCCCGGGCAACACGCTGTTGTATTCCCACACAGCGCGGCCACGGTAGCCCCAGGAAGTGGCCGTGGTGAAGCCGTCATTGCTATCGGAGCCAAACACCGGATCCCGGCCATACCGCAGGCCCGACGGGCTATCCAGCCCGCCGACACGGGTCACACCCACTTCTGCACTCACGGTCAGGCGATCGGCGCCCATGGCATTGTCGAAGATATGCTTGAGTGAGGTCTGGAAGCGGGTGATTTCCTTGCGTCGATAACCCTGCACATCGGCGCCCGGCGTTACGTTCAGCGGCGAGGCACCCGCCAGGCCGGGCAGCAAGGTGACATTGGCGTACAGCAGGTCGTTGCTGTTGAGTTGCACCGGGGCATTGGGCCGGTAGCTCAACTCGCCCTTCCACACCGTGCCTGTGGATAACGTGGTGGCGAAGCTCAACCCGTACAGGCGGATATCTTCGGGGTATTCAACGTAATAGCTTGAATTACCGGCCACAATCATCGGCGCCAAAGCACCCGCGCCTGCTGCTGCGTTATAGGCCGACTGCGGCGCGGCGCCCGCACTGAGAATCGGGTCACGGCTGTGGTAGCTCATAAAGTAGGCGCCGAACTCGGTGTCCAGCGGTTCGAACACATAGTGCATGGCCACCCCAAACTGGCCACTGTTGCGCGCATTGCGGTCGGCGCCACGGCGCACCAGCACGCCCTCGCCGTTTACATCGACACCCGCGTCGGTGAGCGCCGCAAGGTCGGCCACATCCAGCGCCGAGCGCTTGCTCATGACCCGGTAGTTACCGCTGCAACCGTCCGCCATCACGTCAGACTGGGAGAAAAATGTTCCACAGTTGTCCGCCTCAGACTGTTGCCAGTCGAGCTGATAAAAGGCTTCGGCCGAGAGGTTATCGGTGAGGTTTTGCGAGATATAGAACAGGTTGACCGGCACCAGGCCGTCTTTGTACTCGCTGCCCGGGCGGCGATAGGCCGACGGGTCGGTGGGGTTGATTGCATTGATCCCGCCGCCGATAAACGCGCTTTCACCCCAACTGACCACCTGCTTGCCCAAGCGTACTGCGCCGGGCTGATCGGCAATCGCGTAGTTGTGATACACGAACGCATCCAGCAGTTGCCCGCCGGCAGATTGCGCACTGGCCTCACGGCCGCTGTCACTGATGGGCTTGAAGGGACGGCTATCGTCTTGCAGCTCGAAGTCGTACCAGTACTTGCCGCGCACATACAGGCCACTGTCGCCGTACTTGAGCTCCAGTGCGTGCATGCCGGTAAAGATTTTCGAAAAGGTTTCACCGCGCTTGAAGTTGAGGCGGCCATCGTCGGAGATTTCAGATTGCCCGGTGCCGCCATTGTTGGCGCCAATCAGCTTGCGGTCGGCCTTGGCCGTGGACCAGCTGGCACCGATGGACAGCTCGGAATCGATCTGGCCTTCAACGGCACCGATATTGAAGCTCACGCCCCAGGCGGGCGTCGAAGCGAGGCTGACTGCCAGCGCCAGTTTGGCTCGGTGCCAGAACCGGTTGACTGAGGACATCGATACTTCTCCGTGGGCACACTGCGATAAGCCCGCAAGGATGAAGCAAATCTGAATTTTGACAAGAACCCTCAAGCCCTCGTAGCAGCTGCCGAGGAACGAAGGCTGCGTCCGGCGACGCAGTCGTCGTAAAACCTGAGTTCGCTGCCTACCTGTTAAGCCGCAGATAAAGGTTTTACGATCGCTTCGCAATCGGACGCAGCCTTCGTTCCTCGGCAGCTGCTACGGAACAGGGGTGTTTCAATGCATCTCGGTAAACGCCAGTTTCACACCCAACGCCACCAGTACCGCACCCATGGTGCGGTCAAACCAATGGCCCATGCGGGCAAAGCCGGTGCGCACGCGCTGATGGCTGAACAGCATGGCCACCATGCAAAACCACAGCCCGGTAGCGACAGCCAGGTACACACCATAACCGGCCTGGATCGACAGTGGTGTATGCGGGTTGATCACCACGGTAAACAGCGACAGGAAAAACAGCGTCGCCTTGGGGTTCAGGCCATTGGTCACAAAGCCTGAAGTAAACGCTCCGCGAGCTGTGCGCTCACCCACCGGCAACGCAGCAGCCACTGCCGCCGGGTCTGCAGGTTTGGCGCGCAGGGCCTTGAAGCCGATATACAGCAGGTAAGCCGCCGCCAGCCATTTCAGGGCGTTAAACAGCACAATCGACTGCGACACAATAATCCCGATACCCAGCAGCGAATAACCGACATGGACGAAAATCGCCGTACCCACACCAAACGCAGTAAAGATCCCGGCGCGGCGGCCATGGGTCACGCTTTCACGCACCACCACGGCAAAATCAGGTCCGGGGCTGGCCACAGCCAGCAAGTGAATCAGGGCAACGGTCAAAAATTCTGTCCAGTACATGCACGGCTCCATTACAAATTGTTTCTTCTGTTAGGCTCGCCACATTACGCCTTCATTTCACCGCACAAAAGGTACAGTTGATGACTAACACTCAGCGCGCCGTATTCCTGGATTACACGTCACTGGATCTGGGCGATCTTGACCTCGATCCGTTGCGTCGCAGCTTCGGCGATTTGCAGTTGTTCTCGGACAGCACCCCCGCGAATGTGATCGAGCGCCTGCAAGGTGCCAGTGTCGCCATCAGCAACAAAGTCCTGCTCAACGCCGCCACCCTCGCCGCCTGCCCAAACCTGAAGCTGATCCTGGTGGCAGCTACCGGTACCAACAACGTGGACCTGGAGGCTGCCCGTGCCCAGGGCATTACCGTGGCCAACTGCCAGGGTTACGGCACGCCGTCAGTCGCGCAACACACCCTGGGCCTGCTGCTGGCGCTGGCTACTCGCCTGATCGACTACAACAAGGCCGTGGCCGATGGCCAGTGGCAGCAAGCCAAACAGTTCTGCCTGCTGGACTTCCCGATTGTCGAGCTGGAGGGCAAGACCCTAGGCCTATTCGGTCATGGCGAGCTGGGCAGTGCAGTGGCCAAACTGGCTGAAGCCTTTGGCATGCGTGTGTTGGTCGGCCATATCCCGGGGCGCCCGGCGCGGGCAGACCGCATGCCGCTGGACGAGCTGCTGCCCCAGGTCGACGCCCTGACCTTTCACTGCCCGCTCAACGAACACACACGCAATTTTATCGGTGCCCGCGAGCTGGCACTGCTCAAGCCCGGCGCCTTTGTGGTCAACACAGCCCGTGGCGGCATGATCGAAGAGCAGGCGCTGGCCGACGCCCTGCGCAGCGGCCATCTGGGCGGCGCGGCCACCGACGTGCTGAGCGTCGAGCCTCCACGCGACGGCAACCCGCTGCTGGCAGCCGACATCCCGCGCCTGATCATCACCCCGCACAGCGCCTGGGGCAGCCGCGAGGCACGCCAGCGTATCGTCGGCCAACTGGCGCAAAACGCGGAAGCCTTCTTCAACGGTACAGCGCTGCGGGTCGTCAGTTGATAGACTGCGCCCCTTTTTGAGGAGCAGATTATGGATCCGCGCAGTGAAGTGCTGCTTCGTCAGCCTGAATACTTTCAAGGTTCGGTGCTGTTGGTCGGCTTGCCGGCTGACGAACTACTGGGTGAATTGCCCGATGCCCACGGCTGGTGCTGGCATGCCGGTGATCAGGCCATACTCGACGCCCGCTTTGAAGGGCGTGTGCAGTTCGGCGTAGAAATCCCTGAGCGTGCGTTCGATACCGCGGTGGTATTTCTGCCCAAGTCCAAGGAACTCAGCGACTACGTGCTCAAGGCCGTGGCCGCTCGCCTGCCCGGTGCCGATGTGTTTCTGGTCGGTGAAAAAAAGGGCGGCATTGAAGGCGCATCGAAACAGCTGACCCCCTTCGGCAAGCCGCGCAAGCTCGACAGCGCGCGGCATTGCCAGTTGTGGCAAGTGACGGTGGATAACGCCCCGCCAGTGCCGGTATTGGAGGACCTCGCACAGCATTACGAGCTGGAGCTGGCCGAAGGTCCGCTGAAAGTCGTCAGCCTTCCGGGCGTGTTCAGTCACGGTCGCCTGGATCGCGGCAGCGCCTTGCTGCTTGAGCATCTGGACAAGCTGCCCAGCGGTCATGTGCTGGACTTCGGCTGCGGCGCGGGGGTGCTCGGTGCTGCGGTCAAGCGTCGTTACCCGCACAACCACGTAACCTTGCTCGACGTGGATGCCTTTGCCACGACCAGCAGCCGCCTGACCCTTGCCGCCAACGGCCTGGAAGGCGAAGTGATCACCGGTAACGGTATCGATGCCGCACCCATGGGTTTGAACTCGATTCTGAGCAATCCGCCGTTCCATGTGGGCGTGCACACCGATTACCACGCAACCGAGAACTTGCTGCAAAAAGCAGTGAAACATCTGAAATCTGGTGGCGAGCTGCGGATTGTGGCCAACAGTTTCCTGCGCTACCAGCCGCTGATCGAAGAGCATTTCGGAGCTTGCTCGGTGAAGGCCGAAGGTCAGGGCTTTCGCATCTACAGTGCCAAGCGCCGTTGATACTTTGCAAAAATAAGAGCTTGCCGGATCGGATTTGCCTAGGCAGAATCCGCTCCGTCCTAGGGGAGTAGTCTCCCACGAGCTTCATGCTCGTCCGGCATACGTCAACATACTTGGTCAACAGACCATGGCGTATGCGACCCAGGTGTCCGCACAGACGGACCGGGGTTTGACAAGACCTATGACACGAACACCTTACCCGGGGCGGGAAGGCTGTACGTGTCATAGCCGTGTCGACCCGCCCCTGGAAACCACCTGATGATGCTCGATTCCCTGCTTGTTCCTACTGCAATCGTTGCCTTGGCCGAAATCGGCGACAAGACGCAGCTGCTTGCTCTTATTCTCGCCGCACGCTTTCGCAAGCCCTGGCCTATTATCGCCGGTATCGTGGTCGCAACCCTGGCCAACCATGCCGCAGCCGGTGCTGTAGGCGCCTGGTTCAGTACCTTCTTCAGCGATGCAATGCTGCACTGGATTCTCGCCGCGAGCTTTACCGCTACCGCGCTGTGGACCCTGGTACCGGACAAGATGGACGATGACGAAGCCAGCACCGCACGCAAGTACGGGCCGTTCGTTACGACCTTGATCACATTTTTTATTGCCGAAATCGGCGACAAAACCCAGGTCGCGACCGTCATGCTCGCCGCGCAATACCCGGACCTGTGGCTGGTGATTATCGGTACCACCCTGGGCATGCTGATTGCCAACGTGCCGGTGGTACTGGCGGGCAACTTTGCCGCTGACAAACTGCCTTTGACCCTGATCCGCCGCTTGGCAGCCACCGCGTTTGTGGTACTGGCCGTGGTGGCTGTGTACAAGGCGATGGTGATCAGCGGCTGGGTGTATTAACAATCCAACCCGATCCCTGTGGGAGCTGGCTTGCCAGCGATTAAATCGCCGCGATCATGCTTGCAGACCGCGTCGCCTGTATCGCTGGCAAGCCAGGCTCCCACAGGAGGCATGAATAGCCGTCAGGTTTTCGGCGCCTGCTGATACAGCGGCATCACCTTGGGGATAGCCGCTTGCAGGGATGCGATCCGGCTGCTGGAGGCCGGGTGGGTGCTCATGAATTCAGGCGGTGCGTTCTGGGATTGCTGAGCCATTTTCTGCCACAGGGTGATCGCCGCATTCGGGTTGTAACCCGCACGCGCCGCCAGCTCCAGGCCAATCAAGTCAGCTTCGTTTTCATTGCTGCGGCTGTTGGGCAAGGTCAGGCTGTAGTTCACCACCGTATCGGCCAGCGCCAGGCTATCCTGCCCTAATCCCAACAAGGCGCCAGCACCCTGCTTGGCGATTTCAATGCCATAGGCCTTGGACATCCCTTCACGCCCGTGCTCACGCAAGGCGTGGGCAATTTCATGGCCCATGATCGCGGCAATTTCATCATCACTGAGCTTCAGCTGATCGATTATCCCGCTGTAAAAGATGATCTTGCCACCCGGACCGCAGTTGGCGTTGAGTTCGTCACTCTTGATCAGATTGACTTCCCAGTTCCATTGCGCGGAATCCGGACGAAGGACCGGGGCCTGGGCAATCAGTCGGTTGGCGATTACCTGAAGACGCTTGGCATTTGCACTGGTCTTGTCCAGAACACCCTTGGTGCTCGCCTCGCTGACGGTCTGCTGATACGACTGCGCATACATCTGGTCTACCTGCTGGCTCGACAGCATGCTGAACATGTACTGCTTGCGCTCAACACCCACGGCCCCGCCACTGGTGGTGTTCACCGCCTGACATCCGCCCAGCAACAACCCGGCGCCCACGGCGCACACTACCGCTAACTTACCCATCAAAGCTCTCCATAAAGATGTTGCGCATCGTATCTCAACCCGGCGTCAGGCACTCGGGCGCATTGAGTTTGGGATCATTGACCAGATTGGCCAAAGGACGTTCGCGCAACGGCATCTGCTGACTGGCAAGCAGTGCCTGCAGCACATGCAGCGGGGTTTGGGGGGCAAGCCAGGCCTGCTGACCCGCCTCATCCAGGATCAATGGGCGGCGCTGACTGGCGGCGGCCTGGGTAATCACCGCCGTGCTTAGCCAGACATGCCCTTCGACAGGGTAAGCCTCCCAGATACCAGCAAAAAACAGTGAAGAGCCCTCCCCCGGCGTCAGCCAATAGGGGCGCTTGCGAGTAGTGCCACGCCATTCATAAAAACCGTTGGCCGGGATCAGGCAGCGCCGCTCGCGCAAGGCATCGCGAAACATCGGTTGCTCGGCAACGGTCTCTGCCCGGGCATGGGCCGGGGTACGCGACAGATCGGTCAGCCAGGCCGGGGTCAGGCCCCAGCGCGCCCGTGCCAGCTCACGCTGGCCAGTTTCGGCACCGGCACGCAGGATCAATACCGAGTCATTGGGCGAAATATTCCACTGGGCCTGCTGATCCGCCGGAAACCCCGGCAAGGCTGCAAACGCGGGGTTCCAACGAAACAGGGCAAAACGTCCACACATGGGGCAGCACAACTCTTTTCTATATAACAGTAAAAAAACTGGCGCTGGTTTCAGCAGATCAGCACATCAGGAAAACTGTCGAGCTCATCCCCGGCTACCGGCGAGGCGGCATTGTACCCATCGATCAACTCCCGTGCGCGGCACGCCTGATCATCGGCAACCGCCAACCCCAGCAACCCCAATGCCGGCAGCTCCCCCGTGCCACCAATCAAGTCACGCCCCAGCAGGATCGCATCGATGCCTTCACTGGCAAGCATGCTCAGCAACAGTTCGGCTTCCATCAGGTTTTCCGGCTCGTAGATGCGTTGCATGGCCTTGTCCCACTACTCATTTTCGGTATGCACATCGAGCATCCATTCATGACCATCGGTCTGAAGATGGAAAAGGATCGGACGGCAACACACCGGGCAATCTTCAATGTAGCTTTGATCGCCCCCCGAAAGGTCGAGTACCGCTTCTGCCGGCTCGCCACAATAGGGGCATTCATAGCGTTCAGTTTCAAGCATCGCGGTCTCCAGAGTGACTTGTGCGTATAATCGCCCATCTATTAGCAGGGCTAATTGTTGCCCTGCGTACCAACCCTAGCCGTTTCCAACAAGAGAGCATGATGGGCCAATTCGATACCATCCGACCTTACGACGACGCCGAAGTCCCAGCAGTGCTGGCCCGGCTGCTCAGCGACAAGGCGTTTCTAGATATCCTGACCCACTTTCGCTTCCCGCGCCTGGCAGGCGCTTTCGGCTGGCTGTTAAAACCACTTATAGCTCATCGCCTGCGAAAAGAGTTCGCCAGCGTCAATTCGGTTGCATCCTTGCAGGACAAGGTCGAGGTGTATGTCGACCGCACCATCGAGCATGCCACCGACGGCGTGACCTATACCGGCGTTGAGCAGCTCAAGTCCGGCAGCGCTTACCTGTTTCTGGCCAACCACCGCGATATCGTAATGGACCCGGCTTTCGTCAACTATGCGGTGTACCACGCAGGCCTGCCAACGCCGCGCATCGCCATTGGCGACAACCTGCTGCAAAAGCCTTTTGTCAGCGATCTGATGCGCCTGAACAAGAGCTTTATCGTGCACCGTTCGATCACCGGGCGCCGTGAAAAACTGGCGGCTTATCAGCTGTTGTCGGCCTATATTAACCACTCGATCCGCAACGACTGCCAGTCGATCTGGATCGCCCAGGCTGAAGGCCGCGCAAAGGACGGTGATGACCGTACCGACTCGGCCATCCTGAAAATGTTTCATATGAGCCGTAAAGACGAGCCGTTTGCCGAGGTCATTCAGTCGCTGAACCTGACCCCGGTATCGATCAGCTACGAATACGACCCCTGTGACCAGGCCAAGGCCCGCGAGCTGTATATCCGCGCCACCACGGGCACCTACAGCAAGGCCCCGGGCGAAGACGACACCAGCATCGCCAACGGCATTACCGGCTACAAAGGCCGCGTGCATGTGAACTTTGCCGCGCCGATTACCCAGCCTTTCGAAGACAGCAAACTGCTGGCCGCGGAAATGGATCGGCATATCCTCAGTGGCTATCGTCTGTTCCCGGCGCATTACCTGGCGTATGCGCAGTGGAGCGACGCCGAGCCCGAGTTGCAAGTGCCGACGGCTGCCGAAGTCTTCGGTGCCGAAGAACTGGCCAAGGCCCAACAGGAATGGCAACGCCGCCTGGACGCCTGCCCTGCCGAGCACCGTCCGTATCTGGTGCTGCAATATGCGATGCCGGTGCGCAACCAGTACCGGATCAAGGCGGGGCTGCCCCTGTAACCTCACCCCAATCTTGTGGGAGCAGGCTTGCTCGCGATGGCATCCACTCGTTCACCAAGGCAAACTGCGTCGCCTGCATCGCGAGCAGGCTGGCTCCCACAGCTACTAATTTCTGCTGTCACCGTATCGTCATGTAGAGAGGCCACTCTGTGGCCCCTCGACACCGACACGGAGCTTGTCATGCTGCACGCAGAAAACCAGGACCGCCTTTATCTGATCGCCCCCAGCGACGAACAGCAGGCGCTGATCGAGGGTTTGGCCTTTAACGTTCAGGACCGCCACTGGCTGGTTTACTGCGCCCTGAGCGGCCACGCCCATGCCGACTTGCCCGAAGCCGATTTGTTCACCGGAGTCAGCCGCCTTGAGCTGTATGCCGAAGCGGCCTGAAGTGCCCACACACAAAAAAGCCCGAACTCATTGAGTTCGGGCTTTTTTGTTTTTGCCGGGCTTACTCGCCGAGCAAACGACCGATGGTCGGGTCCTTGAACACACGGGTCAGTGCGTCACTGAGCACATCGCTGACCAGCTTGGTGTTGGTTTCCTGGTTCGGCGCCATGCCGAAGCGCTGATCCAGGGATGCACCATAACGGCCGCTGTAAGTACGGCCGCCGTTCTTCACGTCAGAGCGGAAGGTCGCGCCAATGGTGGCCTCGGTCACGTACATGGTGTCCTTGGGCGACTGGTACTTCAGCTCGGCCAGGGTCACGGTCAGGGTGGGTGCATTCATTGCATTGGCGGTGGGCGTGTAACCCAGCAAACGCACGGCCGCTTCAGCCTGGGCTTGCAGCTTGGGGATCAGGTCGGCACTGCTGACGCTAATCGCGCTGGTTTCAGGGTACATGCCACCGCGGGTGCCCAGGGTTGGCGAAGGACGACCGTCCACCACTCGCACCACAACAGGCTGGCCACGACCCACTGGCGCAAGCTGGGTAGTCAGCTTGGGTTGCGGGCTGAGTTGTTGCGGGCTGTGGGCGCAGCCGACCAGGGTCAAACTGGTCACAGTAATCAAACCGAACAACAGGCGTTGCAACATGCTTATCTCTCCAGGACTGGGTAAAACAGGCCGTCAGTATAGGGTGCCGGGCGCCTGCGAACTAGCCGCTTGCTGTCACCGCCCTGTCATCGCCAATACATCCTGATGTCACCTCGCCAGGGCATAGTCAGCATGACTGACTCAACAGGTGCCGCCATGAACATGTTCTTATCGCTGTTTGGTTTGAATCGCCCCCAGCGCTGCTTCGCCCGCCTTGATTCAACGGGCCGTTGCCAGGCGTTCAAGCAATGCAAACATCCGCCGGTCGGCGACAATTGGGTCGAAATAGAAGAAATCCGCCTTAACTGGTTGCACCAGGTGCTACCCGCCAACGCCCGTATTGCCTCGCCCGCACGGCGTTCGTCGGCGCAACTGTTGCTGGGCCTCTGATCGGCGCACCAATAAAAGTCATTTAACAGGATCAATTGCCCACGTTTCTTCGCTACAATCTCCCCCCGATTATAAGGACGTCTCCTGATCGGGCCCCGCAGCATCGCTAATGCGCTTGTATTGGCACCCCCAAACCGCCCACAGAGAGCCGCCCACACAGATCATGTGAAGCTGGCGCACTTGAATTTCATTGCGTAATCCCCACTTTCTGCATGGT
>Ga0302347_1002643_pt1 | contig 17566 bp, 17 predicted proteins | sample PhyWR1_FD_202178 | JGI IMG/M metagenome (GOLD analysis project Ga0302347, IMG submission 202178) | Leaf surface microbial communities from wheat plants in UC Gill Tract Community Farm, Albany, California, United States - DLSL W.R1 (v2)... | ecosystem: Host-associated > Plants > Phyllosphere >...
CCATGGGCCCTGCGCAACAGCGCAAACAACGGCGCATTCGCCGCCACCAAGGCCGGCAACTGCACCGAACTGCTGAGCATTACCGGGTCCCCGGCCGCTGAAATCATCGCCCAGCCAAGCAAGGGCAACACCAGCATCAGCCCGTACAGCACCAGATGAGACGCCTTGGCCGCCAACACCTGCCATAACGGCAAATCAGCCGGCAATGGCGGCTGACGCGTAGAAAAGCGCACCGCCAACCGCACAATCACCAACGCCAGAATCGCGATACCCAGGGGCTTGTGCAGATGCAGCAACCACTCATGCCGCTCCGATACCGATGCCGCAAGCCCCGCACCAATGAACAGCATGGCAATGATCATCAACGCCATCACCCAATGCAGCAGGCGCGCCAGCGGAGCAAAAAAACGCGGTTGAGCACTCATGGTTTCGACTCCTGCGGGGCACTATGCAGCGGGCTGACTTCACCGGCACGGCGCAAATACGAACTGGCATAAGCCGCCGAACGCGCGGCCAGCAATGGGTCACTGGAGGCTTCGATACCGCTCGGCAAGATCACCGGATCAAAGTTGATATCACGGCAATCGCCATCCGCCTGCGGCTGGCTGCTTTGCAGCACCAGCGTGCCAGCGTTCAACACCTTGTGTTCACCGCTCCAGGCCTTGCTGGCATCGTCCACGGGGTCGCCGGGGTTGGCCAGGGTCATGTTCAGTTGCCAACGCAGCGGCCCGGCCGTCAGGCGCTGCACCAGGTCCGTTTGCAGAAAGTCGCTGTCCGACGGCGCAACATCACCTGCGCCATCCTGGCTCTGCGGCACCACGCCCCAGCGTACGGCCTGACGCTTGCCCTCGGCATTTATCAGGTAGAACGCGTTGATGCCGTTATAGGATTGCGTGGCGTAGCTGGCCGAAGGCTTCGCTGTCTTGACCCACGCCAGAAAGGCCGCCGTTTCCGGGTGCGCGGCAAAAAACGCCGGCATGCTCGCCGGGTTCGGCTTGCCGGTGGCCGGGTCGGGCGCGCCGGCCTTGAGCATCTGGTAGAACGCCTCCGGCGTGCCCACCGGGAACACCGGCATGCTGTTCATGCCCGTGCGCCATTGCTGGCCGTTGGCCTGGCTGAACTGCACGGCAAAACTGCGGATCGGCACACTGCTGTCCGGCGCGTAAGGGTTGCCGCTGGGCAAGGCGAACCGGCCGATTACCGGTGTCCTGGCCTCGCTGAACACCTGCGCACTGGAGTACGCGCGCGCCTCGGCGCTGCTCTCGAAATAACCGGCTACACATACGCCCTTGGCATGGTTACGCCGAAAGCCTGGATGCACGCCGTTATTGGTTTCCAGTGCATTGACCAAGGTCTTGGGGCGCAGGCGTTGTGGGTCGAGTGTGCCGTTGACGTAGGCGAACGCCCCGGCTACAACCGCAACCACAGCGCCGATACCGGCGAGCCGTGCGATCAGGCTCGCCGTGCTCAACGGAGGACGCGGCGGTGATGAGTGATCTACCATGAAGGAACTCCAGGGCCAATGGCCTTAGGGATGAAACATAAGGTCGGAGCATTGAGACGAATGCCGATCCGCCCTATTCCCCGGCGCCGGATTTATTTTTTCAGTGCGGAGGAATAACCTTCAACGCCGGACGTCTCTCAAGTCCAAGCGTAGTGGACAACCCGACGCCCATGCATGCCCTCGACGAACCGTTACGTGAACTCATCCCCAGGCTACGGCGCTTTGCCGTGTCCCTGACCCGTAACGCCAGCAGCGCCGACGACCTGGTGCAGTCGACGCTGGAGCGGGCGATCATCAGTTGGGCCGACAAACGCGTCGAGGGAGACCTGCGCGCCTGGCTGTTTTCGATTCTCTATCGCCAGTTTCTCGATGCCCACCGCCGCAGCCGACGCTACGCGCGCATGCTCGAATTCTTCACCGGACGCGACGATGCGCAGCCGTCGGTGGAGCGCACGGTGATGGCCCAATCCACCCTGCAAGCCTTTGACAAACTTGGCACCGAGCAGCGCGCCCTGCTGTTGTGGGTGTCGGTCGAAGGCCTGAGCTACAAGGAAGTCGCCGACATACTCGAGGTGCCCCTTGGCACCGTGATGTCACGCCTGTCGCGCGCGCGTCACGCCCTGCGCCAACTCAGCGATGGCGAAATTGCCAGCCCTTCCCTGCGGATACTCAAATGATCAGCCTGCCCCCCAGCGAACGCGATTTACATGCCTACGTCGACCATCAACTGCTGGAAAGTGATCGCCGCGCGATGGAAACCTGGCTGGCCGGCCACCCCGAGGTGGCGGCCCAGGTGCACGCCTGGCAACAGGATGCGCAGTTGCTGCGCGCTTCGTTGAGCGGCGTCCTGCAGACACCTGCCAACCCGCAACTGGACCCGGCGCTGATTCGCCAGCGCATCCGGCACCGGTCGCGTCGGCACCTGGCCACAGCCGCCGCGCTGCTGATCGCCGTGGGCATCGGCGGGCTGGGCGGCTGGCACGCCCGCGAAGCCACTCATCCGCCGACGCTGCCAATGACCGATGCGATGCAGGCCTACCGCCTGTTTGCGCAGGACGGCATCATGCCCGCCGACTACAAAACCCAGGACAGCGGCACGATGCAAGCCTGGCTCGACCGCTACTTCAACCAGGCCCATCGCCTGCCCGACCTGAGCCAAGCGGGTTTCAGGCCGGTCAGCGGGCGCCTGCTCACCACCGAGCAAGGCGCGGCCGCCATGGTGCTGTACGAAGACCGGCAAGGCCAACGCATCAGCTTTTACATTCGTCCGCCCGGCCCGGGAAACGGTTTCCTGCCCCGTGGCAGTCGCAGCGCCGATGGCCTGCAGGCCGAGTACTGGTCCGGGGGTGGCTACAATTATGCGATGGTCAGCCCGGTGGGCCAGCCCGGCACGCCGCTGCTGAAGTTCTAGAAGCCAACGTCGAGCACCACGTTGTCCACATAGACGCCGGCCGGCGGCGTGGTTTGATCGGTGTAAATCCTGGCGTTGTAGTTGTATACCTGACTGCCAATGCCCAGCCCATTGCCGGGGTTGACCTCGGCCGTCGAACTGGCCCGCCGCGCCGCGCCGACACTGCCCCAGCGCGTGGTGCCAGCACTTTTGAAAATATCGTAGGCCAGGTAATTGGTACCGGAAACCATCCGCCGCCGCCCGCCGACGCTCACCGCGTTCTGCCCGTCGCTGAGCCCGACGGTATAGGCGCTGCCCTTGGTGCAAGCAATGTTGATGGTCTGCCCGGTCACGGCGGTGAATCCGCTGACCACCGGCGCGCTGCCAAAGAGGATAGGCGGCGCGGTGATCTGGCAGTCGTTGGTCACCGTCATGCTGACGGTCAGGGTGGCGCTGCCGTTACCGATGTCGCGGCCCAGGCAGATACCGCCAAGGCCCACCCCCGAGCAATAATTCCAGTTCCAGGCGATGTTCAGTGTCTCGCTGTACAAGCCGGCGGCGACGTTGCTGCCGGTGATGCTGCCCAGGTACAGCGGCACGGTTTTCGTGCCTGGCCCTGCGATCAGCCCGATAAGCTGGGCAATGCCACCCGTGCCGCCAAAATCGAACTGGGTGTTGCGCGCAATCGGAAAGCTCGCGGTGTTGGTGCCATAGATCGTGTAGCCGATCACATCACCGGTCGGCCCGACCATGCCGCTGCTGGCCGAGGTGATGGTGGCGTAGAAATGGTCCGATGGTACCAACAGCGAAATCAGCGCCGAGGTGCAACTCAACCCGGCGCTGGTGGTGGAGCTGGCCTGCGCAGCCGTGCGTACCGTCATCGAACTGATCGAGCCGAAACTGGCCGGCACACTGGCCGCCACCGAACACGCCGCCATGGCCTGGCCCGAGCACAGCAGCCCCAGACCCAACAGCCATCCCTTGCCCCTCACTCGCATACTCCCCATTCCTGTCCCTTTGGCGAGCGGGCTTGCCACAACAGCTCTTTCAACAAAGAAAATGGCGCGTTCATTGACACACCAACGGCCCGATCAGCGGCACGTCTTGTTGCTGCTCATCGATGTCGAATGCGGCCTGGCAACTCTGGCCTTCGCCCAGGGTGACCTGCAGCGTGTTGTGTGCGCTGAGGTTTTCCAGGTAGACCAGGCCATCCCAGCCCACCACCGCCTGGGTGTTGCTCTGTTCGTGCACCACCAGGCTGCCCAGCGGCAATTCCTGATGCTGACGGTCCACCAGGGTAATGCTCGCGGCGAGTACCCGACGCAATGGAAACTCCAGCAGATAGCCACTGCCCCGGCGCACCGACACCCGCTGCTCGACATTCTCGCTCTGGATGTTCGGCGGCAGGTTCAGCGGATCGATTTCATATTTGGCGCGGTAGTAGGCACTGCTCCACGGCACCAGCAGGTGCCCATGACGATCGGTCTGGCCGACCAGCTGGTTTTCGTAACGCACCGGAATCCCGGCGAACCCCTGGGTACTCACTACCACAAACGCGTCGTTGATACGGTTGGCGGCAAACACGTTGCCGCCCATCCAGACGAGTGAGCCGCTGGCGTCCGCCCAACGCGTCTCGGCGTCGCTGCTGCCATAGACGCCGGCCTGCAACTGCACCGACTGCAAGCGCCAGGTCAGGTCGGCCTGGCGATAGGTCGGGCCATCGCCCTGGGCATAACCAAGGTTGTAGCCCACTCCGCCTTCGCTGGGCACTGCACTGCTGTAATTGAGGCGCTGGCGACTGGCGCCGTCCTTGCTGCGCTCGGTACTCACCGCCAGGCTGCCATTGAGGTCGAATGGAATCACCAACTGCGCCTGCATGGCCCAGTTGCGGTCACCGATCTCGCGGTTGGCTGACAGGTAAAAACTGGTGTTGCGCCACAGCGGTTTGCTCCAGCTCAGGTTAAGCAGGCGCGTACGCGAATCGTCCGCCGCCTGCACATCGAAATAGCCCACACCCAGGCTGCCGAAGCGTTGCAGATTGAGGCTCAGGGTGACCTGCTCGCTGCGCTTGCTGAGGCTCGCGTATGGCGTGTCGACCAGGGTCAGGTCGGCATAATCGTCGCGGCGCTCGACCCGCTGGTACGACAGGCTGTAGCGCGTGCTGTTGTACTGGTAACCCAGGCTCAGTTGCTGACCGCTGCGACCGTCGAACCGGCTTTGACTGATGGCGGTGTTGAGCACGCCGAAGTTGCCCAGGCGCAGATTACCGCCAAGCCCGCCAAGGCTAAGGTTGCTGGACGCTTCGGCATGGCTTTCCAGCGTCACATTGTCGGAGTAGCCATAGCGAAAGGTGCCGCTGGCCACGCCCGACCCGTAGCCGAAATCACGCAGGGCATAATCACGACGCAAGGTGCCGGCGGCGACCGAAAAATCTGTGAGGCCTTGTTGCAGCAGCGTGCTGGTGACGTAGAACGGCACCGTGGTTGATACCTGCCGGCCCAACGCATCGGTGGTGACCACAACAGCTTCACCGGCGCCATTGATGAACGGAATGTTGGTGAGGGTGTAGGGCCCGGGTTGCAGCAGTGCGCTTTCGGATTTGTAGCCGTTGATGAACAGGTCCACCGACGATGGCACCGCCGCCTCCCCGGCAAACTGCGGCAAGGGATAGGTGACCAGGTCGGGGCGCACCGCAAAGTCCCGCGACAGTTGCACCCCACCCAGGCGCACCGAGCTGCTCCAGGGCAGCGAGCCGCTGATCACATCGCCCGCCTCGTAAGTGAGCAAACGTTCATCATCGGAAAAGCGCCAGGTGGTGTCGTAACGCCGGTAACCGTTATTGAGCGTACTGGCGCTGATGCCGCCAGCCAGGGTCTGGCGAAACTGCCCGGTGGTGGACAAGGTGCCCCAGTTGTCGAACAGCCGCACCTCGTTCCAGGCCGCCAGATAGCTGCCGCCTTCATCGGTGTCGTTGAAATACACATCGTAGTTGAGCAATGCGCCGAAGCTGCTCATGGCCTGGGTGCGCGGGTAGGTGTTGCGGTTTCCGATGAACTGCTCCTGCAGCCAGGACGGCGGCACGTCCAGCAGCAGGCGCTGGCCGGTGCTGTCGTAATCGCTGTGCAGGCCGGGCACCGTGTCCAGGGGCACGCGGGTGCCGAAGTCACCGGGCAAGGTCATGCCCACCTCCTGCAATGCGCTGGCGGGCACGAAAAGCTGCCCGGCACGTTGGTCCACCGCGATCACGCGGCCAGTGTCCATCTGGTTGACCACCAACTGCAGAAACAATTGAGCATCGGCGACCGCCTCCATGCTGCTCGGCGGCGGCGGCAATTCGCCCGCCACCGCGGCGCCCCACAGCCCGCCAGCCACGGCCATCGACAGCCATATACCGCAAGTCTGACCACGACTCACCCATGGCGTTGTGTCCTTCAATGGACATCTCCCTCCTGTTAACACCCGGGCATTGGCCCGTCCCTCTGCATCGGCTTACCGCTTGGGCGCCAGGCTCTCCAGTTGCGGCGCACCGTTGATTCGTACCTGTAACGGCTGGTCGGCCGACACGGCATCCGGCACCGGCCAGCGCATGGTCGCGCCGGGCAGCACATAGCCGAGCAAACCCTCGACCAATGGCCGGGTTTGGCCGTTCTGTTTGAAGGAGGCATCCGTGAGCCGCGCATGCACGGCGCCCTGGTTACGCACTTCGATATAACTGCGCCCAGCCACATTGACCTTGTGCCAGCTCAGCTCCGGCTTGCCGGCGCCCTTGGGGTCGCGCTGGCGGGTCGCGTCTTCCCTGCTCCACAGGCCCGCGCCATAGGCGAACAACGGCACCGAATAGCGCATCTGGAAGCGAATCGCCGCTGCGGTGTTCTTGCCTTCCGGAGGCGTGGGCACCTGCAGCGCGGAGGGGATTTCATCGATGATGATGCGGTAGGCCTGCTCCTGCCCCGGCGGCACCTCCTTAGTGCGGGTCAGGCGCACCAGTTGCTTCTGGCCGGGCTCGATCCTGGCCACGGGCGGGCTGCCGATCACATCGCGCTGGTTCTGGTACTGTTCGTCGAAGCCTTGTTGGCTCCAGGCAAACACGCGCACCTGCAGGTTGGCGGTCTCGGTGCCACGGTTTTCCAGCCACAGTGCGCTGGCCTGTTGATCGGCCTCCAGCACCGGGTCTATCGGCCAGATCAGCACTGAGCTTGCGGCCTGCACGAGCCCGCTCATGCTCGCGGCAATCAAGGCAATACCCACGGCGCACAAGCGCCGGGAAGGTGAACGCATAAAACCACTCCTCATATTGAAATCCCTACCAGGACAGCTGCACCTGCAACGTGTCGCTGTACGTCCCATTCGGCTGATTGCCAGGCAGTACCACGCGCCCGTAAATCGGCAGGCGGATATTGCTTGCATCGCTGTAGCTCACGCTGACGCTCTGGCTCACCCCCAGGCTCTGGCTGAATGCGGCATCCCTGAATAACTGATAACCCACTTGGGCACTGCCGCTGCTGTGCTTGAGGTTGCGCCCGCTGGTGCTGTGCAGCCCGCCGTCGACACTCACGCTCAATGCCACGCCTGGTGTGCATTGCAAGGTGATGCCGCCGGTCAGGGCTGCGGTCACGGTGCTGGTGGCCAGGGCGGAATAGCTGCCGTAGTTCAGCGAACCGTAATTGACCCCACCGCCCACAATCAGACAGCCCGGCGTAATGGTCGCGCTCACCTGGAAGCTCTGGTTGGTCACCGCCGCCAACGGCAACGGCAACACCAGCCCGAAGGCCAGCAACGCTGTACGCCACATGGTCAGAACGTCAGTTCAACGGCCACCGTGTCCGTGTACGTACCCGCCGGCAACCCTGGTTTGCCGACGGCACGGCCGTACAGCGCGACGGTTTGCGCCACGCCGGTGCTGGCGGCCAGGGTCACCACGCCGTCAATCGCCAGCAGCGCGGAGTGCCCGCTGTCGGTATAGAAGTCGTACGGCACAAAGTTGCCGGCGCCGTCGGCCAAGGCACGGGTGCCGCCCGGCGAGGCGCCGTCATGGGCACCGGCGCGCACCTTCACCGCAGGCGTGGTGCCAGCCGAGCACAGGATCGACAAGGCCCCGCCGGTGCCGGTGCCGCCCAACAGCTGGGCGTCTGCATTGGTAAACAGGCTGTTGATGGTGCCGAAGTTCAAGGCACCGAAGTTAAGCCCGGTTGCGGCACCGGAGCCGTTGACCTGACAGCTGGCGATCAAGGTCATGCTGGAGCTGATCTGCCCGGTGACCGTAGTCGCCGCATTCAGGCTGGAGGCCATCGCAAGGCCCAGGGCGCAGACGCCGATTCGCGATACAAGTGGGTTCATGAGAGTCATCCTTTGGGTTTACCAATCCAGTGTCACGGTCAATGTGTCGGTGTAGGTTCCTGCCGGGAGGGCGGTGGTATTGGCCACCACGGCGCCCCACACCGGGATGGTCATTTGCGTGCCATTGCTGGCAACGAAACTGCGTTGCTCGCCGATGGTGTAAGGAATGCGTCCCAGCGGGTCGGCCATCAGTTGATAATCGATGGTCTGGCGACCGTTGCTCAGACGCCGGGTTGAGCCGACGGCATTGGTGCCGCCGTCGATGGTCACGGTAAAACTGGCGACCGTCGGGTTACAGGAAACCATCAGCGGCGCGTTATCGCCGGCCGACATGCCGGTCGCCAACGGGTTGTTCCAGGTGGGCCCCTGGCTGCCGAAATCCAGCATGGCGGTGCCGCCGGTCGGGCTGACGGGTGCCACGTCGGTGCCTTTGCTCACCTCGCAACTGGCGGTGACCACCATGCGCGCCTGGATGAAGCCTGTGGCCACCGCGGCCCGAGCATCCGGCGCCAGCAACCACAGGCCACCCATGGCCAGCAGGGTCAAACGATGACCTACCATGTGACCGTCACCTTGAGCAGGTCGGTGTAGCGGCCAACGGCGGGAATGTCCTTGAGGGGGTCGATGCGGCCGTAGAGCGGCAGGTCGACCGAGCCGCTGTCCGGCACGCGGCCGCTGACTGGCACGTTCACCGGCAACGGGATCAGCCGCGCGGCGTCCGCATAAATACGATAGGGAATGGGTTTGCTCGACGCGGTGGCATTGCCCAGATAACGCACTTCGCCGGTGCCACCGTGCAGGCCACCGTCTACGCGCATCTGATACGGCGTGTCGGGGTTGCACTCCAGGCGCGGCTGGCGCTGGCTGATGAGCGCCGCACTCAGTGGGCCGGCCGGATCGTCCAGCCGCGGGCCGCTGCCAAAATCCAGCACGCCAAGCTGCTCCACACCGGCACTGCGCGTGGTGCCCACCAACTGGCAACCGCGCTGCACATCGATACGCACCACAACCTGCAGTTGCGCCGCGTAGACCGCGTCACAGAGCATTGCGCCCATGATTGCCAATACCGCTCGTCCCTTCACAGCACCAAATCCTTATGCGCGGGTGACACCTTCGTATGAGGGTAGTCCCTCAGGGGGAATCTGCCAGTCGAGAGCGGATTTAGCCCGGACCGTGGCTTTTCGAGACTGCGCCGGTCGCCTACAGTAGGCGACCACCGCACCCTGGAGTGACTTGTATTGGCCGGTTCCCTGATTCGTCGCCTGCTCGGTAAAAAAACCGACACCCGCACCGACGCATCCATCGCGATGTTCTTTCAGACAAAAGCCGCGCAGCAGGGCTACACCCTCAGTGCCGACCAGACCCGGGCGATTGCCGCCATGGACCGCGAGACCGCGCACCTGTTCGCCGGTCAACCCAGCCGCAGCCTGTATCTGCACGGCCCGGTGGGGCGCGGCAAGAGCTGGTTGCTCGACGGTTTTTTCCAGGCGTTGCCACTTGCCGAGAAACAGCGCGTGCACTTCCACGATTTTTTTACCCGCCTGCATCAGGGCATGTTCCAGCACCGCGCGCAGGACGACGCTCTGGCCGTAACCCTGGATGAATTACTGGCCGGCTGTCGGGTGCTGTGTTTCGACGAGTTCCATGTGCACGATATCGGCGACGCCATGCTGATCAGCCGGCTGTTCAAGGCGCTGTTCCAGCGCGGCGTGCTGGTGCTGGTGACGTCCAACTATGCACCCGAAGGCCTGCTGCCCAACCCGCTGTACCATGAGCGCTTCAAGCCGGTGATCGACCTGATCGCGGCGCGCATGGACGTGCTGGAAGTCAGTTCACCCGAGGATTTTCGCAGCCTGCCCCAGGCTCATGGTCAACAACGTTTTACCCGCGGGCACTACGTGTGGCCAGGCACGCCGGTGCAACGCGAGGCGCTTGGCCTGCCGGCTCCGGACGCCCCCGAGCACAGCCTGACGGTGGGCAACCGGCAGTTGAAGTGTCGCGGCCATCAGGCGCGCACTATCGCCTTCACCTTCGGCGACCTGTGCGAACAACTCACCGCCGTGATGGATTACCTGCTGCTGTGCCAGGACTATGACCACTGGATCATCGATGGCCTGCCCCACCTCGCCGACTGCCCGATTGCCGTGCAACAGCGCTTCATCAACCTGGTGGATGTGCTCTACGACCGTGACAAACAGCTGACGCTGATCGGTGAACCGTCACTGGCGCAGGCCATGAGCGGCCAGGCCATCGATCTGGCGCGCACCGCCAGTCGTCTGGGGCAATTGCAACAGGTCGCCCCGCAACCTGCGCCCGAGCCGTTATCATGAGCGCCTTTTTTACGCCCCTTGCCGAGTGACCGCGCCGTTCATGAATACCCTCGCCCAACTCAAGGCCGGCCAATTGGCCGGTGCCACGCGCCTGGACCTGTCCTGCGGGCTGACTGAATTCCCCCGGGAAATCTTCGAACTGGCCGACTCCCTGGAAATCCTCAACCTCACGGGCAACGCCCTGAGCCGCCTGCCCGACGACCTCCACCGGCTGACGCGCCTACGCGTGCTGTTCTGTTCGGACAACGCCTTTACCGAGTTGCCGGCGAGCCTGGGACAATGCGCAACATTGAGCATGATCGGCTTCAAGGCCAACCAGATCAGCCATGTGCCGGCCGCCGCCTTGCCGCCGCAATTGCGCTGGCTGATCCTCACCGACAACCGCATCAGCCAGTTGCCCGACGAACTGGGCCGGCGCCCGCTGCTGCAAAAGCTGATGCTGGCCGGCAACCGCCTGGCGCAGCTACCCGAGAGCCTGGCCAACTGCCGGAGCCTTGAACTGATCCGTATCGCCGCCAATCGCCTGCCCCACCTGCCCCGCTGGCTGCTGACCCTGCCCAGCCTGACTTGGCTGGCCTATGCCGGCAATCCGGTGGAAATGGCAGCGGACCTGGCCAGCGAGGACGCGACGCCGAACATTCCCTGGACCGACCTGGAACTGGGCGACGTGCTGGGTGAAGGCGCTTCGGGGATCATCCGCCAGGCGCTGTACAAACCCCAGGCGCTGCCGGTGGCGGTCAAACTCTACAAAGGCACGATCACCAGCGACGGCTCACCGCTGCACGAAATGCAGGCCTGCATCGCCGCCGGCCTGCACCCCAACCTGATCAAGGTAAGGGGCCGCGTGGTCGGCCACCCCGATGACCAGGCCGCGCTGGTGATGGACCTGATCGAGCCGAGCTACCGCAACCTCGCCGCCCTGCCGAGCCTGGCTTCCTGCACACGCGACGTCTACACGGCCGATACCCGGTTCAGCCTGGACGTGGCGTTGCGCATGGCACGCGCAATCGCCTCGGTGGCGGCGCACCTGCACCGGCACGGCATCACCCATGGCGACCTGTATGGCCACAATATTCTGTGGAATGAAGCCGGGGAGTGTCTGCTGGGGGATTTTGGCGCCGCGTCGTTCCACGCCACAGCGGACACGCTGGAGACCAGGGCCTTGCAAAGGATTGAAGTGCGCGCGTTCGGCGTATTGCTGGGGGAATTGCTGGAGCGGGTTGACGGGCAGGTGAGCGACGAACTGCTGGCGCTGCAGCAAAACTGCTGTCAGCCCGATGTGCTGGCGCGGCCCGGCTTCGAAGACATCGAAGCACTGCTCGATTCCCTCCAACACTAAACAACTGTGGGAGGCTCCCTTAGCGCTGTCACGCAGCAAACTGGGACCTCTGTGGCAAGCCCTAGTCCCGCTCAGTTAAGCGCAGATTCCCTGTGGCGAGCAGGCTTGTCCTGCGTTGGGCTGCGCAGCAGCCCCAAAGCCAGGCGCTGAGCCGTATCAGGTACACCGCGTTTTGCTGGATTGGGGGCGCTTCGCTCCCCAACGCGGGGCAAGCCCGCTCGCCACAGGAATGTGGCTGCCTGAAACTTCATTTCTAAAATCAATAAGTTAGTTTGTGCTTGATAAGAGGGGGGCAAGCCCCCTCCCACAATCAGCCCGCCAAACCAACAAACATGTCCTGCACATCGTCGTGGTTATCCAGGCCTTCGAGGAACGCCTCAACCTCGGCCATCTGCTCATCGCTCAACCCGGTCACCGGGTTCTTGGCGATATAGCCCAGCTTCGCCGACAACACGGTGAAGCCCTGATCCGGCAGCGCTTTCTGCACGGCGTCGAGGTCGGTGGTCTCGGTGATGAACAGGCTGGTGCCTTCTTCTTCACCTTCTTCGAAATCCTGGGCACCGGCTTCGATGGCAGCCATCTCCGGGTCGGCGTCCGGGCTGTCCGGCGAGGCTTCGATCAGGCCCACATGGTTGAAGTCCCAGGCCACCGAGCCGGATGCGCCCAGTTGGCCCTTGCGGAACGCCACGCGGATTTCCGCCACGGTGCGGTTGATGTTGTCGGTGACGCATTCGACGATCAACGGCACCTGGTGCGGGGCGAACCCTTCGTAGGTCACGCGGTGGTATTGCACGGTTTCACCGAGCAGACCGGCGCCCTTCTTGATCGCGCGCTCCAGGGTTTCCTTGGGCATCGAGGCCTTTTTGGCCTGCTCCACCACCAGACGCAGGTGGGCGTTGGTGGCGGTGTCGGCGCCATTGCGCGCGGCAATGGTGATTTCTTTCACCAGCTTGCCGAAGATCTTGCCCTTGGCATTGGATGCCGCTTCTTTATGTTTGACTTTCCACTGTGCGCCCATGACTCACTCTCTAACTGTCCATGGCGCCGAGACGTCTACTGGCCGGCGCTTTGGCGGCAGAGTTTATAGCGCAGCCACGCTTCGTTCCAGCAAAAACCCTCAGGGCGCCAACTCGAAAACCGCCTGGATCATGCGCTGCGAGTGCCGCCGTTGCAGGCAGCCGAGCAGGTGCCGGTTCACCAGGCCATCGCCCTGGATAGGCACTGCGCGCACCCTCGGGTCGGGGCTGACTTCAATCGAGGACACCACGCCGACGCCCAGTTCGGCCGCGACCGCTTCAGTCACCGCTTCACGGCTATCCAGTTCCAGCAGCACCCTGGGCTGCACATCGACCGCCCGGCACGCATCGTCAAAGGTGCGCCGGGTGATGGAGCCGGGCTCGCGCAGCACCATGATCACGTCATGCAATTGCGTGAGTGCAATACCTTCGCGCAGGCTCGCCCACGGATGCGCCGCCGGCACCAGTGCGCAAATGCGCGACTTACCCAAGGGTTGCAGGTGCACACCATTGCGCGGCGCCACTTCGGTGAGCACGGCCACGTCGGCATGCTCGGCCAACAGCGCCGCCAGGGTTTCCTGGGCGTTGCCCAGACGCAGGTTCACGGTGATGCCCGGGTAGCGTGCACGCAGGCTGGCGATCATCGGCATCACCAGGTGCGGGCCGTCCGCTGCGACTTCAAGGCGCCCGCTGAGCAGTTGGCGATTGGCCTCCAGCAGGGTCTGCGCCTCGTCCACCAGGCCGAAGATCGCCCGGGTGATCGCCGCCAGGCGCGTGCCCTCCTCGGTCAATTCAACCCGTCGAGCGGTGCGACGCAGCAGCGGAATCTGGTAGTGCTCTTCCAGCGCCTTGATGTGCCCGGTCACCGCCGGCTGGCTGATAAACAGCCGCGCCGCCGCCCGGGTAAAGCTGCCCTCGCGGGCCACGGCATCAAATGCGCGCAATTGAAACAGGTTCATGGTTATCGGCCTCGCTGATGGCTCGCATAACAACAAACAATTTGATTGATGACAAGCCAAACTGCAATTTAGGCGCCGTAGCTTTCACACCAACGCCTGGCGAGAACTTGCAATGATCACTGCCGCTCCGCGCCTGCTGACCCCTGGCCCCCTGACCACCTCGCCGCGCACCCGCCAGGCGATGCTGGAAGACTGGGGCTCATGGGATGCGCGCTTCAATCAACTCACCGCCAGCGTCTGTGCACGGCTGCTGGCGATTCTCAACGGTGCGGACAGCCACCACTGCATTCCCCTGCAAGGCAGCGGCACCTTTGCCGTCGAGGCCGCCATCGGCACGCTGGTGCCCCGTGACGGCAAGGTGCTGGTGCTGATCAACGGCGCGTACGGCAAGCGTCTGGCAAGGATTTGCACAGTGCTCGGTCGCGCATTCAGCACCTTCGAAACCGCCGAGGATGCCCCCACCACCGCCGCCGATGTGGACCGCCTGCTGCACGCCGACAGCCGCATCAGCCATATCGCCCTGGTCCACTGCGAAACCAGCACCGGCATCCTCAACCCGCTCGCGGAGATTGCGCAGGTGGTCGCACGCCACGGCAGGCGGCTGGTTATCGACGCCATGAGTTCGTTCGGTGCACTGCCCATCGATGCCCGCGAAATACCCTTCGACGCGCTGATCGCGGCCTCTGGCAAATGCCTGGAAGGCGTCCCGGGCATGGGCTTTGTGTTCGCGCAGAAGGCCGCGCTGGCTGCAGCCCAAGGCAACAGTCACTCGCTGGCGATGGACCTGTTCGACCAGCACAGCTACATGGCCAGCACCGGCCAGTGGCGCTTCACCCCACCGACCCATGTGGTTGCCGCCCTGCATGAGGCGCTGCTGCAATTCGACGAAGAAGGCGGCCTGCCCGCCCGCCACCTGCGCTACGCCAACAACTGCCAGGCGCTGCTGGAAGGCATGGCCGCGCTAGGCCTGCGCTGCTTCCTGCCGGCCGCCATCCAGGCACCGATCATCGTCACCTTCCACGCTCCGCAAGACCCGCGCTATCGATTCCAGGCGTTCTACGAGCGGGTCAAAGCCAGGGGCTTCATCCTGTACCCCGGCAAACTGACCCAGGTGGAGACATTTCGCGTCGGCTGCATTGGGCATGTCGACGCCACGGACATGCGGGCGGCGGTCACGGCGATCGGTGAAGCGCTCCTACACCCCAACAGCATCCACAGGACTTGAACCATGCAGTATCAAAACCCCAACACCCTGCAAGCGGTGATCCTCGACTGGGCCGGCACCGTGGTCGATTTCGGCTCGTTCGCGCCCACGCAGATCTTCGTTGAGGCGTTCGCCGAATTCGGCGTGCAGGTATCGATCGAAGAAGCCCGTGGCCCCATGGGTATGGGCAAGTGGGACCATATCCGCACCCTCTGCGACCAGCCTGAAGTGGCCGCGCGCTACCGCCAGGCGTTCGGCCGCACGCCCACTGATGCGGACGTGACCGCGATCTACCAGCGCTTCATGCCGTTGCAGATCGAGAAGATCGCCGAGCACTCGGCGCTGATCCCCGGCGCCCTCGACACCATCGCGGCGCTGCGTGCGCAGGGCATCCGAATCGGCTCCTGCTCTGGCTATCCCCGGCAGGTGATGGACAAGGTGGTCGCCCTGGCGGCGAGCAACGGTTATGTCGCCGACCACGTCGTGGCCACCGATGACGTCCCCAACGGTCGCCCGTGGCCGGCGCAGGCTCTGGCCAACGTGATCGCCCTGGGCATTGACGACGTGGCGGCGTGCGTGAAAGTCGATGACACCGTGCCGGGCATCCTCGAAGGCCGTCGCGCCGGCATGTGGACCGTGGCGCTGACCTGCTCCGGCAATGCGCTGGGCCTGACCTACGCGCAATTTCTGGCCCTGGACAGCGCCACGCTGGCCGCCGAACGCCAGCGTATCGAAGTGATGTTCGCCGACTCGCGCCCACACTACCTGATCGAAACGATCAGCCAGTTGCCAGCGGTAATCGCCGACATCAACGAGCGCCTGGCGCGCGGTGAAATGCCGCAAGGCGCCTGACAGCGATCAGGATGACGGCATCGCGGGCGCGCACTGCGACGAAATCAGGCATACAGTAAACGGACTCCGTCGCCAAAGAACGGAACATGACCTGATGAGTGAGGACACCAGCGATGCCGTGGAAAAATTCCGATACGCGCTACAGCACCATGTCGATTGCGCTGCACTGGTTGATGGTGGTGCTGCTGGCGGTGGTCTATGCCTGCATCGAGTTGCGCGGGCAGTTCCCCAAAGGCAGTGGCGCACGCACACTGATCGTCGAAATGCACTTCATGTTCGGCCTTACCGTGTTCGTGCTGGTGTGGCTGCGATTGTTTGCGCGCAGCCTGGGGGTGGCGCCAGAGATCGTCCCGGCCCCACCGCCGTGGCAGCATCTGCTGGCCCGGCTCACGCACGCCGCGCTGTATGCGCTGATGATAGGCATGCCGGTCGCCGGTTGGCTGATCGTCAGCGCCGAGGGGCACTCGGTGATGTTCTACGGGATGGAGTTGCCGCCGCTGATCGCCGAAAACAAGGCGCTGGCCAAGGAGATCGAGGGCTGGCATGTGCTGTTCGGGCAGATCGGTTACTGGCTGATTGGGCTGCATGCGCTGGCGGGGATTTTTCACCATTATGTGGTGCGCGATAACACAGCGTTGCGAATGCTGCCGGGCAGGCGGCCAATCGGTTGACAACACGCCACTAGCGGGAGCATGAGCGATTTCAGGCAACCACACGCCTTTGCCGAGCGGCCCTCCTGTGGCGAGCAGGCTTGTCCTGCGTTGGGCTGCGCAGCAGCCCCAAAACCAGGCCCTGAGCCGTATCAGGTACACCGCTTTTTACTGGATTGGGGGCGCTTCGCCCCCCCCCCAACGCGGGGCAAGCACGCTCGCCACAACAAGCCCGTTCGCCACAGAGGCTCCGGTTTGCTTCGCCACATCGCCAAGCCTCCCGCAGGCTGTTGTGTCAGGGGTTGAAGCCGCGGCGCCCCTGGAGGCCGCCGGTATGGATGAAGATCAGGCGGGTGCCGGGGGCGAAGCGGCCGGCCTCGATCTGCTGCTTGAGCGCCAGCAGCGCCTTGCCGGTGTAAAGCGGCTCCAGCGGCAGGCCGCATTGCTGCTGCGTGGCGTCAATAAACGCGAGCAACAACGGATCGACACTGGCAAAGCCGCCCCTGCTCGCGTCCAGCAGCTCATAACCTTGCGTCACGATTGATTGCACATTTCGCTCCACACCATGACCTTGCGGCACGGCCAGTGCACCGTATACCGGATGGCCGCCCGCCTCGGCCAGCACCAACCCAGCCAACGTAGTGCCGGTGCCGGTTGCCAGCCACCAGGCGTCATAATCAGCCCAGCCAAGCGCATTCAACTGCGTATGCGCCTGTGCGACCAACACCCCACACCCCAATGCCCCGGTCAATCCGCCACCGCCCTCGGGCACCGCATGCAGATGGGGATACTGCTCGTGCCACGGTTCCCAGAACCCCGGCTCGTTACGCGCACGATAGCCGCCATAGCCCAGCCAGTGCAGTTGCATGCCGAATGCTTTGAGGTCCAGCACCGTGGGCGTGTCCTGCGGGTGACCGCGCAACAGGCCGACCGTGGCAAAACCAAAGCGCTGGCCTGCCGCCGCCAACGCGTGCAGATGGTTGGA
>Ga0302347_1002645_pt1 | contig 17551 bp, 9 predicted proteins | sample PhyWR1_FD_202178 | JGI IMG/M metagenome (GOLD analysis project Ga0302347, IMG submission 202178) | Leaf surface microbial communities from wheat plants in UC Gill Tract Community Farm, Albany, California, United States - DLSL W.R1 (v2)... | ecosystem: Host-associated > Plants > Phyllosphere >...
TTCAAAAACATTGATCTTAAGATCGTCACCCATTTCGCTCATTGCATCAATCGCAACATTTGGGAATAATTTACCTACTAATGACATAATATTTAAGTTTAAATTGTTGTTAAAATTTGATAGTGCAAAATTACAAAGATTCTGTGAATGATAAATTTATTTTCGATTTATAAAATCTATTGACTTGAAAGAACTAAAACTAACAGTGTTATTATTTTAAGAAATAGTAAAGTTGATGTGTTGCCAAATTTTTAAAATAATTTGTTTAGCCTGCAAGTGCAGGATACTGCACGTTCTTAAAATATATACTTTTATAAAGTTTAAAAGAAAGCTTCTTATTAGCATAAAAATCAAATTATGAAATTTCAAAATAACTTTATATTATCTCTATTTGCAATTTTCCTTTTTTCATCCAATATGAAAAGCCAAGAACTTTGGCCGGATGGCACAAAAATCGAAAAATGGTTTAAAGAAAACAAACCCACAGACATCAGCAAATTAGGCAAAAAATATATCCTTACAGCCAACGGAATGAAGAACGACAGCACGATTCTTCAGACAAAACAACTTCAGGCGGTCATTGATTTGGCGGCGAAAAATGGTGGTGGCGTTGTAGTGGTTCCAAAAGGAACTTTTCTTATCAGTTCAGTCTTCTTTAAACAAGGAACACATCTACATTTAGAAGACGGAGCAAAATTAAAGGGAAGCGACGATATCAATGATTTTCCGGTGGTAACAACAAGAATGGAAGGTCAGACCGTTAAATATTTTCCGGCTTTAATAAATGCTGACGGATTGGACGGATTCACGATTTCAGGTAAAGGAACTCTGGATGGAAACGGACTTCGTTTCTGGAGATCATTCTGGAAAAGAAGAGAATGGAATCCTAAATGTACCAATATGGATGAAATGAGACCAAGGATTCTCTACGTTTCCAATTCAAAAAACATTCAGATTGAAGGGATTACTGTGAAAAATTCACCGTTTTGGAGCACGCATTATTATAAATCTCAATTCGTAAAATTATTGAACTTAACTATTTTAGCTCCGAAAGAACCTGTAAAAGCACCAAGTACAGACGCTATCGACATTGATGCCTGTTCAAATTTCTTGGTGAAAAACTGCTATATGTCGGTAAATGATGATGCGATTGCTTTAAAAGGAGGAAAAGGTCCCAAAGCAGATGTTGGCCCAAATAATGGAGAAAACAGAAACATCATTATCGAAGATAATACTTTCGGATTCTGCCATTCTGCGCTCACTTGCGGAAGCGAATCGATTCATAATTACAACATCATTTTCAGAAATTCTACCGTGAAAGATGCTTCAAGACTATTACACCTGAAAATGCGTCCAGACACGCCTCAACATTACGAATATATCACTTTAGACAATATCAAAGGAAACGTAAAAACTTTTATTTACGCAAAAGGATGGAATCAGTTTTTTGATTTGAAAGGAGAAGCAAGACCGAAAAAAGGATTGGCAAATAATATTACCATCAAGAATATAGATTTAAGTTGTGAGACAGCGTTTTCTATTGAAAAATCAGACTTATTTGATTTGAAGGATTTCACATTTGAAAACATTAAAATAAAAGCTTTAAAACCTGAAATGCAAAACCTGAATCACATTCAAAATTTAAAGCAAAAAAATGTCAATGTGACGCAAGTGGCTTCTCTCTCGCAATCTTACGACAAAAAAGACGACTCCGATATTTCTGCTAAATGAGTTTTTTTTCCAAAATATTCGTTCTTCTATGCTTTTGCTCACAGTTTCTGCATGCTCAAACTAAGGAAATCCAATTCCTGAGCGGGACAGATTCTGAGCATACCAAAGAATGGGATTTTTGGATAACCGGCGGAAGAAAATCAGGAATCTGGAACAAAATTCAGGTTCCTTCGCAATGGGAACAGCAAGGATTTGGCTCGTACAATTACGGAAGAGATTACGTCACCTATGGCAAAAATTTTAAATTCAATGATGAAGTAGGTTTGTACAAACACAAATTTTCAGTTCCAAATTCGTGGAAAGAAAAAACCCTCAACATCGTTTTTGAAGGTTCGATGACGGACACCGAAGTAAAAATCAACGGTAAATTAGCTGGAGAAATTCATCAGGGTGCTTTTTATGAGTTTAAATATGATATTTCGGATAAATTAAATTTCGGAAAAGAAAATATTCTGGAAGTCAAAGTTTCCAAAATGTCTGCTGATAAATCGGTGAATAATGCAGAACGGCTGGCTGATTATTGGGTTTTGGGAGGAATTTTCAGACCGGTTTATTTGGAAGCGACTCCAAAAGAAAATATTTCTTGGACAACAATTGATGCCAAAGCAGATGGAACTTTCCGTTCTAATATTCATTTAAAAGGAATTCAATCTGCCAATAATGTAAAGGTCGAAATTTTTGATGCTAAAAATAATTTAGTTGGAGAATCTCAGGTTCAAATTCAAAAAGGAGATACTTTAAAACAGATTCAGTTTTCCGTTAAAAACCCGAAACTTTGGACGGCAGAAACGCCGAATTTATACAAAGCTAAATTCACTTTAAATAAAAATAAAAAAGCAATCAGTCAGACCGAAGAAAAATTCGGTTTCCGAACGATTGAAATCCGAAAAAGCGACGGAATTTACGTCAACGGAACCAAAATCAAAATGAAAGGCATCAACCGTCACGTTTGGTGGCCGGAAACGGGTAGAGCAGTCACAGAAAATATCGATTTAATGGATGTTCAGCTCATCAAAGAAATGAATATGAATGCAGTTCGTTGCTCTCATTATCCGCCGAATAAATCGTTTTTAAAAATTTGCGATTCGTTGGGCTTGTATGTTTTGGATGAACTCGCCGGTTGGCAAAAAAAATACAGCACGGAAGTTGGTAAGAAACTCGTGAAAGAAATGGTGACGAGAGATGTGAATCATCCTTCCATCATCTTCTGGAGCAATGGAAATGAAGGCGGACATAATTTTGATTTGGATGCTGAATTTGCAAAATATGACTTGTCAAATCGTCCCGTCATTCACGCGCATCACAAGCCAGGAAACGCTTTCAATGGAATCGACTGCAATCATTACGAAGATTATTACAGCACAAAAAATATCCTTGAAGGAGAAAATATTTATATGCCGACCGAGTTTCTGCACGCGCAGGATGACGGTGGTGGCGGAACTTCTTTGTCCGATTATTGGGAACTTCATTGGAATTCGAAAAAAGGTGCGGGCGGTTTTCTCTGGGCGTTTGCGGATGAGGGTTTGGTGCGAACGGATTTCAATAATCAACTTGATGTGAATGCGATTAACGCTCCCGACGGCGTGGTCGGCCCGCATCGTGAAAAAGAGGGAAGTTTTTACGCCATCCGTGAAATTTATAGTCCGGTAAAAATTGATTTGAAAAATTTATCAAATAATTTTAATGGAACCATTCCTGTTGAAAACCGTTATCACTTTACGAATTTAAAAGATTGTCAGTTTGAATGGAAATTAATTAAGTTTAAAACACCATTTTCTTCCGAATCGGGTTTTGATATTATTAAAACAGGCAAAGCAGAATCACCAAACATTCAACCGACAGAAAAGGGAAATATTAAATTAAATCTTCCTCAAAATTGGCAAGAAAATGAAGGTTTGTTATTGACGGCAACCGATTCTTTTGGAAAGGAAATCTACACTTGGACTTGGAAAATTAAGTCTAACGATGACATTTCAAAACAGTTTTCAAAATCTTTGATTAAAGAATTTTCGGTTTCAGTGATTGAAAATGATTCATTATTTATTTTAAAATCAGACGAAAAAGAATTTGCCATCGGAAAAAAAGACGGCTTATTAAAATCTGTCATTGTCGATAAAAAAGGCAAAAAAATGACTTTCAAAAACGGGCCTGTTTTCGTAAACGGAACAATGGAATTATCATCCATAAAATCTTTTGCAGAAGGGCAAAACCAACTGATTGAAGTCAATTATAAAAACGGAAATAAAATCATTTGGAAACTCAATCCAAACGGAATTTTAGAATTAAATTATGAATATTCTTTGTCTGGAGATTATCAATTTTCTGGTGTAAGTTTCGACTATCCTGAAAATTATGTCATCAATGCAAAATGGCTCGGAAAAGGCCCTTGTCACGTTTGGAAAAACCGTTTGCAGGGACAGACTTATAATGTTTGGCAGAATTTAAAAAACTCAACAAGAACCGGACAATCGCCTTGGATTTATCCTGAATTTAAAGGTTATTTCGATGATATTTCGTGGTTGCAACTCAATACTGCTGAAGGAAAAATTACAGTGGGCACAAAAGAAGAAAAAATGTTCGTCAGACTTTTTGATTTTTACGGAATTTACGGTGCAGAAGCTTATCCCAAATTGCCAACGGGAAACATTTCTTTCCTTGATGCCATTCCGCCTTTGGGAACAGCTCTGGCATTTAACATTAATAATGATACTGCGACTTTAGGCCCAGAAAGTGAACCGAATCATCTGAACGGAACATTTAAAAGAACTTTGTATTTCTATTTCGGATTGCCAGATTTGGGTGATGAAAACAAACAATTTACAATACCAAAAGAAAATATTTTAACGGATTAAATAATGAAAAAGAGGATAGGATTTTTAATGTTTTTTATTTGTTCGTTGATGTTTTCTCAACAAACGACTTTCAAATTTGATTTTGGTGGAAACAGAGTTGAAAATGGATTTATTCCAATCACTCCAACTTTAAAATTTGATAAGAAAATCGGTTATGGATTTATGGATATTTCGGGTTTAAAATCTGTTGACAATGGCGGAAATGCTTTGACGGGAGATTTCATCACGAGTGACAAACCGTTCTATTTTTCCGTGGCGGTTCCTGAAGGGAATTATGATATTAAACTGAATTTAGGCGATACAAAAGGAAGTTCAGAAACAGCAGTTCGTGTAGAAAACCGACGTCTGATGCTGAATGATATCAAAACAAAACAAGGCGAAATTGTCGAAAAACAAATCACGGTTCACGTCAAAGACAGCATCATCCGAAATCAGGACGGAACTCAAATCGGAATCGTCAAATTAAAGCCGAGAGAAAGGAAATATCTACATTGGGATAATTTGCTGACAATTGAATTTAATGATAAAGCACCAAAAGTTTGTACGGTCATTATTCAACCCAACAAAACCGCAAAAACTATTTATCTGACAGGAGATTCCACGGTTGTCGATGCGCAATATGAACCGTGGGCTTCGTGGGGACAGATGTTACCGTATTTTTTTGTTCCAAATGAAGTTGTAATTGCCAATTATGCCGAAAGTGGAGAAACTCTAAAAGCCTTTGAAGACCGACATAGAATTGACAAAATTTGGAATGAAATAAAACCTGGAGATTATTTGTTTATGCAATTTGGACATAATGACCAAAAAGCTGGAAACAGCACAAAATCGGGTTACAGAAAAAAATTAAAAGAATGGATTTCGAAAGCAAAAGGATTGGGTGCAATTCCGGTTTTGGTGACTTCGATGAACCGTCGGGTTTTTGATGAAAACAATAAAATCGTCAATACTTTAGATGATTTCCCTGATGCGATGCGGGAAATTGCGATGGAAGAAAAAGTTGATTTAATTGATTTGAATGCGTTGAGCAAAACTCTTTTCGAAGCGATGGGACCTGAAGAAGCAAAGAGAGCATTTGTACATTATCCGGCAAATTCGTATCCCAATCAGCCGACGGCTTTGGCGGATGATACGCACTTCAACACCTATGGTGCTTACGAATTGGCGAAATGTGTCGTGAAATCTATCGTTGACCAAAATTTATCTTTAAAGAAATATATTTCAAAAAACTATAAAAGTTTTAACCCAAATAAACCTGACGATGTAGAAAAATTCCACTGGCCGGAATCTGTTTATATGGAATCTTTAAAGCCTGATGGAAATTGAAAATTGATCTGAGTAATAATATGCAGTTTGTCATTCTGAACGAAACAAAGTGTAGTGAAGAATCTAATTAATAAACAGATTCTCGTTCCTCGAAATGACAAAAAGCCAAACATCAAAGATTAAGCAAAATGAAAATTAAAAATATAGTCAAACTAAGCGTCCTCTGTTTTGCCTTCGGAAATCTTTCTGCACAAAATCCGTGGCCTAAATCAACCAATACCGCTCAACCTTGGACACGCTGGTGGTGGATGGGAAGTGCCGTTGACGAAAAAGGTCTGGATAAACAATTGGCAACCCTTTCCAAAGCGGGTTTCGGGGGAGTAGAAATTGTCCCGATCTACGGTGCAAAAGGGTTTGAGAACAAATACATCAATTATCTTTCTCCGGAATGGATGAAAATGCTGCAATTCACCACCACCAAGGCAAAAAGCTTAAATATGGGAGTTGATATGGCAGTCGGAACAGGTTGGCCAATTGGAGGACCGCAGGTTGATGAACAGGATGCTGCGACAAAAATGATTGTTCAGACTTACACGATTCAGCCGAATGAAAAATTTTCTGAAAAGATTGTTTTAAAAGACGAAAGACAGAAGAATTTAAAAACCATAAGACTCGATATTGTAACCGCTTACAATGAAAAAAATGAAGCTGTTGTTTTAACAGATAAAGTAGCTCAAGACGGAACTTTAAATTGGAAACCAACTTCCAGAAAATGGACAATCTACGCAGTTTTTATCTGTAAAACTTTACAGAAAGTAAAACGTGCGGCTCCGGGTGGCGATGGCTATACTTTAGACCATTTTTCTCCCAATGCAACAAAAGATTATCTGAAAACTTTCGATAAAGCTTTTGGAAACTCCAACTACGGGATTCGTTCGTTTTTTAATGACAGCTATGAAGTTTACAACGCCGACTGGACGCCAGATTTTAAAGAAGAATTTCAAAAAAGACGTGGTTACGATTTAAGTCCATACATCAAAAATTTGGTTGGCAATGAGGAAAACGAAATCGCAGCAAGAATAAAATCGGATTACAGGGAAACTTTGAGCGACTTGATTTTAAATCGTTTTACGAAGGATTTTACCCATTGGGCACATTCTAAAAATTCCAAAAATACCAATCAGGCACACGGTTCGCCAGGAAATTTGCTCGATTTGTATGCGGCTGTCGATATTCCCGAATCTGAAACTTTTGGAAGCACACCGTTTGATATTTTAGGTTTAAAAAGAGACAGTGCCGACATTCAAAAATCAGATGTTCCGGATATTAATATGTTGAAGTTTTCTTCGTCAGCAGCCAATGTGATGGGCAAAAAGCTGATTTCGAATGAGACTTTTACATGGCTTACGGAGCATTTTAAAACTTCTTGGTCACAGGCAAAACCGGAAGTTGAGCAGGTTTTTTTATCAGGAATCAATCACGTATTTTATCACGGAACGACGTACACTCCTGCAGATGTAAAGTTCCCGGGGTGGTTGTTCTATGCGTCGACCAATTTTGTGCCCGACAATAGTTTGTGGCCACAGTTGAGTGGGCTCAATTCTTATGTTTCACGTACGCAAAGTATTTTGCAAAGCGGAAAATCAGATAATGAACTGTTGATTTACTGGCCGGTTTACGACCAATGGGCGAGTCCGAAAGGCAAGGATGTAGCGTTTAAAATTCACAACATTGAAAAGTGGTTACAACCCACAGAGTTTTATAAAAACCTCGATAAATTGGGCAAATCCGGATATTCTCTGGATATGGTTTCCGACAAAATGATTAGCGAGGCGAAGCTGGATAATCAAGATATTCAGGTTTCAAAAGAGGGTGGTTCGTACAAAGTGCTTATTATTCCTCAATTGGATTATCTGCAGGAATCTACTTTAAAAAATATTCTAAATTTAGCTCAAAACGGTGCATCCGTCATATTTCAGAATGAGCCGAAAAATATTCCGGGATATTTTGAAGCAGACAAAAGAAAAACAGAACTGCAAACTTTGTGGAAATCAATTCCTTTTCAGCAAAATGGAAATGTGAAATCGGTAACTTTTGGAAAAGGAAAAATTATCCTGACTTCGGAGGTTGAAAAAGGTCTGGAGTTTTTAAAAATTGAAAGAGAAAAACTGACCGACACCGGATTGAAATTCGTGAGAAGAAGGTTTGATGGCGGAAAGTATTATTACATCGTCAATCACACTTCGAAGGAAATTAATCAGAATATTCCGTTGAATTTTGTTGGGAAACAGGTCGCTTTGATGAATCCTGAAAATGGTGATTTTGGACTTGCCGAAACGCAAAATAATTCCGTGAAAATTCAATTAAAATCTGGTGAATCTTTAATTATAAAAGCTTCAGAAACCGCAGATAATTCCGTTGAAAAGTGGAAATATGTTGACAAAACAGAAGCGCCAATTGCTTTAAATCAACCCTGGCAATTATCTTTCAAAGCAGGCGGTCCCGAGATTCCGAAATCAAGAACTTTGACGAAGCTTCAGCCGTGGACGAATTTCACAGAAGACTCTCAAACACAAAGCTTCTCGGGAACAGGAGTTTACACAACGACTTTCAATTTAAAGAAAAATAAAGCCGACGATTATCTTCTGAAGTTCGATAAACTCTACGAAAGTGCAACAGTGATTGTCAACGGGAAGGAAGCAGGAATTGTCTGGAGCAACCCGTTTGAGATCAACATCGGAAAATATCTTAAAAAAGGAAAAAATACCATTCAGATTGAAGTTTCAAACCTGATGGCAAACCGAATCCGCTATATGGACCAAAATAAAATCGAATGGCGAAATTATCACGAAATCAATTTTGTGAACATTAACTATAAACCTTTCGATGCATCTAACTGGAAAGTTCAGCCTTCCGGTCTGGATGGCGAAATTCAATTAATTCCAATATATTATTTAAAATAAAAATTAATTATGACTAAAAATATCATAAAAACATTTGCATTAGGAACTTTGCTGACCTTCAGTTTTTCCAATGCTCAGCAGAAACCGAAAGTCGTTTTAGACAACTTTTTCAACAACGAAAAAAAAGAAAATAAAGAAACCAAAGCATTGGAATCCTGGCATTATACGTGGAATGACACGACCAATGGCGGGTTCTCTTTGTTGGGAGAAATCTTCACAAAACAAGGCGCAGAAATCAGTACGCTGACCACCGCTCCATCAAAAAAAGATTTAAAAAACGCCAATATTTACATCATCGTTGATGCAGATATTGACAAAGAAGCGTACGGCGGAAAAGCCAATCTCATTGACCCGACCAGCATCAAAAACCTGACAGATTGGGTGAAAAAAGGTGGCGTTTTGGTTTTGATGAGCAACGATAAAGGGAATTCTGAGTTTGAAAATTTCAATAAACTCGCACAGGAATTTGGAATTCATTTCAATGAAGACAGTTACAACCGCGTTCAAAAAAGGGAATTTGAGCAGGGTAAAGTGATGGTTCCGGCAGGAAATGAAATTTTCTCCGAACAAAAATTATATATGAAAGAAGTAGCGACAGTTTCCGTGAAAAGTCCGGCGAAAGAATTGCTGTCTGCGGAAGGCAAAAACATCGCGGCCATCGCAAAAATCGGCAAAGGGACCGTATTCGCATTGGGCGATCCGTGGTGCTACAACGAGTACATTGACGGCAAAAAACTTCCCGCAGATTTCACCAATTATCAGGGAACCGAGGAATGGGTGAAGTGGTTGCTAAAGCAGACTTCCAAGAAATAATTTTTATGAAGTGCAATCGGTTGAATTATATTTATTTGGGCAGCTATTTCCGCCTTCCGCTCCCAAACCTAACGAAGGGGTTCGACGAAGTCAATCTTTTTTGCACACGATTTCAGTTTAAATAGAACTCGAAGACTAGGCAAAAAAGGATTTCCGCTCAAGTCGGGCTGCAGATTCGGTTCCGAAATGTGGCTTTGATATAATTAGAAATTTCATTGATTAATTAAAATCAATAAAGAATTATGAATATAAAATTCAAATTAATTTTAGCAGTAACTCTCTTTTCGGGATTATCATCTGCACAAAGACAAATGGAGTATCTGAAAAGAGGAATCGTAGCCATACCTTCAGATTTAGGCATTTTTGTGAGTTGGCGTTTGCTCGGCACAGAAGCTCAGGATACCCATTTTGATTTGTACCGAACTGAAAATAATTCAACCAAAAAGCTGAATGAAAAACCTCTTTTAAACGGAACGAATTTTTTAGATAAAACTGCTGACAAAGGAAAGAATTACACCTATTTCGTCAAATCAAATACCCAGGACACCTCAGTTGACGGTGATTCTGCAAACTATGTAGCCAATCAAAAACCTTATTTTTCAATTCCGTTGAAAACGCCTGCAGGTTATACACCAAATGATGCGTCCGTCGCAGATTTGGACGGAGATGGCGGATATGAAATCATCCTTCAGCAAACCGGAAGGTCAAAAGACAACAGCCAAAAGGGAGAAACCGACCCACCAATTATTCAGGCTTATAAAATGGATGGCAAGTTATTGTGGGAAATTAATTTAGGCAAAAACATACGAGAAGGTGCGCACTACACACAGTTTTTAGTATATGATTTAGACCAGGACGGCAAAGCGGAAATTGTAATGAAAACCGCCGACGGAAGTAGAGACGGCAAAGGAAAATTCATTGGCGACCAGACAAAAAATTACGTCAATGAAAGTGGAATGATTCTGTCAGGACCGGAATTTCTGACTGTTTTTGACGGAGAAACCGGTGCTGAAATTCACACCGTTAATTATGTGGTTCCAAGATTTGCAGACAGTTTAAATCCAACGGCTGAACAAATGACCGAAACGTGGGGCGACGCAAAAGGAAATAGAATCGACAGATTTTTGGGCGCAGTTGCTTATCTTGATGGGGAAACACCGGGCGTGATCATGTCCAGAGGATATTACACCAGAACGGCTATTGCAGCCTGGGATTATAAAGATAAAAAACTCAGTTTGCAGTGGCTTTTTGATACAGAAAGTTCAGAAGAAAATAAAAAATACCGCGGACAAGGAAATCATAATCTGACCATTGCAGATGTTGATAATGACGGAAAAGATGAAATCGTTTTTGGTGCAATGACCGTTGATGACGACGGAAAAGTATTGAACAGTACAGGCTTTGGTCACGGCGATGCGTTGCACGTTGGAGATTTGGACCCATCCCATCCGGGATTGGAAATTTTTGACATTCAGGAAAGGTTTGATGATGCGGGAGCGCATTTCAGAGACGGGAAAACCGGAATGGTTTTATGGAAATTACCGTCTACAGTTTACAGTGAAGGAAGTAAATTTCAAGGTCCGGGAAGAGGTTTGTCTTTGAATATTGACCCACGCTATGAAGGTTCAGAATCTTGGGCTGCCGGAGCAGGACTGAAAGGAATATATGATACCAAAGGAAAAAAAATCAGTGACAAAAATCCTCCCGCCAATATGGGAATCTATTGGGACGGTGATTTTTTGAGCGAAATTTTAGACGGAACCACCATTTCGAAATGGGATTGGAAAAAAGAAAAATCAAACCTCATTTTTGATGCTAAAAATTTCCAGTGTGAATCGAATAACGGGACGAAGAAAAATCCGGCTTTGGTTGCAGATTTATTTGGAGACTGGCGAGAAGAAGTGATGTACAGAACGGCCGATAATCAGGAATTGAGAATTTTTTCGACGACCATTCCGACAAAACACAGATTGTATACTTTGATGCACAATCCACAGTATCGATTAAGTGTTGTTTGGCAAAATGTAGGCTATAATCAGCCTCCGCATACTGATTATTATTTGGATGACTCGATTACAGAAATGCCAAAACCGAATGTTAAAACTGTAACTCCCCAAAAATAAAAGCACCAATGAAAGTCAAATTCATCATTCCAATTGCTGCATTGGTCATCCTTGTTGGAGCATCATTTCAAAAAATTCAGGATAAACCTGTTCTTTACATTATTGGAGATTCCACCGTACAAAACGGTTCAGGGAGAGGTTCAGACCCACTTTGGGGATGGGAGTGATTTTATGACTCTTTTTTTAGATTCGAACAGAATTGACATTCAGAATCACGCAAAAGGCGGAAGAAGCAGCAGAACTTTTTTGACGGATGGTCGTTGGGATTCAATTATGAAAATATATGAGAAAATATGCGAATGAAGCGAAATCCAAAGGTGCAATTCCCATCATTGTTTCGCCAATTCCACGAAATAAATTTAATGAGAAAAAGAAAATTGAAAAAGACCAGTACGGGGTTTGGACTCAAGAAGTTGCTCAGCAAACTGGCGCTTATTTCCTAGATTTGAATGCAATGGTCATCAAAGAATATGAAACAATGGGAGCCGAAAAAGTAAAAGCTTTCTTCCCGAAAGACCATACGCATACCAACGAAGCAGGCGGAATCCTCAATGCTGAGTTGGTGGCAAAAGGCATTACGGATTTAAAGAAATGTGAACTCAGGAATTATTTAAAAAGAAAATAAAAAATAAATATATACTTATGAAAAAACTTTTAACAGCGAGTTTTTTTGCACTGATTATCGGAGGGATGACTTCCTGCTCGGTACAAAAACAAACCTCTGCAAGCAAAGTGGAAATTCCCAACAAAAAAGAAGTTTTGGAGGTTTCAGGAAGAGCCAACCAATACTTTATGAACAAGTGGCCGGATACCAAAAAAGATATTGTCGGTAAGAAAGTTTGGCCAAGTAATCTTTGGACAAGAGCGGTTTACTACGAAGGTTTGATGGCGTTATATTCTGTAGACCCCAAAAAAGAATATTACGATTACGCAATGTCGTGGGCAAATAATCACAATTGGGATTTGATGCGTGGAACGTACACCAGAAATGCCGACCATCAGGCTTGTGGACAAACTTATATCGATCTGTACGAGATTGATGGAAAGAAGGATCCGGAAAGAATTAAAAACATAAAAGCATCAATCGACAGTATGATCGTAACTTCTAAGGTGGATGATTGGTGGTGGATTGATGCACTTCAGATGTCGATGCCGATTTTCACGAAATTGGGTAGAATCACAGGCGAGCAAAAGTATTTTGACAGAAATTACGAAATGTATGCCTACACAAAATACAAGCACGGTGGAAACGGTTTGTACAATCAGGCTGATAAAATATGGTGGAGAGACAAAGATTTTGTGCCGCCTTACAAAGAGCCGAATGGCGAAGATTGTTATTGGAGCCGTGGAAACGGTTGGGTAGTGGCTGCTTTGGCAAAAACTTTACAGGATACTCCGAAGTCTGACCCTCATTACCAGGAATATTTAAAGGATTATAAAGATTTGCTGGCCGCGTTACTTCCAATCCAAAGAGAAGATGGTTTCTGGAATGTGAGTTTACATGACCCGACCAATTTCGGTGGAAAAGAAATGACTGGAACGGCCCTTTTCGTTTACGGAATGGCTTACGGCGTGAATAATGGATTGATTGACAGAGAAACGTATTTGCCGGTTTTAGTTAAAGCCTGGAATGCCATTGCAAAAGATGCTGTTCAGCCAAATGGATTCTTAGGCTGGGTCCAGGGTACAGGAAAAGAGCCAAAAGACGGTCAGCCACTTTCTGTAAGTAAGGAACCGGACTTTGAAGATTATGGTCTAGGTTGTCTGTTACTTGCCGGAAGTGAGGTTTATAAATTGAAATAGATTTTATTTTTAAAAGAATTGAAAGGCTTAATAATGAAAATTGTTAAGCCTTTTGTATTGTCAAACGTATGGAAATTGAAGTTTTATGAGTCATTACTACTTGTTTTTAGGGGAAAAATAAGGAATTTGGATTGACTGAAAAATAACTTAACTATCAGTTTAGTAGTTTATTGAAAGCTAAACTCAGAACAGAATAAAAAATCTTACTTTTCAAAGAAATATACATGACACCACAAGATGCGCAATCGGTTGCATGTTGTTAATTTTCAATTTCTACCAATACAATAATTATGAATGCATTATTAGGAGTTTTATTCCATTTTTTAGGAGGGTTTTCATCAGGCAGTTTTTATTTGCCTTATAAGAAAGTAAAAGGTTGGCAATGGGAAACTTTTTGGCTGATTGGGGGAACTTTTTCTTGGATTATCGTTCCGCCTTTAGCTGCTTATCTTACAATTCCTAATTTCTGGGAGATTATTCAGAATGAGAGTTCATCTATCATCGGACTGACCTTTTTGTTCGGTGCTTTATGGGGAATTGGCGGGTTTATGTATGGTTTGGGCGTTCGTTATCTGGGCGTTGCGTTGGGAAGTAGCATAATGTTGGGGCTTACGATGGTCATCGGTTCTCTCGTTCCTTCTATCTTTTATGAATTTTCTCCGCAGGCCGGCAAAGATAATATTGGTTTGATGCTTTCGAGTTCTTGGGGACAAATGGTTCTTCTGGGACTTTTTGTGTGCGTCATCGGAATTATCATCAGTGGAAAAGCCGGTGTGATGAAGGATAGAGAACTTCAAAACGAATCAATAGATCCTCACGGTGTCACAGTGAAAACAGAATACAAATTTGGATTAGGTCTTACGGTAGCCATTATTTCGGGCGTTCTCAGTGCTTGTTTCAATTTCGGTTTGGAAGCGGGGAAGCCAATGGCATCCGTGGCCAACGAAGCTTGGAAACTTGTAAATCCAAATAAGGGAGAATTTCTTTTTCAGAATAATGTGACTTATATCGTAGTGCTTTGGGGCGGAATGGCATCCAATCTCATCGGTTGTCTATATCTGGCTTTTAAAAATAAATCTTATACAGATTATACCAAGAAAAATGTACCTGTTGTAAAGAATATCATCTTCTGTGCATTGGCGGGAACGATGTGGTATTTGCAGTTTTTCTTCTACGGAATGGGCGAAAGTAAACTGGGGAATGGCCCAAGCTCATGGATTTTGCACATGGCATTTATCATTTTGATTGCCAACCTTTGGGGCGTTATCATCAAAGAATGGAAAGGCGTTTCCAAAAGAACCATTACAACCATTTCAGTTGGAATGCTTGTGTTGCTAATGTCAATTTTGATTGTTGGATACGGAAATTCTTTACGTTAATATCATTTTTTCAATCTCAAATATTTTTAAGGCAATGATTTTTATCAGTTGCCTTTTTCTATGCTTATGAAATCGTCTGTCTATTTTGAGTTTTAATTTGCGAATTTTAGCAACAAATGGGTTCAAAAAAATTATTTTTAGAATTGTTTTTATTGATTTATATTGCTGATTTTCAATTGTTTGTCGGATGGTTTTGCTTATTTTTTTTTGTGCAGGATATGACAGGATGCAAGAGTTTTACTAAGGATGTACTTTGGCATTGTAATAAATTACTGTCAATTAAATTTAAATAAAAATTAATATATGTCACTAATAATTAAACACAAGGATATTAAGCGAATCGTCTTTCCGGCATTTTTGCTTACATCCAGTTTCCTCTGGGGACAAAAGGCGGTAGGAGATACTGCAAAAGTAGCTACTAAGGATATTGACGAGGTGGTTATCATCGGTTACGGAACTGTAAAAAAATCAGACCTTACAGGATCGGTATCTTCAGTATCAGCAAAAGATCTGGCAGCCACTCCTGCGATGAACGCTCTACAAGCTTTGCAAGGTAGAGCAGCAGGTCTTAACATTGTGACGGCTGGTGGTGCTCCTGGAGCAGGTGCCAACGTTACAGTTCGTGGAGGTGCATCTATCACGCAAGGTACAGAACCGCTTTACATTGTGGATGGTTTCCAGTTGGATGGTGCTTTGAACATCATCAACCCCAATGATATCGAGAGTATTGATGTTTTGAAAGGAGCTTCGGCAATCGCAATCTATGGTGCCAGAGGTTCCAATGGGATTATAGTAATCAAAACCAAAGGAGGTAAAAAAGGAAAAGTGGTTGTGAACTACAACTCATTCATGGCTTTTGATATGCTTTCCAAGAAATTGGATATGGTTTCCAATTCCGAGCAGTATGTCAAATACCAGTATGAGTTAGCTCAACTTGGCGGAAAGGCAGCACAATGGAGCAATGTTTTTGATAATAGTTTAGGAACAGATTCTCCAGGATTTTATACGGGTGTTTTTAATAGAATTTCTAATCGTTACGTAAACAGCCCGTCATTGGACTGGCAGGATAAAGTCATTGGTGGTACAGGTTTGACTCAAAATCAAAACTTCAATATTTCTATGGGCACTGAGAAAACCCAGGCGTTTATCAGTTATAATTATAATAAACAACAAGGTATTCTTGCTAACCACGACGAAACACGTAATTCATTGCGTGCCAACATCAAGTCAGAACTTCGCAAAGGGGTAAGGGTAGATTTTGGTTCGATGTTCACTTCCAATTCTGTGAACGGTGGCGGATCTTTTGGGGGAATGAAAAAGATACTTCTTCAGCCCATAACAGGTGGAACCAAGTTTACATTAGATGAATTATATAATACACAAACATTTGGGGATTTCTCTGGTTTAGATTCTGGTTACGATACTGAAAATCCTTACATAGAAAATAATGCTTCTACAGCTAACAAACGTTCCCGTTCATTCGTGGCCAATGTTGGTTTGGAGATAGATTTCCTGAAAAATTTTACACTTAGAACATCAGGACAATATACTTGGAATAGCAGCAAGTCTAAAGCATTTTCAGATGAGAACTCCAAATCGTTCCTTACAGATCCAGTCAATACAGGTATCAATGGAAGTATTGGTAATAGCGAGTCTTACAGTTATCAGATTACCAATACTGTAACTTATAATAACACTTTTGCGGATAAACATAAACTTACTGTTCTTGCTGGTACAGAGGCTATTTATGGAGCATCTGAAAGCAATAATATTTCTTTGATTAAATTTCCTGCATACGTGAATTTTGGACTTGATCAAATTGATAATGCGACAGTAAGAGATAAAAGCGCAGACAGACCTGCTCCTGTGACCATGCTTTCATATTTTGGGCGTGTAAACTACAATTATGATGATCGTTATCTCGTGACTGGAACCATACGTTATGATGGAACTTCTAAATTCTATAAAGACAATCGATGGGGAGCTTTCCCTTCCGTAGCGGGAGCTTGGCGTTTGTCTCAAGAGAGTTTTTGGAAGGATCATAAGATCAATGATATTGTTAATGATGTGAAATTCCGTGTTGAATATGGGGAAACTGGTAACAATGATGTTCCAAGCAATTTATGGAGAACCAATGTTGTACTTACAGATTATCCTTTGAATAATACAATCGGTAATCCGGCCTATGTAACAAGTTCGACTTATGGGAATATCAATTTGGAATGGGAAGCGATGAAGGCGACGAATATCGGGTTAGATTTAGCCTTTTTCAACAACAGAATAAAACTAACATCAGAATATTATAAAAATGATGTAACCAATATGCTTTTATTAACCATACTTCCGGCTCATACTGGTTACTCAAACCAATATCAGAATATTGGAACTATGACCAATAAAGGTTACGAATTTACACTAAATACTGTCAATTTAAAATCACAGAATTTCAGATGGACAACCGATGCTAATGTCGGCTTTAATAAGTCCAAAGTTACTTCTTTGGATAGTGGAAGAGATTTCAGAACGTTCACTGTTGGTAGCAATAGAGGTGGTCAGGTAACTTATTATGCCACAGTGGGAGAACAGTTGGGAGATATGTACGGATATGTTTATCAAGGGAT